>Ga0079224_100007072_pt1 | contig 14988 bp, 9 predicted proteins | sample Stecom2015_FD_80414 | JGI IMG/M metagenome (GOLD analysis project Ga0079224, IMG submission 80414) | Agricultural soil microbial communities from Utah to study Nitrogen management - Steer compost 2015 | ecosystem: Environmental > Terrestrial > Soil > Agricultural land | place: USA: Utah...
CAGCATGAACAGCGGGTCTTCCGCGTTCATCGGCTCCGGCTCGCACTCGGCCGAGGCGTTTTTCATCAGGTCTTCGTAGCGGGCATCGCGGCCTTCGGTCCAGGGCACCTGGTCGTTGCCGGTGCGGGTGACCACAATCACGCGTTCAACCTTGGCGTCTTCCTCCTGCTTGAGGGCGGCATCCACGTTTTTCTTCAGCGGTATGGCACGGCCGCCACGCAGGCCTTCGTCGGCAGTGATCACAAAGCGGGATTTGCCGTTAACAACGCGGGCTCCCAGTGCTTCCGGAGAGAAACCACCAAACACCACCGAGTGGATGGCACCGATACGGGCACAGGCCAGCATGGCAACGGCGGTTTCAACGATCATGGGCATGTAGATGGTAACCACATCACCCTTCTTGACGCCCTGATCCTTGAGCACGTTGGCGAACTTGCAGGTCTCTTCGTAGAGCTCCCGGTAGGTGACATTCCGGGATACCGAGGGATCGTCGCCCTCAAAGATGATCGCGGTCTGATCGCCACGCTGTTCCAGATGGCGATCCAGGCAGTTGGCCGAGGCGTTCAGGACACCGTCCTCGAACCATTTAATAGACAGGTTGTTGTAATCGTAGGTACTGTTCTTGACCTTGGTGAACGGCTTGATCCAGTCGATACGCTTGCCATGCTCGCCCCAGAAGGTATTCGGGTCCTCTACGGACTGGCGATACATTTCCTCATATTGCGACTTGCTGACCAGTGCGCGCTCGGCGACCTCCGGACTTACCGGATATACCTGCTTGTCAGTCATTGTGCTCCCCCTTGATCTGAGTCTGTTGTCATTGTCGGTTTTTAAATTCAGGGTGGTCGGGCGTTTTTCGCCCGCAAGACAGATGCCTGTAGTTCAACATGTGTGCCACCGCACAATGAATTAGACTAACGTCCTAAGATGCCCGGCAATTAGGGGCAACCTGCTCAGAAATGCAGCGATAAGGGCAGGGACGAGCCACTACCAGGTGACTCTCTCAAGGATAGTTGGCCCGCGGGAAATGGCCAAAACAGAAGGAAGAGTCCGGGACAGAAACGCTTTCCTGCCCCGGACAAGGTTGTTCAAGCGGCTTTTTTGCGCTGGCGTGCGGTTTTCAGGCTGTAAACCTTGCGCTCTTTCAGGGCGTAGCGATTGAGCCCGGCCAGGTGAATCTTGCGCAGGTAGAGTTCCCAGTCAATCAGGCGGGCATCCACCGGGAAAAGGCCTTTGTCGAGCTCACCCATCCGGTTCGCCAGCGCCATCAACTCATCATTACGGAAGATGTAATCGGGCGCGGTATAGAAACCAAAAATGGTTGCCAGCGACTGGGTGGTATCCAGGTTCTTGAGTATTTTCAGATCCCGGGAATTCCCCAGCATTTTGAGCACTCGATCCGTCAGGGACAGCGGGAACCGAACACCACTGACAACCAGATCAAACAGAGCCCGGTTAACGGCCACAAACGGCTTGCTGGGCTGCCGATAGAACAGGTGGTCGTACGCGGCGTAATTGGCTTTTGATTCCGCCATGAGATGATCGATGAACTCACCCAGGGAAATCGGATTGGCACCCCCGCTGCAACACTGGTAGATGCGGCGGCGACCGGGTTCTCCAAGAGCTTCCGCCAGGGAAAGGATGATGGAGTTGGCCACCAGGTCCACTGGAATCACATCGATGATACCGGAGCGTTTGCCCGGGAAGAGGGTGACTTTTTCCCGTGCGTAAGCCAGGATGATGGCATCTGCCACCTTCACCCCCTCAATCCAGCCGGGCGCTGGTTCCTCCAGGGCACTTTCGATAATCGAAGGACGCAGAATGGTCAGCGTGCGCCCGTTTAACGCCTTCATCAGCAACTGTTCGCCCAGCCACTTGGTAAAGGTGTAGGTATCGCTCCAGCCATAGCGGTTGGCTTCCCGAATCCCCAGGTCCACCAGCTTCTTCTCCAGCACTTTTCCGGAATAACGGGCCTGAACGTCTTCAATTTTATCCTGAAGCAGGCGAACAAGCTCTTCTATCTCATAGAAGCCGTCCGGGGAACGCGGCACGGCCTCGCCTGCCGGCTTGATCACCGATTCGGTTACCTGCCCCGAGTTCATGCCATTGACATAGCAGGTGGAGACCTGCAGGACCGCAAGCTTCGGATTCAAATCCACCATGCCGGCAATATTCCGAAGGCACAGGGTGTTGATGGCCAGCGCCTTGTCGAGCTCTTCACGGAAATTCACGCTTGCAGCGGAGTTGATCACCGCATCCAGTTCGGTGGCGAGTTTGCGATAGTCTTCCTGCCCTATCCCGAAACCCGCTTCGGTCACCTCACCGGTCACGCAGTGAATGCGCTCTTCCAGAAAGGCGTCAAATCCCTCTGAATCGGCCTCGCGAAGACGGTCAAACACCGAGGAGGTGGCAATTTCTTCCAGGAAACGGGAACGAGCATCCGGATGCCGTTTATTGCCCCGGATCAGCAGGTAAATTGCGCCGATATCAGGCACCGCCCGAATCAGCTTTTCGAGGACCACCTTGCCCAGAAAGCCAGTGGTACCGGTGATCAGAACCCGCTTGCCACGGAGCTGTCCGAGCACCTTTGATGATGAAGTGTCAGCGTGATGTACCTGCTGTATTGCCATGATAGAACTCCTTCTCTGAGATCACTAATGCCGATCTGACACCGGCCAGTACTGTGCGGGCGGGGCACATCCCTTTCCCCGTCGTCACTGATTCCCTGTTGCAACCGCCTGTCAGAGTGCCTGCATATTGCGGGCCACGAGCCACGATATCGGTCAATTCTCACACAACGAACGTGACAGCACGGTGACAGACTGCAAAATTACGACACAAAAAACGCTAATAAAATGACAATTAAAAAGGCACATGAATCGCCCCGGAAACGGCTGCCTCAGGAGCCTGTTCGGTCTTTGCCCGCCAGCGCCCGCAACAGATCGTCCAGTGAGACATTGGCCGGCTTTTCCCGCAGGGCGCGTACCAGTTGCTCCTGTTCTCCAAAACTGACTCGGTCGTACAGAGGGCCCTCAAGGCGGCGATTAGCGGTCTGAGAGGGGGCCTGATCACTCGGCGGTGGTGCTAACTCATCTGCCAGATGCCGCAAATGACGAGCAAGACTGGTGCGATCGCGAACAGGTAACTGCTCCCAGTTCATGGCGGCGAGGCTGGTCTGGATGATCTCTACCGTATCGGCATCGGGACTGCGCCCCAACAGTGCAAACAGCCGGGTAAATGCTTCATATCTGAGCATGGCATCTTCGGGCATCGCCGTCATGGACTGTTCGAATTGCGCAATCAGATCCAGACAATGCTGCCGGCCGCTTTTGCCCGTTCCGTTGTTCTGGCCACCACCTGCCTCCTCCACGGCGGCGCGCTTGGCGGCCCGGTACCAATAGGCGGCAATCCCCGCTTTTCTGGCAGGCAGGCGGCCGGCGTGAACGTTCAGCATTTCCGCCAGGGAGTGAAACTGCCGGCACGAGGGATCCGAGGCCGGGAGCACTGTCACCGGCATCTGGTCCAGCACTGACTTACGCAGGGTTTCGTCACGCCAGAGCGCGCCCAGATAATGCAGTGACCATTGCAGATGGCGCTGGCAGGCACCATTGAAGCGCTGAAACACAGAGCGCGCCTGACTGGCGCCCTGAGCCATATTAACGATCACGGCCGGTGTTCGGCGGTAGCCGCGGCGCTTGAGCACTTTGATCAGGGAGAAAGCATCAGTGAGCGAGGCTGGGTCCGGCGTAACAACCAGACAGGCCAGCTCGGCGGCGGCAATCATATGCAAACCCACCGACTGCAAGCCCGAAGCCGTATCGATGATGACCGTGTCGTAGCGGCTCTCAAGCTCGTGAAGCGCTCGTAGAACCGCCAGACCGCCCTGCTCCGACAACTCCATGCAGTCCTGCACGCCGGAGGCCCCCGGAATCAGGTCCAGCCCACCATAGGTGGTCATGATAATGTCCTGCATGGCGCATCTCCCCGCCACCACATCCGCCAGGGTGCGTTGAGGGTAAGCGCCCACCATAATGCTGACATTGGCAAGGTCAGTGTCGCCATCCAGCAGAAGCACTTTCTGGCCCTGCTCCGACAGGGCAATGGCCAGGTTCAGCGCTACCGTGGTCTTGCCAACACCACCCTTCCCGCCCGTAATGGCAATGGTTCGGGTCTGGCGCGATTTCTGCACAGGGTTCTGGCTTTGTGTCTGCTTGTGGACTTCCATGAAAACAGCCTGGACGCTCAAACTTGTCACTATAAGCGACATTTTAACCTGTAAAAAGGGTACACATATCACAGACCGGATAATAGATTGCTTAAAAAAGCATCAATAAGTATTTAATAGTGAGCGATTATTGTCTAAGCTCAGTGACCAACAAGAAGAATGAACACCCTGTCATATTACTTAAATACAGAACAGGGAAGCTTGCGCACGGCCATCCGCCGACCGCGCAGGACTACAGGGGCGTGCCATGACTACAGCGACGGACATTGCGTCAGACCTACAGTTGCCGAGCCTTCCGGAGGTTATTCTGCGCGCTCTGGACGCCTGTCATTCCGGTCAGAGCTACCGGGAAATCAGCCGTATCGTTTCTGCCGACACCGCCCTGGTAACCCGACTGCTCGCCCTGACCAGCTCCGCACTCTACCACCGCGCACAGCCCAGCCACTCGGTCGAGCAGGCCCTGTTACGCCTGGGTACCCGAAAATTCCAGACACTGCTGCTGACGTCCGCGCTGCGACAACTGATGTTTGAACTCGGCGGCGACGAGTGGCAACAGCTGAGGGATTTCTGGCGGCACTCTCTGACCACCGCACTGACGGCCAAGACCCTGGCCACGCTGACCCGCTACCCGGAACCGGAAGAGGCTTTTCTTCTGGGCATGGTGCACAACATTGGCGAACTGATCGCCATCAAAACGCCCTGCCCCGAACGCAAACAGCAGCTATTGAATCAGCAGAACGATATCGCCGCCGGGCTTGTGTGGTCCTGGGGGCTGGGCACAATGGCCGCTGATGCCATGCGCTATCAACAGGCCCTTCCGGGACAGCTCCGGGACGCTGGGCATCTGGTCAAGGTGATCAGCCTCTCCACCCGGCTTGCTCTGTCTGACGCCGCAGGCGTAGGCGCAGCCGCCACCATCTTCGGGCTGCAGGAAGATCTGACCCGTGAGATCAACAAGAAGATCAGCGAGGAAGTTGCCAGTGTGGCCGAATCCCTCGGCATCCCCCTGGAGACCGACTACGATGGCCGAGAAGCCACACGACAACTGAATCAACGGCTGCTGGAGCACACGATGGTGCGGACAGCGCTGGCATTGCCATCATCTGGCCCGGAAAACATTGCGACACTGGTGTCGGAAGCAGCCAGCAGCCTGACGCTTATCACCGGCCTGCCCGTGCTCTGCTTCAGCCGACAGGGTGAGGATCTGGTGCTGCGTTCAGGCACCTGCCGGCAACTGCCGGAGTTATCCATTAACCCGACCTCCGGCGACAGTGCGCTGACCACTGCTCTCAGAACCGACTCCACCACAACCATGGATCAAGCCGAACCCACCGTACTTGATCAACAGCTGTGCTCCCTGCTCGGCGCCCCCTCACTACTGGCACTCCCCGTTGCCACCGGTGCCAGTGTCTTCGTGATTGGCATCGACGACCAGACACTGGTGGGCGCACGTAACCTCGGAGAATTGTTCACCCGGCAACTCTCGGCGGTTCTTGAGCAGTCATCGGCCGACAGCCTTGGCTCGGAACAGCAAATGGTGAACGACCGCCTGCGCCGACAGGTACACGAGGTCAGCAACCCGCTCACGATTATCCGCCAGTATCTGTTCCAGCTGCGCAGTCGGCTCCAGGACTCAACCGTTCAGGATGAGCTGAACATCATCCAGGAAGAGCTCGACCGTGCCGGCAACCTGTTGTTGCAGATCAGCCAGCACACTACCGAAGCAACAGGCTCCGACACCGATCTGAACGAGCAACTAACCGGCCTGGGCAGAATCCTCCAGGACAGTTTGTTCCACGATGATCATCGGGAGCTTCACCTGAATCTCTGCAACGCGGACACCCGGGTACAGGCGGCGCCCTCGGCGGTCCGCCAGATTGTCCTGAACCTGGTCCGAAACGCATCAGAGGGCTTTGATGACCGGTCCGGAACGGTCACTCTGAGCACCACGGCACCCCTGTTCCAGAACCAGCGTCGCTGGGTTGAATTGCAGGTAGCCGATAACGGCCCCGGCATTCCGGAAGCACTGCAGCGCCGGCTGTTTGAACCGGTTAACAGCACCAAGGGAGATGGCCATAGCGGCCTGGGGCTGAGCATTGTCAAACAACTGATTGATGACATGGAGGGCATCATTGCTTGCCACACCGGCCAGGAGGGTACGGCCTTCCGGATACTGCTGCCGGCGGCAAGTCATAACGATAACGACACCGACTGACGACGAAACCACGGACACACAGCCATGGCAAGTGAACAGACCACAGCGCCCTCCAGCCTTTCACGACGTCCCAGCATCCTGGTGGCGGACGACGAGCCTCGCCTGCTTAAAACCCTGGCTGACCTGCTAAGGAGTCGAGGTTTTGAGGTGTCAGAAGCCCACGGTGGCCGGCAGGCCTGTGAACAGCTTCACCGGCAAGCCTTTGACCTGGCGCTGCTGGATCTGAACATGCCAGAGCTGGACGGTTTCCAGGTGATGGCGGAAACCGGCCGGCTGCAGCCGGATTGCGGTGTCATCGTGGTCAGCGGTGAGTCGTCTTTCAGCACCGTCAGCCGGGCCCTGCGCCGGGGCGCACTGGATTACATCCGCAAACCCTTCGACCCGGAAGAATTGCTGGCAACCGTGGAAGGTGTGCTGGGCAAGCAGTCGCTTATTCGTGCCCATGAGATGGTTCAGTCCCGGCTGGAGAAATCCGAGGCCCTGCACCGCTATATCGTCAACAGCTCGCCGGACATCGTATTCATGCTCGATGAAACCGGGCATATCTGCTTCATCAACAACAAGGTCGAAAGTCTGCTCGGTTATCAGCCAGCGGAGCTCTGCGGGCAACATTTCCGCCATATTCTGGATGATCGGGACGTGGCACGTGGCACCTATGCCCTGCAGGGCCCCAATATCTCTGCCGATAATCCCCGGGTGCTGGAGGTCCGTCTGAAAACCCGGGGCAGCCGCAAGGCCACCCGGCATTTCGAGATCACCGCCTTCCCGGTGGACCCGCAAACCTGGCCACAGACCGGCAAGACCCAGGGCGGCTGCACCGGCCAGCCAGCGCGGTACTATGGCATTGCCCGCGATGTCACCGAGCGCAAGGAGGCCGAGGCCTTCATCAATTTCCAGGCTTACCACGACCTGCTGACCCGGCTGCCGAACCGGGCTCTGTTCAAAGACCGGCTGGAACTGGCCATCACCCACGCGCGACGCAGCCAGCAGAAACTTGCAGTGATGTTTCTGGATCTGGACCGCTTCAAGGTGGTTAACGACACCCTCGGACACGCCATGGGAGATCGCCTGTTGCAGGCGGTCACCCATCGGCTGGAAAAGTGCCTGCGCCGGGGTGACACCCTGTCCCGCTTCGGGGGCGATGAATTCACCCTGTTATTGCCGAGCATTCACGGCCACGACGACGCCAGGAACATCGCCCGCAAGCTGATACATGCTCTTAAAGCGCCGTTCCAGTTGGGGGACCACGAGGTCTTTGTGGGGGTCAGCATTGGCATTTCGGTGTTCCCGGAAGCCGGTGAGACCATGGACCTGCTGATCCAGAACGCCGATATCGCCATGTACCACGTGAAGGCACGGGGCAAGGATGGCTATCGCTTCTATTCCGACAGCATGAGCATCAACACCGCCAACCGGTTGAGCCTGGAGCGGGATCTTCGCCTGGCTCTGGAACGCAACGAACTCCGGGTGTTTTACCAACCACAGGTGTGCTCCCGTTCCAACCGGGTGGTGGGCCTGGAAGCCCTGGTGCGCTGGCAGCACCCGGAACGGGGACTGCTATACCCGGGCGATTTCCTGCCCCTGGCGGAAGAAACCCGGCTGGTGGGCAAGCTCAGCGAACAGGTCATCGATCAGGCCTGCCGCGATGTGGGCCGCTGGATCAGTAGCGGGCATTCCGACCTGCGCCTGGCCGTTAACCTCTCCCCAAGCCAGGTGGAGCATCCGAGATTTGTCGAAACCCTGATGAATCGGGTGGCAGCCCACAACTTCCCGGCCGATAACCTGGAAATCGAGATCACAGAAAACGTGATCATGAATGATCTCGAGCAGATCAGCCGCAAGCTCAAGGAACTGGCCGCCACCGGCGTACGGATCGCCATTGACGATTTCGGTACCGGCTATTCCTCGCTCAATTACCTGCACCGCCTGCCGATTCACACTCTGAAAGTGGATCAGTCCTTTGTTAAAGCCATACGCAGCGGGGAAGACGGTGCCTGCATCGTCAACGCCATTGTCGCCATGGCTCACGGCCTGAAACTTGAGATTGTGGCCGAAGGTGTAGAAACCGACGACCAGCTCGCCTACCTGAAAAGTCTTGGCTGCCACCAGGTTCAGGGCTTCTTTTATGGCCCGGCGCGACCCGCCGCCGACATCACCCGATTACTGGCCAAAGATGGACTGGCATTCGCTCACACCGGATAAACGATTATCGATTGTCTGACACTCTTATTCTAAATATTGACCCGGTTTGCAAAGTGTATCCATACGTTACTTTGTGTATCCGGAAATGCGCAGTACTGCACATCTTTCAACCTACCCCTTCTCTAAGCTCGGTTTATCAGTAACCGATCACCGGAATGTCCGACAGGCTGTCGGAGCAACAATCACAATAACGGTGGCGGATAACCAGGGAACAAGAAGAAGGCAGCAGTCATCATGCGCGACAAGTACAAGTACATTGGCCCCGTCTACGATTTTCTCAGCAACCTCTACAGCGGCAAGAACATCCATCGCTGCAAGACCGCCATGCTGGATGTGGAAACGGTAAAACCCGGCGACCGCATTCTCTTTGCCGGTGTCGGCCACGGCCGGGATGCTATCCGGGCCGCAGAGCTCGGTGCCGAGGTAACGGTGGTCGATCTGTCCGAAACCATGCTGCGCAAATTCGCCGATGCCCAGCATAAGGAAGCGCCTCATCTGACCATTCGCCGCATCCACAGCGACATCATGAAGGTCGATGAGTTCGAGCAGTACGACATGGTGGTCGCCAACTTCTTCCTGAATGTGTTTGACGAAGACATGATGGTCAAGGTGCTGGAGCACCTGATCCGCCTGGGCAAGGCCGATGCCAGAGTGGTTGTCGGAGACTTCTGCTACCCGACGGGCAACATCCTGTCCCGCATGTTCAAGAAACTCTACTGGTACATGGCAGTGTTCATTTTCTGGCTGTTTGCCAACAACGCCTTCCACAAGATCTACAACTACCCCGAGCACATGCAGCGCCTGGGCCTGCAGGTAACCGAGAAGAAGCACTTCAAGCTTCTGAACATGGACTGCTACTGGTCCATCCTCGGCCGAAAACAGGCCTGAACCCCTGACACCAAAAACAACAACAGGTTATCGGGAGCGTCATCATGTCAGACCAGATTCTTGCACTGGACCGTACCCACGGACTCACCGACGGACAGTTTACGTTTTCAGAGCGGGTGAGCTATCTCAAGCAGTTCGGCGTGCACTCACAATCCTTCTCGACCCTGCAACCGAGCATGCAGTACTTCGATGTTGAGGGGATGGGCTACGTGGCCTACATGCGCAAATGGGGCGGCACCTTTGTGCTGTCAGACCCGGTTTGCGCACCCGAGAACTTCCCGGTGATTCTGGAACGCTTTCACCAGAAGTTCCCGAATGCCTGCTACATCCAGGTCTCCAAACCGGTGGTGGATTTCCTGCATCTACGCTTCGGGCTCTACGGTACCCAGTTTGGCAGCGAATCCCGCATCGACCTGCGCAAATGGTCCCTCAGCGGCAAGAAAAAGCAGATTCTGAGAACCGCCCTGAACCAGGCCGAAAAGAACGGGATCACGGTGAAAGAGCGCTTCAGTGACGACCACACCCGGGAAATCTCGGAAGCCTGGATTCGCACCCGAAAATGCAAGAGCAACGAAATCCGTTTCCTGATTCGCCCGATGGAAATGGATTATCGGGAAAACGAACGGCATTTCTACGCCTATCAGGATGGGAAAGCCGTCGGCTTTATCTACTTCGACCCGATCTATCGCAACAACGAAATCATCAGTTATGTGCCCAACATCTCCCGGGCCAACGCGGATTTCCGGCAGGGCATATTCTATACCCTGATGGCCCACGCCATGGACGTGTTCAAGGCCGAGGGTGTGCCGTTTCTGGACCTGGGCCTGATACCTCTGTCCCTGGACAAAGCCACGGAGCACCAGGAAAGCCGGCTGCTCAAGAAGATGCTCCACGGCATCTATGAGAAAGGAAACTTCCTGTACAACTTCAAGGGGCTGGAGTTCACCAAATCGCGCTTCCGCGGCGATGGCTTCAAAACCTACTGCTGCCACAAGCGGGCTATTCCAGCTCTGGAATTCCTCGCCATGTTCAAACTGACCCGGTTACTGTAACGCCGGGCCAGTGGCCGGCCACCAGCCCCACCGGGATGCCCATTTCCGACATGAACGGGCCAAGATCATCCGGCGCATCACCGGAAAAGCAGGCACTGATCACCACCGGCCCGGAGTGGCCCGGTGGCGTCTGCGCACCGGCCAACTGCCCCGCCTGATTGAGCCACCAGGCCACGCGGCGGGCAATCGCCTCGCCAGACTCCACCCAGTGCATCACCCCCGGTAACGCCTTGCGCAAACAGGGCAACAGTAACGGGTAATGGGTACAGCCCAGAACCACCGTGTCGACACCGGCATCCCGCAGCGGCACCATGGCCTCATCCACCTCCACCTGATTCGGCGCAGAGCCGCCAACCAGCTCCTCTGCCCAGCGCACCAGGGCCGGATGACCAAGGCGGAATACCTCACAATCCCGGGCAAACTCCTGAATCAGATCATCCAGATAGGCGCGTTTCACAGTCGCCGGTGTCGCCAGAAGGCCTATGCGGCGATTGGTGGAACAGGCCGCCGCCGGTTTGACCGCCGGCACCACCCCCACCACCGGCACAGCAATGGTGGCCCTGAGCTCGGGCAAGACAACGGTACTGGCGGTATTGCAGGCCACCACCACCACATCACAGGGGAATCGGGCCAGGCACCGCCGTATGAGCGTGCAACAGCGCTCGATCACCACCTGTTCGGGCTTGTCGCCATAGGGAAAGCCGGCATTATCAGCCAGGTAAACAAGCTCCGCACCGGGCAACGTCTGGTGGATACAGGCGGCGACACTCAGGCCACCGACCCCGGAGTCAAACACCAGCACCCTCGGGCGACGGTCAATCATGGTGGTTACCACCATTGCCGGCAGTAATCTCTGCTTTCAGCGCGTTGATTAATCGCCCTGCTATGGTGGTTTCCGGCGGAACCGGAGGATGTTCATCCACGGTAAACCAGCCGGCATCCGCCAGCTCATCTTCCTGCAACCGCAACTCGCCACTCTCGTAGTCGGCAAAAAAGCCCAGCATCAATTGGTGAGGAAATGGCCAGGGCTGCGAGCCCTGGTAGCGGATATTGGTCACCGCCAAACCGGTTTCCTCCATCACCTCCCGGGCTACCGCCTGCTCCAGATTCTCGCCCGGCTCGACAAAACCGGCGATCAGACTGTAAAAATTACGGGTAACCCGCGCGGATCTTGCCAGCAGGAGGCGGTCGTCCCGGCGAATAACGGTAATGATGCAAGGGGCAATGCGCGGGTACCAAGGGATGCCGCACCGGTTGCACCAGCGTGCCCGTTCGCGGGGATGGGCTCCGGTTTTGTCTCCACAGCGGCCGCAGTAACGATGGTCCTGCCACCACTGCCAGACCTGATAACCGGTGCTGAGCAGATCCGCCGGCGCCTCGGGCGTGAGCAGCATAGCCTCACGCAGGGACAGCGTCTGCATGCCCGGCACACCCGTGTCCGGCAGCATGGTGACATACAGAGGGCGGCCCTCCCAGGTGCCCAGGGACAGCGCCTCCGGCCGGCTTCCACCCATTTCCGGGCCACCCCAGCGAAGGAACCAGCCATCAGCCGGCTTCAAAATACTGTTGCCTGAGAATGCCAGCAGCAGATCACCCTGCTCCGGCGAGGCCTCGCTCCACCCGGGTGCCCACTGTGCTTTGTCGTCTGCCATGCCCTGCCTTTCCTGCTACCTGAATGCCAGTCCCGAAATGTACCACATCACATTCATCACCAAGAATTGGTGCACGACTTTCCGCTACCGCTCCAACCCGTTAAACTTGGCGCCTGTTTCCAGGACCGGAGTAACCATTTATGCGACTTTATCAGGGCATTCGCAGCCTGATCCTGTCTCTTTTCCGAAAGATCCTGTTTTTATGGGTCAGGACTGATGTCAGTGGCAATACCCTGGAAGCCCTCGGGCTGGCCCCGGACAAGCCCGTCTGTTACGTGCTCCAGTACAGCTCTCTGTCGAGCCGGCTGGTGCTGGAGCAGGAAGTCATCCGGGCACGGTTGCCCGGCGCCACCGACACCTTGCCGGTGAAGAATGGGCCCTCGCATTCGTTTTTCTTCCTTTACAAACGCATTGGCGGCCTGTTCCGGGGCGGGCGGCACAAGCCGGTGCCTACCCGGGAGTTTACCGATCTGGTTCGCTTCGGACTGGAACACCCGGAACAGGATGTCCAGATTGTGCCCGTATCCCTGTTCTGCGGCCGCTCTCCGGACAAGGAAAAATCCCTGGTCAAACTGCTGCTCTCCGACACCTGGTCGGTGGCGGGCCGTCTGCAGAAATTTCTGATTATCCTGGTGCATGGCCGCAACACTTACGTGCAGTTCAACCAGCCGCTGTCGCTGAAACAAGTGGTGGACGAGTATCGCGACAACGAACAGAAGGCCAACCGCAAGCTGGCGCGAATTCTGCGAACCCACTTCCGTCGTGTACGCCAGGCGGTGCTGGGGCCGGATCTGTCCCACCGGCGCACCCTGGTGGAGGGGCTGGTCCGCACCCAGGCGGTCAAGGAAGCCATTCGTGAGACCGCGGCGAAGGACGATATCCCGCCGGAGAAAGTCCGCGCCAAGGCTTACAAGTACGCGGACGAGATCGCCGCCAGCATGTCGATTGTCACTATCCGCTTTCTGGAGCTGGTATTGGCCTGGCTCTGGAACCGGATCTACAACGGTATCGCCATCCACAATATTCGGGTGGCCAAGGAAGCGGCACAGGATAACGCCGTGGTCTACGTACCCTGCCACCGCTCCCACATCGATTACCTGCTGCTGTCTTATGTGCTCTACAAGAACGGCCTGATGCCCCCCCACATTGCGGCGGGCATCAACCTGAACATGCCTGTTGTAGGACCAATCCTGCGCCGTGGTGGTGCGTTCTTCATGCGCCGCAGCTTCAAGGACAATCCGCTCTATGCCACCGTGTTCAACGAGTACATGCACGTGATGTTCACGCGGGGCTACTCGGTGGAGTATTTCGTGGAGGGTGGCCGCTCCCGGACCGGCCGCATGCTGCCGCCACGCCCGGGCATGCTGTCGATGACCGTTCGCAGCTTCCTGCGGGATCACCGCAAGCCCATCGTTTTTGTGCCGGTGTACATCGGCTACGAGAAGGTTATGGAAGGGCGCTCCTACCTCGGCGAGCTGCGCGGGAAAAAGAAACAGAAAGAAAGTATTTTCGGCCTGGCCAAGACCGCCCGCAAACTGACCAACTCCTTTGGCCGAGTTGCCGTCAACTTCGGTGATCCGATCCACCTGGACAAGGTGCTGGACGATGTTCACGAAAGCTGGCGCCACGAAGCCTATGACGCCGAATACCGCCCCTCCTGGCTGAACCAGGCCGTTGATAATCTGTCCCAGCGTGTGGCCAGCAACATCAATGCCTCGGTAGCCGTGAACCCGATTGGCATGACCGCCACCGTACTGCTGGGTACCGAGCGGCTGGCGATGGACGAGGGCCAGCTGATCCGCCTGCTGGACAAGTATGCCGACCTGCTGCGCGCCTATCCCTATGCCGAAACCATCACCCTGCCGGAGGGCAGCGGCCGGGACTGGATTGCCTATTGCGAGAACATGGGGCTGGTCACCCGTCAGCCCCAGAAACTGGGCGACATTATTGCCCTGGAAGGCTCAAACGCCATCCTGATGACTTACTACCGCAACAACATCCAGCATCTGTTTGCCCTGCCTGCGCTCATTGCCAGCCTGTTCGAGAACAAGACCAGCCTGAGCCGGGAAAAGATCGTTTTCCTCACCAGCGTCGCCTACCCCTACCTGCAGTCAGAGCTGTTCCTGCAGTATGACCAGGAACAGGTAGACGCGGTGATCAATCAGTGGATTGACGTGCTGGTGGACCAGGGCCTGCTGATCAGGCTCGACGATGAACGCCTGGGACGGCCGGAGGAAGGTACCGAGGCGATGCTGCGGTCGCGGATCCTGTCCCGCTTCATCATCCAGACCCTGGAACGCTACCACATCACCCTGGGCATTCTGAGAAAATATGGCTCCGGCAACCTGACTGCGGCGGAACTGGAAGAACAGAGCACCCTGCTGGCGGAACGGATGTCGATTCTGTTCGGCCTGAACGCACCGGAGTTCTTCGACAAGACCCTGTTCCGGAACTTCATCGCGAATATGCAGAAAAACGGAGTGCTCACAACCAATGAAGACGGCCGGCTATGCTACGGCGAGGGTCTGGATGAAGTGGCTGAAGATGCCCGTCTGGTTCTGAGTGTGGAGAAGCGCCAGGCTATCCAGCAGGTCACCATGCTCGACGCCTGACGGATCGCTGCGACACTGCCAGGCCGGCAGCGCCCGGATCGGATAGATGTCGTAGCGGCTGCTTTTACCCTCAACCCGCGCAGCCGGCTCCGGTCCGGCGATCGCGGGTGCCTTGCGGGGGCGCTTGACCACAACCCGATAA
>Ga0079224_100007073_pt1 | contig 14988 bp, 8 predicted proteins | sample Stecom2015_FD_80414 | JGI IMG/M metagenome (GOLD analysis project Ga0079224, IMG submission 80414) | Agricultural soil microbial communities from Utah to study Nitrogen management - Steer compost 2015 | ecosystem: Environmental > Terrestrial > Soil > Agricultural land | place: USA: Utah...
GAAAGGTAAACCGGCCCGAGATAACGAGGTTCTTGCGCTCAGCGTGTCCAGCAAGAAACCGTCTACCAACTGTGCACAGGGTTGATTCGTCGTCGGCGGATCGTTGGGGGGCGGCGCATAGTTGGACCTTCAGAAAGGAGGATTCGGCTATGGAGTTGCCCCGTCAAACCGGACAGCTTCGCTAAGCTGAATGAGCTGTTTGAAATTCTCGAAGCAAGAGCATCGGACGGTTCTCGCTATGCTCCTGGATACGCGTCTACGAACAGGCGCAAGGCGGCGCTCGAACGCCAGTCATCAAACGCCATTTGATGATTCGCTCCCGGCAAATGTGTACTAGCCTCCGGACGGGATGTCCGGGCGAGAAACGATCCGCAACTGGTTGGAGAGATGGGGCTTGCACGGTCCGATTCTTGTGGGTCTGATACTCAAGGTTCTATGGGTAGTTTTTTGCCCTAACCTGCCAAGTTCTGATCAAGCCATCTATCATCACGGTGCAATCAATATTCTTGCCGGTAACGGGTTCGTGACGGTTGACGGCTCGCCTGAGGCGTTCTGGCCGGCCGGCTATTCCGCCATCCTCGTCCCCTTCTATTGGGCGATTGGCCCGGTGCCATTCGCCGCGAGCGTCGCCAATCTCTTCTTGAGTCTTGCCACTTCAATTGGCGCTGCGCTTTTGATTGGGGATTTGTGGGGGCGACGAGCTTCAGAGATTGGGTCGTGGATTCTGGCACTGCACCCTTCGTTGATATTGTACACGACTTGCACCGCCTCAGAAAACGCGTTCCTTGTTGGAACGGTTTGGTTTGCCCTGGCCGCACTGAGGGCTGGCGCGGGAAAGAAAGCGTGGGGATGGCTGGTTGTAGCAAGCATCGCGTTTTCTTTGACGCTCCATGTTCGAGGCACAATCCTGCTTCTCTTGCCCTTAGCGCCGGTGGTTTTTCTTCTTCAGGCTCGACCATGGAGAACGTTCGTGTCTCGAGGTTTAGTTTTCATTCTTGTGTCAGGCCTTCTTATGATCCCCTGGTCGCTTAGAAATCAGGAAGAATTTGGCAAGTTTACTCCGCTGAGCTTGAACGGTTCGTCAAATTTATGGATGGGAAATCATGAAGGCGCGACGGGCGGGTACGCACCATTGCCTGCTAAGGTAGACGACTTGCCGATCGTCGAGCGAGAGAAGCTGCTCGGTGACGAGGCCAAAGCGTTCATCCTTGATGATCCGGTGAGGTATCTAGGCCTTTGCATTCGGCGAACATTTGACACGCTCAAGACGGATACAATTGGGGTCGTCTGGAATGCTGAGGCTTTACGGGTACGTGGTCTGGCGTTCATGGTGCTGCCGCTCAAAGCGCTCAGCACGTTTGTCCATTGGTTGCTCCTTTCGTTGGCTTGCTATTTCATGGTTCGTCTATTCAATCGACCCGTGCTGAATGAGGCTGCTCGAACTAGCGACGGCTATTGGACCGGAAGCTACTGGGTCAGCCTGTTTGCACTCGTCGCATTGGCCCTGCCTTTTGTGATGATTGTTTCGGGCAATCGGTACCATCTGCCTTTGATTCCATTTGTGACGTCAATGGTGGCCGCGGGGCTTTCCCTCCAGTTGAAGGAGGATGACGGGAAAGTGGTCTCCTCAGAGAGTATTGGGAGCCCGCATGGCTGATCCCCAGGAGCGAGACGAAAAAGCACAGATGAAGGGTCTGTTGCGTACGCTGGCGGTGGCGTGCGTACTGGGGGCTCTTACATTTGCAGGCCTCTCTGCGTACGGCGACATGAGCGCGGTCGTTCATGATCTTCGTGACTTTGACTACCGCTACTTGGCAGGGGCCTTGATCCTGTCGATGGGCAACTTTCTGATGCGCGCGGGGCGTTGGCAGTTCTACTTGCGACACGTTGGTATCCGGATTCCGCTGGGTGAAAGCGTCCTCGTCTTTCTTGCTGGAATGGTGATGACGATCACCCCAGGAAAAATGGGTGAGTTGTTCAAGTCCTTCTTGCTCAAATGGACACGAGACACCCCCTTGGCCGAGTCGTCCGCAATCGTCGTTGCCGAACGAGTGACCGATCTCATTGCTTTGTTGCTTTTGGCTGCGTGGGGCAGTCTCGCATACTCGGGCGGCGGGTTGCTCAGCCTGCTGCTTGTGGGTGTTGCCGTCGGAATGGTTGTCGTTGTCAGTTGGCGAAGGTTTGGGTTCTGGGTCCTTGAAGTCATCACTCGCTTGCCGTTTCTCAAGCGTAAGTCAGACCGATTGGAGGCAGCATATATCGCTCTTGTGAATATGTTGCAGCCCCTGCCGCTTGCGGTCGGGGTGACCGTTGCGCTTGCTGCATGGTGGCTGCAGGTTGTGGCTTTGACCTGGTTGGCCGCTGGCGTGGAAAACCTCGACATGACAATGCAGGTCGCTTCCTTTGTCTACTGCAGCCCGATGTTGGCGGGCGTCCTTGCTCTCTTGCCGGGCGGTATTGGTGTGACTGAGGCAGGAATGGCTCATCTTCTTCAAGGAAGAGGGTCGAACGCGGCCGCCGCAGTAGCCGTTACAATTTTGGTTCGCGTCGCGACTCTCTGGTGGGCGGTTGTCGTTGGCGCTCTTGCCTTGGTTCTTCATCGCCACCGCACGGGTTGGGTTCTTCAAAAATAGAAATAGGCGACTTGAGCGGAAAAAGTCGCATTGCTAGGATTTGCCTCTCTCAATGAAAAGGCGCTCTCACGATCGAGTTGGTCACTTCGAGGTTCTTCGGCGAGAGCCCTGGAAGGGTGGGAGCATTCTTTTGATCTGTGGATTGGCTATTGGCGTGGCCATCGGAGCTTGCACGAAGAGGAACGGACTCGGCGCGGGGCCCGCTTTTGATGACGCGACGGCAGTCGACCGCAAGGGAAATGGAAGCACTGAGAGAGGAAGCAACCCAGAACTTTGTGGAGATGGGCGAGTTGACAATGGAGAAGCTTGTGACGGCGACACGTCCATTGATTGCGAAAGTCTAGGCTTTGGAGGAGGTAGCTTGTCGTGTACGTCGACCTGTAGCTTTGACACATCAAAGTGCGAGCGAAGCTTTGCTATCAACATTGAGCCGTCCCGTAGGAGCTGTGTTGCGCCGTGTGCGGTATTCTTTGACGTGTCGAATACTCAGAACCTAACGAAGGACGATTTTGTTCGCGCTGACTTTCAGTGGGACTTTGATTCGACGGGGATGGAGCCCAGTCAGCCACATCGGCGGACGACAGGGTTTTTTGTTGCGCACGTGTTTCGAAACCCTAGCCCCCCTGGCAGCGGCTACGAAGTGAGGGTGAGAGGGCGAGACGTCTCGGGCCAGGCTAGTGAAGCGACGGTATCGATCGAAGTCACTGAGCCCACTGGGCCGGTCTTTTATGTCGCCGAGGCAGGGAGCGATGGGGGGAAAGGAACGATCAACAGTCCGCTTGCCACGGTGCGCGAAGCCATGTCTCGGCGAAAGCCTGGAGCGAGAATTCTCCTGCGCCGGGGTGATCGTTTCAAAGTCCGCGAGTTGAGGATAGGTGCGGAAGGCCCCCTCATCATTGGCTCGTATGAAGACCCCGGACAGCGCTCCTCGAAATTACCGATCTTGGACTTTCCGTCAGGTGAGTTGGTCATGGCCAACGATAGCGTGGACTTTACGTTGATGGATGTGCACATCGTCGCGATCCAAGGTGGAATCTCTGCTGTTCGGTCCCGCCGAAACCTTTTTTTCAACGTCGAGATTGAATCGAGTATAGATGGTGAGACCGGGGTCGTTGTGGGGACCGAGCATGCACGAGAAGTCGTCACTGCGGATTGCCACCTGCATTCTTTCGATGGGTACGGGATCTTCAGTAGTGGTGATCGACAAGCAATCATCGGCACCAGGATGAACAACTTCCGTGGTGGGCAGCACGGATTCAGGATGAACAGCGGAGATTCATTCTACATTGCCGAGAACCATATTGTAGGCGACGAGAATATGACTTCGTTCACCTTTCATGGGGGCGAAAACGGCACCCCGATGAGGAAGATCGTTGCGGTCGGAAACTATTCGGCTCAACCAGTGAGCTTCAATCCTCAGAATCTAGATCAAGCTGAGCGAGTCTCGGAAGTTCTTGTGGAAGGAAACCGTTTTGCGAGGGGGCTCAATATCGAGGCGCAGGATTTATCCATCCGCAACAATCTCTTCTTCGATGGGTTCTTGAGTATCGAAGTCCGCAACCAACTTTTGCCAAAAAGTTTTGTCGGAAACATTTCCATCGAGAACAACAGTTTCTACTCAGACAAAGATGCTACGTTTATCAGTGTTGAAGAGGGAGCTCATCACATCTCCGTTCGGAACAACGCCTACTACACTGAGACTACCCTCGGGTATGCGATGATATTTGGCACGCAGGGGAAGGTCTTGCAGCCCAAGAATTTTGAGTTTGGAACGAATCTAGTTTACGTGCCAAATGTTGGGCAGGTACGCCCCTATTTCTTCGACGGTCAAGCTTTCACTTCGAAGGAATGGTTGGCCAAAACAGGGGCTCGCACAGTCGAGGGTGATCCGAAGTACCAAACTACGGACATGGCGCACGCCAATGCGTTGAGACCGGGTGCTTCTGGGGCCGGCGCGGATGCGGGAGATCCGGCTGCGGGCTTTGGTGACTTGGAGCGAGGCCTCCGACCGACAGACGGAAACAACGATGGCGAAGCTGCTTGGGACCTAGGCGCCTATGAGCTTGCCCCCTAGGCGACGGGTGAGATGTTCACTTGCTGATTAGTTCGTCAGGAGCTTGAACGAGCTCAAGCAATGCCCCTTCACCGCCGACCGGGAAGCTCTCGTTGGCCTTCGGGTGAATAAAACACACGTCGTGTCCAGCCGCCCCTTTGCGTATTCCTCCAGGGGCAAAGCGCACACCTTGGTCGCTCAGCCATTGGTAGGCTGCCTGAAGATCGTCGATCCAAAGCCCCACATGATGCAAGGGCGGTGAGTCGAGGCGCGGCTTGGCCGAGGGGTTGAGCGATTGCATCAGATCGACTTCGAAGCTGCGGGGGCCAACCCCGAGCTTGAGAATTTCTTCGTCAACATTCTCGCTTTCCGCTCGATGCACGCCGACGGGTTCACCCCCCAGAAGCTCGACCCACAGCTTTCGTAGCCGTTGTCTGTCCGCTGATCCTAGCGCTACTTGCTGAAGGCCGAGAACCCTAAAAGGTCGTGCTTGCATATCTTAGTCCTGATCAGTGTTTAAAGAGGAAGGTGGCGAAGTCGGGAACCCGTCAGTCGAAACCACGCATTCGCCACGGCCGGGGCAACGGGCGGCACCGCCAACTCGCCCACCCCGCTTGGTTCGTGAGCGCTTTGCAAGATATTGACTTCGATTTCTGGCGTTTCAGACTGTCGCAGCAAAGGGTAGTCGTGGAAGTTGCTTTGAGTGACAGCGCCGTCCTTGACGTCAATCCTTCCATGCAGCGTAGCGGTGAGTCCGAAGATGATCGCACCTTCAACTTGGGCCCTGACGCTCCCGGGATTGATGACCAAGCCGCAATCCATTGCACACCAAACCTGAGTGACATGGGGTCGTCCCCCCTTTTCCGTCACCTCCGCAATTTGAGCGACATGGCTTCCAAAGCACGAACAGATCGCCACTCCAAGCGCCGAACCAGTGGGCGCATTGGGCCAACCTGACATCTTTTTGACTTCCTCCAAACAAGCCAAGAGTCGCGAGTCTGTGGGGAGCAGAGCAGCTCGTAGCTCAACTGGGTCAAGCTTCTTGGCGTCTGCCAACTCGTCCACAAAGGACTCGAGCGCAAAGGTATTGTGTGAGTAGCCGACGGAGCGCCAGATCCCGATACGCACCGGGCTAGGGACGCCGCGCCACTCAACCCGCGATTTTTCTAGAGAATAGGGCACATCCGTTGCTCCCATCAGCGGAATGTCCTCAACCTGTCCGTTTGCCCCAGGTTCTTGCTCTGAAGACGCGCTCACTACCTTGTGAAACAACGAAAGCGACTTGCCATCCTGAGAGAGCTCAGCCGCTAGTTCATGCAAGGCTGCCTCTCGATAGAAGTCATGCTGCATATCGTCCTCCCTGCTCCAAACCAGGTGAACCGGACGTCCGATTTCCTTTGCAACAAGCAACGCCTCCTCTACTTCATCGGGGTTAGTCCTTCGTCCAAAGCCGCCGCCGACGAGGGTTCGGTGAACAGTGCAGCGTTCAAGAGGAACGCCTGAAACCTGGGATGCGATAATTCTTACTTCGTCAGGACTCTGAGTCGGGGCCCAAACTTCACAATGCGACTCACTCAGGCGCACGCTGGCATTCATTGGTTCCATCGTTGCATGGGCAAGAAAGGGTACTTCGTACGTTGCCCGTTGAACGAACTCCTTTCCAAATGAGGGTGAACTATCGCCCTCACCGGCGACGATTCCCGGTTGCGAAAGCTCGGCATGCATGCGCGAGCTGACGTCCTTTCGTCGCGCACTGTCCACGCCATGCAAGGCCCATGTCGGATTCAAAGCTTCAAGCCCTTTTCGCACCGACCAACTGGAATCGCCGACTACTGCCACCGCACTTGCTAGCCGAAGCACTTGAAGAACGCCTCGCACCTTGAGAGCGGGGGCATCCGAGAGATCGGCTAAGGTGCCGCCCTGCACTGGGCATCTTGTAAGTCCGGCCCAAACAGCGCCTTCAATGCGCACGTCGATTCCGTAGATCGCACTGCCGTTGACTTTTTGGGGTACGTCGACGCGCGGGAGTTCTTTCCCGATCAGTCTAAAGTCTTCAGGAGACTTGAGTGAAGGACGAAGTGGTGCTCGAAGAGCAGCGGCCTCGCGAGCCAACTCGCCATAGTTCAGAGCCTCATTTCGCTCGTCACAGAGCACTTGACCGCTCTGTGTCCTACATTTTGAGCTGGAAACGCCCCAACGATCGGCCGCAGCTTCAACCAGCATCTCCCTAGCAGAAGCACCTGCCAACCTGAGCTCATGCCACATGGATGAAGTGCTGCTACTCGCTGCAGTAAACATGCTTCCGTAGTCGTAGGCACCCTCCAGTTTCGCCAGTTCTACCCTGACCCGAGCCCAATCGGCGTCGAGCTCTTCAGCAGCTATCATGGCCAGGCCGGTCATGACCCCCTGACCCATCTCTGTCTTGGTGACCCAAATCGTGACGTCGTTGTCTTCACCGACGGACAGGAAGACACTGGGCGAGAAAGCCTGATCGCGCTCAACGGGCTTGGCCCACCTACGTTGACCGGCCTTCCACACGCCGAACCAAAGGCCGCCAGCACCGGCTGCCACAACCCCACCTCCTGCAGCGATCAATAGGTGACGGCGACTGATTTTAGCGAAGGGCATTGATCTGTCCTTATCTAACCAGGGAAGCCCGACGGATCGCTTTTCGAATGCGCGGGTAGGTGCCGCAACGACAGAGGTTGCCATCCATCGCTGCAATGATTTCTGCGTCGGTCGGATCGGGCTTCTCTTTCAGGAGTGCCGCAGCTGACATGATTTGCCCGGATTGGCAGTAGCCGCACTGGGGCACTTGCTCTTCAACCCAGGCTTTTTGTAGAGGATGGGGCTCCTCAACCGACCCCAAACCCTCAATTGTCGTCACTTGCTTGCCTTGCACCGAATAGAAGGTGACTTGGCAGGAGCGTTGGGCTTCGCCGCCAACGTGCACCGTGCATGCCCCGCAAAGCCCTTGCCCGCAGCCGTACTTGGTTCCGGTCAATCCCAGGTGGTCACGTAGAACCCACAGCAAAGGAGTGTCAGGAGCAACGTCAATGTCGACGGACTTTCCATTCAGGGTGAACGCGCCCACCCGTCAGCTCTAGCAGTTCAATTGTTGTTCAACAAGCGTAGTCAACCCGCAGCTGAGACTCCTCTTTGAGGCACTGTTGTGTTAGCAATTCCTTCGGATTCAATCGGCGCTGACCGATTGTCAACTTGACCTGGACCAAGATGACTACGCCCTCCGACAATTCCGCTGACTTTACTCTACGCGATGCAGCCCCAGATGATGCCGAATTCTTGGCGCGCGTCATTCAGATGGCGAGTGTTGGCAAAGGCAGCTCGTCAGTCTGGGATTTGGCACTAGGTCCAGATCAGGCTGAGCAGTTGCTCTTCCTCAAAGGACTCGTTCTGGCGGAACCCGCATGCGCGGCCCATTTTGGTGGCTTCGTTGTTGCGGAAAGTGAGGGCCGACCCATTGCAGGGGCCTGTGGTCTCATTCCTAGTGAGAAGTCACCAGAAAAGTTTACAGAGGCGCTGCTTTCTGTGGCGGAGACGCTGGGCTGGAGCGAGACTCGCCAACTCAAATTGATCGGAAGTTTTGACGTTTTTGCACGTTGTCTTCCAATGACCAGAAGTGAAAACTGGGTTCTTGAATACATCGCCACCCTCCCTGAGTATCGAGGGCAGGGCGTCAATCAAGAGCTCCTCGGCGACCTTCTCGATTGTGGTCGTGAGTCCGGTGCAAAAACTGCGCAAGTTGCCTACTTTGTAGGGAACACTCCCGCGATGAAACTCTACCGAAAACTTGGCTTTCGCGAGACTCACGAGTTGCTCGACAAAGATTTTGAGAAATTGTTCGGAGCCGCCGGTGTTGTCCACATGACGCTCCAACTCTGAAATTCGAAGGAAACACACATTCCATGACTGATGACACGACACGAGCTCCCACGGTTATCTCAGAAGAAGACCGCAACCTCCTTCTGTCCACGTGGCAAGACACTCAGCGCAACTATGATGATGTTCGCTGTCTTCACGCCCAGTTCTCAGCAAAGGCCGCTGAGCACCCTGAGAAGACTGCGCTGATCTATCGGGATCGTTCCATCACCTACCGGGGCCTGGATGAGCTATCCAACCAAATCGCCAGGAGTTTACTGGCCAAGGGGGTGGGCGTCGAAACGCTCGTTGGAATTTGCGTCGATCGATCCATTGAGATGGTTGCCGGACTATTCGGTATCCTCAAAGCAGGAGCAGCCTACGTTCCGCTGGATCCAGCCTATCCTCAGGAACGCCTTGCGGTCATGCTGGAGGACTCAGGCGCCCGGGTACTTGTCACCCAAGAAAATGTGCTGAACAGGCTGCCCAAGCGCAATCTCGAGCTCGTTCTGATGGACAGCGAGGAGTGCAAGTCACAATCGACGAATGCCCTTGAGGACACAGGCGTCCAATCCAGCAACCTCGCCTACGTGATCTTTACTTCGGGCTCCACCGGACGACCCAAAGGCGTCATGGTGCAGCACAACAACGTTTCCAACTTCTTCGCCGGTATGGACGAAGCCATCGGAACCGAGCCAGGAACTTGGTTGGCGGTAACAAGTATTTCCTTTGATATTTCGGTTCTCGAGATCTTCTGGACTTTATGCCGTGGCTTCACGGTCGTGATCCAAGAGGAGAGTGACCGCGCATCACTTTCACGGACTGTGGGTAGTTCATCCAAAGGGTCTATGGGATTTGGGATGTTCTACTTTGCGTCTCAATCGACGACCACAAGCGCGGCGGGCTCCTATCACTTGATGATGGAGGGGGCGAAGTTCGCGGATGCTCACGGTTTTGAGGCGGTTTGGACTCCGGAAAGACACTTCCATGAGTTTGGAGGCATCTATCCCAATCCGGCGGTGACCACGGCTGCCTTGGCAGCCGTGACTGACAAGGTTCATCTTCGAGCAGGGAGCGTAGTGCTCCCTCTCCACGATCCCATCAGGGTCGCCGAAGACTGGGCGGTTGTGGACAATCTTTCCCAAGGGCGCGTGGGGCTCTCGTTCGCCTCAGGATGGCATGCCAACGATTTTGCGCTGATGCCCCAGAATTATGAGGGTCGTCGCGATGTCATGATGAAGTCGATCGCCACGATTCGAAAGCTCTGGAAAGGAGAAAAGATCCCGGCAAAGAACGGTGAGGGGAAGGACATTGAAATTTGCATCTTCCCACGTCCCGTTCAGGACAATCCTCCGATCTGGATCGCCACCGCCGGAACTCCAGAGACTTTTGCGAAAGCTGGGGCAAACGGGTTCAACATTCTCACCAATATGTTGGGCCAGGACATCCAAGCGCTTGAGCGCAATTTTGCCGCATACAAGGAGGCGAGGAAGAACGCTGGCTTCGAAGATGACGGCATCATTTCGGTCATGCTTCACACCTTTGTGTGTGATGATGATGAGAAGGCTCGACAGTTAGCCAAAGCGCCCTTCTGCAACTACATGGCCACGTCCTACGATCTGGTGAAGGTTGCTCCCTGGATGTTTCCAGCCTTCAAGCAGCCTTCGAGCAAGAAGGAAGGCGCCTTCGACGCGGAGAGTTTCAACGCCGAGGATCAGGCTGCGCTTCTTGAGCACGCCTTCGATCGCTACTTTGACACTGCCGGGCTCTTTGGATCGCCGCGGCGCGCACTCAAAATGATCGATCGACTGAAGAAGATCGGCGCGACCGAAGTCGCCTGTTTGATCGATTTTGGTGTAGATCCAGATGTTGTCGTCGCAAACCTTCCTTACTTGGCGGAATTGCGTCGTCTCAGCAACCCCGGTGAGTCTGCCGATATCATCGAGGAAGACTATTCAATCTCCGCTCAAATCGAGCGCCACGGGGTTACCCACTTCCAGTGTACGCCTTCCATGGCGAGGATGATTGTCGCTCAAGGAGGCACTGCTGCTCTGGGGCAGGTTGAACATCTCTTGCTTGGCGGAGAAGCTCTCCCGGTTGATCTTGCCCAGACTCTCACCACAGGACTGAAGGGTCGATTGCTCAACATGTATGGACCGACGGAGTCCACCATCTGGTCCACTACCAACACCATCGCTCCCAACAGCCAATCGATCACCATCGGTCGACCAATTGCCAATACATCCATTCGAATCTTGGATCCGGACGGCAACCTGGTTCCTGTTGGACAGGAAGGAGAGCTCTGCATTGGTGGAGCGGGAGTCGTGCGGGGGTACTTTGGTCGAGACGACTTGACTCAAGAACGGTTCATTTCGGATCCGTTTTCCGAAGGACAACGACTGTATCGAACGGGAGACTTGGCGCGTTATCTTCCAGACGGCCAGCTTGAGTTTCTGGGTCGCTTGGATCAGCAGATCAAGCTCAATGGCTATCGGATCGAAATGGGGGAGATCGAGGCTGTCTTGACTCGTCACCCAGGAGTTCAGGAAGCCGTCGTTGTGGCCAGGCAAGAGCGAGGAGAAGGACGTTTGGCCGCCTACATCATCCCCAGCTCAGAATCGGCAGACAGTGCGACAAAGCTTGTTCGCGACGAAGATCGGGTGGCGTCTTGGGGTCAGCAGTGGAGCGAAGCGTATGGAAGTCGGGTGGGAGCATCAAATGCTGAAGTCCGCTTCGACACCTCGGGCTGGCTAGACAGCTTCACTGGTGAAATCTTGCCGCAGGATCAAATGCGGAACTGGCGTGACGAAATCGTCACGAGCATCCTTGCGATTGAGCCTCGACGTATTCTCGAAATCGGTTGCGGAACGGGCATGATCCTCTTTGGATGCCTAGAAAAAGTCGAGAGTTACACGGGCGTGGAAATTTCGGCAGAAGCAATTGCCGGGATTTCCGAGAAACTGTCGGAAAAGGAAAAGACGAAGGTTCAATTGCTTGAAGGCGCTGCGGACGCTTTGGACAAGTTGAACTTGGGTGACTTTGATCTTGTCGTGATCAACTCTGTCGCTCAATACTTTCCAAATCAGGAGTATCTCACTCGAGTCTTGCAGAAGGTCGCCAGTCTGACCGTCGACGGCGGCCATCTTTTCATCGGCGACCTCAGGAGCTTTGAACACCTGCGAGAGTTCCATGCAGAGGTGGAGCTACACCAGGCGCCGGATGGCGAAAGCGCCACCGCTCTTGGCTCAAACACAAGCGAGCGAGTTGCAGCCGAAACTGAGTTGCTCGTATCTCGAGACTACTTTTCGGATCTCGTTTTCGCCGAAGAAAGGCTCAACATCGAGCGTATGCAATTGAGGCAGAGCGCCGATAGCAATGAAATGACTCGCTATCGTTTCGATGTGCTCCTCAAGGTGGGCTCTCAAGGCTCCGAAGCTGTTGGACTGCCTCCTTCGATGCAAGGTGTTCATTCCCTTGACGACCTCAAGTCCTCCCTGAAAGACGAGCCATCGCTGCTCTTCGTCGAAGCGTTGAAGAACTCTCGGCTCGACGCCATTGAACGGGCGATGGAACAAATGTCCCAGGGCAACGGAGATGCGGCGCAACTCAGAGAGCTTCTTTTGGAACCAGCTTCCGGGATTGAACCAAGTGCGGTGTTTGCTCTTGACCCTCGCTATGAAGTGGAGCTCCGCTTTGGCAAGCAGCCGGGTACCTTTGATGCTCTCTTTCGGCACAAAGAGACAGCTCCAGCGGGAGTCTGGGCTCTCCCTCGAAAGTCGAGCTCAGCGGCGACCACCAATGTTCCCGCAGTCCTTGATGCGAAAAAGGTGTCTGTTCCTGAAATGCGACGCCACATTCGACACGTACTTCCGGAGTACATGCTTCCACATGATTACGTGTTCATGGAGGTGTTTCCTCTTACGCCAAACGGCAAGATTGACAGAAAATCGCTCCCCGACCCTCGAAGCGCCAACGGCCAAAACAAGGAGGTGGTTCTTCCTCAAGGAGAAATCGAGAGCGTCGTCGCTGAGATTTGGAAAGAGCTCTTGGGGATCGATCAAGTCAGCACCCAGGACAACATCTTCGATATTGGTGCAAGTTCCCTTCTCACCGTTGAGGCAAACAGCCGTCTTTCGGAGAAGCTCGGAAGAAAGATCCCTCTGGTCAATATGTTTCGCTACCCGACCATCGCGAAGCTTGCCGCTCACTTGGGAGGCGAGAGCACAAAGACAAGCGAAACACAGGCTGCCGCAACCAGCGATCGGGACGACCGACGCAAAGCTGCTGCTGAACGTCGCCGACAAGCACGAGCGGCGCGCCAAAGTTCCTGAGCTCTAGTAGCCACCCGAAGAATGAAATGAGTGAAACGAAGAAGTTGAGTGGCGAAGTCGCCATCATTGGGATGGCCAGCCGCTTTCCCGGTGCCAAAAATCCGCAAGAGTTCTGGCGCAACTTGGAGGGGGGGGTCGAGTCGATCCGATTTCTTTCGGACGAAGAGCTGCTCGCTGCAGGGGTGACAAGACGTGAGTTTGAGGATCCAAACTACGTTCGAGCCTGTCCGGTATTGGACGACGTCAAGAAGTTTGACGCAGCGTTTTTTGGAATGAGTCCGCGAGAAGCGTCAGTGATGGATCCCACGCATCGCTTTTTTCTTGAAGTGGTGTGGGAGGCGCTTGAGAACTCTGGCAATACGGGTCTGCATGAGGAGGGATCGGTGGGGGTTTTTGCCGGTGCAGGTGGTCCCTTCTATCTCATGCACAACGTTCGAACGAACGACAAGATCATGGCCGAGGTTGGCGAGTTTTTGGCTCGGCACACTGGCAACGACATGAACTTCCTGGCCACACGCGCCTCTTACGAACTGGACCTTCGCGGTCCCAGTATGAACATTCAGACGGCGTGTTCTTCTGCACTCGTGGCACTTCACCAGGCCCGGGAAAGTCTGCTCCGTGGTGAATGCGACATGGCTCTGGCTGGCGGATCCACCATCAACGTTCCCCTTGATCACGGATATCACTACAGCGAGGGTGAGATCCTGTCGCCCGACGGGCATTGCCGACCCTTTGACCATCGAAGCGCGGGTACGGTGTTCGGTAGCGGGACGGGGTGCCTTGTGGTCAAGCGCCTTGACGATGCCCTTGACGACGGCGACACGATCCATGCTGTGGTCAAAGGAAGCGCCATCAATAACGATGGCGCTCTCAAAGTCGGATACCTAGCTCCGGGCGTCGAACGACAGGTTGATGTCATCGTCAGTGCTCTAGAGTCAGGACAGATCGAGGCGGAGTCGATTTCCTACGTGGAGACTCACGGCACCGGGACCAGCGTTGGTGATCCGATCGAATTGATGGCGCTCTCCGAAGCTCTGTCCAAAACTAGCACCAAAAAGCAGTTCTGTGGTGTCGGTTCGGTCAAGTCAAACATTGGTCACCTTGGTGAAGCGGCTGCAACAGCTTCGCTGATCAAGGTGATTCAATCTTTCAAGCACAAGGCTCTTGCGCCCACTCTCGGTTTTGAACGCCCCAACCCACGCTTCGATCTCGCCGATAGCCCGCTCTACGTTGTTGACAAGCTGAAGCCTTGGACAAGCGATCGACCGCTTCGTGCCGGGATCACCGCACTTGGAGCGGGCGGCACGAACTGTCACGTCATTTTGGAAGAGCCTCCTGCCCCACTTCCAGGCGAAGGAGGGAGGGATGCACAACTGATCGTTTTGTCAGCGAAAACGCGGACCGCGCTTGATCAGATGTGCCTCAATTTGGCAGACGCCATTGAACAGGATCCGGGGCTCGACCTTGCCGATGCCGCCTATACACTTGCCCTCGGACGGCGAGCCCTCCCCATTCGACGAGCTGTAGCGCTTCGTCAAACCGAGGCGACCTCGATCCTGCGTGAGCTGGATTCGCCTCGCATGAATACGACGGTGACCGGTACGGAGGAGCCGCGCCTTGCCTTCAGCTTCCCTGGTGGTGGCGCGCAATATGCCGGAATGGCTGCGGATCTCTATCGAGAAGAAGAGCTTTTCAGAGACGTCGTGGACGAGTGTTTTGAGACGATCGATGAGGTCTTGGACCTAGATTTGAGAACTTTGCTGTTTGCGGCACCAGAGTCAAAGAAGGAGGCGACCAAGAAACTAGAGCGCCCATCTCTCTCTTTGCCTGCTCTTTTTACCGTAGAGTACGCGCTGGCGCGCCTGTTTGAGTCTTGGGGACTTCGGGCGGATGCCTACGTGGGTCACAGCATGGGCGAGTACGTTGCCGCCTGTCTCGCGGGCGTGTTCAGTGTAGGGGACGCAATTCGACTTGTTGTCACTCGAGGTAGGTTGTTTGAAACAACTGCGCCGGGGGGAATGGTCGCCCTTTCTGTTTCTGAGGAGCAGGCCAGGGGCATTATGCCAGACGGGTTGTCCATTGCGGCAATCAA
>Ga0079224_100007075_pt1 | contig 14987 bp, 7 predicted proteins | sample Stecom2015_FD_80414 | JGI IMG/M metagenome (GOLD analysis project Ga0079224, IMG submission 80414) | Agricultural soil microbial communities from Utah to study Nitrogen management - Steer compost 2015 | ecosystem: Environmental > Terrestrial > Soil > Agricultural land | place: USA: Utah...
CACAGCATTGACCGGTTTAGTCATAGCTTATTGTGAGGTTGGTGATTTACAACAGGCAGAATCTTATTTAAAAGAATTTGAAAAAATATACAAGGGGCGTATTGAAAATGTAAAGGACTTATATTTAGACGCTTTAATGCACTTGGCTTTTGCAAAAAAGAACTATCCGCTTGCATTAAAGTACGGAAAAGAATATTTGAAGCTGAAATCCGGCGGAACAAGCTTTAACAATGTCCAGTATGCGGAACTTTTTATGTCAAATGTCTACGAAGCGATGGGAGACATTGATCAGGCATACATTCATTTTAAAAATTATTCTGAAATCAGAGATTCTATAGGCAGAATTAAGAAAATCAAGACTTTATCTTATTATCAGACACTTTATGAAACCAACAAAAGAGATTTAAAAATCAAAGAGCAGGAAAGTAATATCGCTCTTTTAGATGCAAAAAACGAACTTTACAATCAATTGTTACTATTTGGAGGAGTAGGATTGCTAACGATATTTGGATTCATCCTACTCATCCGTTCAAGAAATGCGGAAAGACGAAGACAAAAAATGCAGACAGCCTTTTCCCAAAACCTGATTACTGCACAGGAAGAAGAAAAAATGAGAATTGCGCGTGAACTGCACGACAGTGTAGGGCAAAAAATTATGCTTCTGACAAAGCAAACAAAAAAATATGATAAACCGGATATGCAATCCCTTGCCGTAAATACACTTGATGAACTGCGATCCATTTCACGAGGACTGCATCCTGCAACATTGGATAAACTGGGAACAACTGCTGCTATTCTGGCTATGGTCAATGAGGTGGACGCAAATACAGATATATTTTTCACCAACGAAATTGAAAATATTGATCAATATTTGTCTAAAGAAGCTTCCTTACATTTGTACAGGATTCTTCAGGAATTGTTGAATAATATGGTAAAACATGCCAATGCTAAAGTGGCTTCTGTAAATATTGAAATAAAGAAAAATCATATAGAAATAATTGTAAAAGATAACGGCAAGGGATTTGAATATTCCGATAAATTAAATTCTGAAACAAGCTTGGGAATGAGAACATTGATGGAACGAGCCAGTATTTTAAACTCCTCTCTGGACATCAACTCCAGGCCAGATTCCGGGACAACAGTAACATTAATAATACCCATTCAAAATGTTTAATAAAAAAGATATTTCGATTGTAATCGCCGACGACCATCCTATGCTGTTGAGAGGTTTGCTGGACGAGCTCGTTGCAAATGGCTACAATGTAGCAGGTCATGCCGCGAATGGCACTCAGGCATTGGAGCAGATCCTGAGCCTCAATCCCCACATTGCTTTATTAGACATCGATATGCCCATATTGAGTGGTTTTGAAATTGTCAGAATGGCCAAGGAAAAAGGTGTGAAAACAAAATTTATCATGTTCTCTTATCACAGGGAATCCGAATTTATAATCCAGGCAAAATCTCTCCAGATAGACGGTTATTTACTCAAAGAAGATTCTTTCGGAGAAATCGAAAAATGTATGGATTCCGTTATGGATGGCAAAGAATATTTCAGTACAGCATTTAATTCTCAACAGCTGAATGATGCTTCCAACGAAATCAAAAAGCTGAACTGGCTGACTCCCTCCGAAATAACCATCCTTAAATTGGTTGCCCAACAAAAATCTAATGCGGAAATAGCGGATACTCTATATATTTCCGTCAGAACCGTTGAAAAGCACCGAAGCAACATCATATCAAAAATATGGAATGACTCTTCTCCAAAGTCTTTGACTGCTTGGGCCATAACGCATAAAGATTTTATTTTGAATTATTAAAAAAGAGAGCCTAAAGACCCTCCTTCTTATTAATTAACACACAAAGAAATTTTACTTTCTGATGATCTTTTTCGTTAAAATACCTTTTGAAGTTTCGATCTTTAGCAGATAGACCCCTTTTGGAAGTAAGGAAATATCTAATGAATTATTTTTTAGCTCAACATTATCCATCTTTTTTCCACTCATATCAAACAAAGCACTTTTCAGCACTTTCACATTATCCGGTATAGACACATTTACAATTCCCGGACTTGGGTTGGGGTAAACCTCTACTTTTGAAAGCTCGTTTTCTTCCGTTCCTAAAACGATTTCCTCATTGCGCATAGTCCATCCACAACTTGGATAATATCCCCCATTGACACTGCTGATAATTGTCCAATTGGTAAGACCTCCATAAATATCAAAAGGATCAATGAATGCAGGTTCAATTGGTGGTGCTGGATATGCTGTTGAAGATCCAAGCCAAGCCCATTTACCTACATCATTAGGCGCAGGGCCTGCTCCTTCACCTTCTACTGTAACAAAAAAAGAAATCCAATATGTGCCAGGTTGTAATATTACCTGATTTCCTCCATTGGCAGCTGTAATTTGGATTCTGTTAAAATCTGTCCTGTTATAAAAAGGAAGACCATTTTCATACTTAGAATAATAAACAGGAGGAATATCGGATAATTCAACAATTCCTGATCCCGGTTGAGTTGGGTCGCCAGAGGGTAAGCCATTATCATCTTCATAAATATAAACATTAAAACCTTTTTCCATGGTACCTAAATATCCAATATTGGTCATTAATGCGCCCGGCACATCAATTTCTCCAATAGCTGTTTCCTCTGTTAGCTCAAAGGAGTCAGCAGCTATAAACAGGGTTCCGTCTGTTCTTTTAGTGGAAAGCACATAAATATCCTCGTTAACAGGTCTATCAATAATGACTGTTTGTGCTTGAGAGATTATAGATATTATTAATACAAGAGCACTAACATAAATAGTAGATTTTTTCATCATAAAATTTGTTTAAACAATTAACATTATATAGAAATTAATCTAACTAACTGTAATCAATTAAATTAATTTTTAACCTGTTTCAAATGTATATGAAAATAAACATTGTGAAAATACGTATCACCACGTATATAGTGCGTAAATAAACGTAAGATAAAATTAAGATCACAACTTAAAATTCAAACATATTTACTTATAAGTGCTCCTGCGCAGTATATACGTATTACTACGTATTCCATACCTGCAGGTTAGAATCTAAATTGCAGAGTATAAAATTTAATATATTTAAATATGAAAAAATTTACTCTATTGATTATTCTTTTGATAGGTTTAATAAGTCTGGCACAGGAACCAAGAGCCTATTTAATAGATAATGTCAACAAACAATTCTCCGCTTTGGGGACAATTGGTGATGATATGCATTTTATTGCCCCTTCCCCTGTTTCATCCGGCGAAAATGCAGGGGCAATTGACCCAAATAATCCTTATGTGGGATATGTATTGGACGAAGCGGGAAATTTTTACCAAATTGCTGTAGATACGGGCGTTTACACATTATTAGGAAATTTATTGAGTGACTGGCGGGGAATGGAATTTGACAAATCCACAGGAGTTTTATACGCAATCACGGCTACAGATTTATATACAATAGATCCCGTGGCTGTCGCTGCAACATTGGTTGGCTCTCTGGGCTTTACCGACGGAGAACATCCTATTGCTTTGGGTATTGATAACGGTATTGGATATATTATTGAATCTCATAAAGAAAATTCCTACACCGTAAATTTAAATACCGGAGTCGCTACTCTATTAGGATCTCTTGTTCCAAATAGTAACGATGAAGATTTAATAGGAGATATTGGTGGAATGGATGGCTTGACTGTTGTTTATACAGCAAATTTCCAATACAGATATGGTTTTAAAACTTCCCTCGATCCTTCAACGGGTCAATTGGGTTCAGCTGTTGTTATAGATAGTGTGTCAACTTACAATCAGGAACACGGATGGTTTTCTTACGGAGAAGAGTTTTTGGACTCCTCAGCCTGTCCTGAGCCTGTTTTCATTATGGGCAACTCCTATAATGGATATTCAATTGATTTTTTCTGGATGAATTTCAGCGAAGAAGATGCTGTAAATGGGTACGATTGGGAAATATATCATAAAGGGGAAGACCCGGAAACGGTTGCTCCCCTGCAAAGTGGACATACCCCACAATATGAAACCTACGTAACTGTATCTGGGTTGCAAAGTGGTTATTTTTATGATTTTTATGTTATAAGAGATTGTAGCATAAATGGGGTTAGCCAAAGATCCACGAGAAAAAGAATTCAAACAATCTTAGAGGCACCAAAATGTGGAATACAAAATTTTTATGATCACGGTGGTGGAAACGAAAGCTATTATAGTAAGCTACCTGGTGGACATGACTGGACCATAAACCCAGAAAATGAAGGAGAGGGAGTAGAAGTTAGTTTTCTGGAATTTGATCTGCAGGACGGACACGATGTTTTATATGTTTATGACGGGCCTAACAGATGGTTTCCGCTAATAGACAGCGGACAACCCGCAACGGAAACAGGCTTTCCCGCGGGTGGATTTACAGGTTCAGTAAACCCCGGAACATTTACGGCTACGCACAAAAGCGGTAAATTAACTTTTGTGCTTTACAGCGATGATGAATACACGGATAATGCCGGATGGAATGCTACCGTAACTTGTTTCCAGCTACGTCCGCCAAATGACCTGATCGAAAACGCATATGATATAGATGAATTAGATGGTTTCCCCTACAGAGATGATAACCAGATGTTACAGTATGCCACTGAAGAAACCACAAATCCAACCGGATGCAGCATATACAATAAAACCGGTGTCTGGTATAAATTTACCGCAGAAGAAAATGCAACCATAACCGCAGAAGTCGTAACTCCGTCAGGAGATACCTATATCAATTTTTATTCGGCACCGGATGAAAACGCATCAGAAGAAGATTTGATTTTCGTGGATCAGCCTACTAATTATTGTGACCAGTCGTCCATTTCGTCCATTGATGTCGAAGCCGGGCAAACGTACTATGTCTATGCTGTTAACACAGAAGGTTATTCCGATGTGTATATAACATCATCCCCTTTACTGGATATTTCAGACAATGAAATAGCGGGATTTGAATACTATCCAAACCCGACAACCGGCAAACTTTCATTCAAAGGAAAAAACAGGATTGATTCTGTTAAGGTTTACAATGTTTCCGGGCAAAGGGTATTGGAAGAAACCATTGGTTCTGCAAACGGACAGATAGATCTGACAAAACTCCCAACCGGTCTATACCTGATGCAGGTAGAGTCGAAAGGGCAAAAAGCAACATATAAGATAATCAAAAAGTAAATTTTGAATTTTAGATAACTTAAAAAGCCATCAATTAAAGATGGCTTTTTTTAATTTCTTTTGGGATGGAAGGTTTCTGGATTGCCATAACTCAATTTTCTCGTGCAAAGATGCAAATTTTACAGATTTAGGTTCTGAAATTCGGCCGGAAATAATTTTCTGATTAAGAAATAAGCCGAAAATGCTCCCAAAGAATTTGCCACCAAATCCCAAATATCAAAAGATCTTCCCCAGCCAATGAAATGTTGAAGGATTTCGATCATCAAGCCAAACAAAAAAGGATATAACCAGATGCGTTGGTTTCTGTAAAAAACTTGGGCAGCAAATCCTAAAAATGTGAAAATGAAAAACAAAGCGAAATGTATCGCTTTGTCTCCATTTTCTATCTGTATTTTGGAAAACCAACCTTCACCTCCCGAGGAGATAACGTTCATCGGCAATAGGGTTGCAGCAAATAAAATCAGCGTATAAACCCAAAAGAGCAGACGGATGGTTTTATTTCCGAAATTATCCTGTAATTTCCTGATAACCTGCGGCATCCAATAAAGCGTCTAATTCAGCGGCATTGGTAATTTCGATTTTGATAATCCAGCCTTCTCCATAGGGATCTGAGTTAATCTTTTCCGGTGCTGAATTCAAATCTTCATTTATTTCCAATAATTTTCCTGAGACGGGAATGAATAAATCTGAAACGGTTTTGACTGCTTCAACGGAACCAAATGTTTCGCCTTCGGCAATCTCATCGCCTTCCTGCGCAGAAATATCAACGTATACGATATCTCCTAATTGGTCTTGTGCGAAATCAGTGATCCCGACGTAGGCTTCATTACCTTCTACTCTGATCCATTCATGGTCTTTGCTGTACTTTAATTCTTGTGGAACGTTCATAGCTTTGCTTTTTTCTATAAAATTAATTAATTTCCAAATGATAAGGTTAAACTTAATCCGGCTCTGATAGTTGATATTGGATAAGCGGTTGAAATTTTATATTCGGTCATCATCTGATCCCAGAAGAATCTCAAATTTAGGTTTTTACTGAAATCGTAATCTGCTGAGAATTGGATGGACACTAATTTTTGTCCGCCAGTCACTTGTGAATCTCCGTCCAGAATTCGTCTGATTCTTGTTTCACTGTCACGCATACGCAAATCGGCTCTGAAATTCATATCGCCGGTAAAGGTTTTATTTCTTCCTTGGTAGCGCATTCTGAATTTCAAATCTTTGATCACATATCCCATTCCCACTACATATTCGGTACCATAGTCTTCCGTCAGCGTATAATTGCTCAAACTCATGGTCATCAAACGGTCGCGGTTGTATTGTGCTCTCAACTGGAAACTGTTTCTGAAAGTCATATCAACTCCAATAAGTGGAGAAAATGATTCAATCATATTGACGGTTCCATAAATATTTTCAGAATATAAATTATTGTCTAAATCTCTTCCCATGGGATCCATAAAATAATTCGGATTGGACTGGATTCCGTTTACGGTATAAGAAGACAAATAAGTGTGTGAAAGTTCAAATACTTCAAACCAACGGTTTATCAAAGGAATATTGGTTAATCCCGAATAAGTAACCGACCAGTTAGGTAAAGGAATTTTTCTGTTGTAGCCCAAAGAGGTCTTTTTGGGATCTCTTCCTTCCACTGCCGATGCAAATGCCGGAAGCAACACATCATAATTGGACAACCCATATCCGTCATAATATCCGTCGCCCAAAGGTGCCATACCATTGGCCATCCCTAATCGTTCCGAAATTACCATCGTATTGTCTATGAAAGTTTGGTACAGATCATCCGGATTCATGAATGCAGTTGAAATTGAAATATTACTGCTGTTCAGGGTTTGCTGCCGGTCCAGATAAGTTCTCACGTGCGGATTATCATAAGTTCTCAAGTTAAATGCGTTTTCCGAACTTCTGAAACTTGAAGAGCGTTTGGCGTTGAGGTCAATTCGCAGATTGGGGAATGGTTCCACAATTGAAGTTGCCGTGAAATTGGTTCCTCTGGTGACTACATAAGGTTCCAGCAACTGATCGCTTCGGGTAATCCAGTCATTTCCGGACTCTATGAATTTACGTTTGATGTCAAATTCGGTTCCGTAAATAAATCCTGCATTTGGACCGCCATCCTTCCCGAATCCGAAGAAATTTGGTTCTGCCAGAATACCCGGAATTACAGCTCCATTTGTCTGATTGTAATTGAATTGGAATCGTTTTATGCTCGAAACGACCATCCAGGCATAATCTTGTCCACGGTATTTGGTTTTGTATTTATGTGATTTATTAATTCTTCTCAAGGCTTTGAGTGTCATTCCTTCATAAGCACGTGTCAAAGAGTCTATTTCTCTTTTTCTTCCACGTTTTATTGAATCCAATTTATTGTAACCTTTAAACTCTGTATAGAATTTGGTCATGTCAAAGTCACCAATCATTGTGAAATTGCTGGCATTTTGTGCAATATTACCCAGTCCTTCGTCTAAATAAACTGTGGATCTCGCCTGCCAGTTATAATTATTGGTTACACCCAATTCGATATTTGCCCAACTCATATAAGGGAACAAATGAATAGGCGTTTTCCAGTTTAATTGAATCTGGTGGTCATAATTTACTGGGCGTCCGACTTTGAATAAATTATTCCAAATCAATGCTTTATCTGCATATTCAAATGCTGAACCGTCATTCAATGTTCGGGTGGAAGAAGTATAATCTAAGCGAAGTGATTTGGTCAGGTCAAACCCAACATTGTACTGCCATGAGAACAAGAAATTATTACTAAATGCTACAGGGAACAAATAAGAGGAGCCACCAAAGAACTGATTTAGGTCACGGTATTGTCTTTCGGTATAAGTCCGGTCAATATCGGTTCTGAAAGACAATCGGGTCGGCAAAGGATTTACATTGACTTCTTTAAGGAATTTAAGGTATTTGGCCGACTTGGCAGTATCATTAACGGCTCTCCAATCTTCCAACGGACGTATGTATTTTGCCGGGAAACTATAGTTATAATTCAATGATGCTCTTACATTTTTAATCAAATTATAAGCCGTGTAAACATCACGATTATACATATCTGAATACATAAAAGACAATGCAAAGTTGGACACATCATAGAATCTTGCCGGTTTATTATTGGTCTTAACTTTTCTTATGTTACTGAAAGTAAAGGATTTTTGCTGTGCATAGGTTCTGACCACGTCTTTCAGCTGATCTTTTCTCGGATCTTCTTCAAATAATACGTCGTTATCAAGCGGATTGTATTTTGGATCTGCGAATTGTTCACTCATAGATAAGTTGAATGGAATTTCCAGACCCCATTTTTCCGGTAGAAATTTATCAAGTTTTACCTGCGCATTTACTGCATAATCTTTGAAGTCTTCTTGGTTTCGCTGGCTTGGACCTTGGTCAATCGCTCCAAAACCGGCTGAACTTATACTTCCCGAAACCTGCACTTGCGCAAAATCGCCTAAAGTAAATCCGAGACTGGCCATGGCGGCATAACCTCCTTCATTGTCAATTTCACTCAAACGCAATTCGTTTACCCAAACCAAAACTTCTTTGTCTTGTGTGTTGGTTGAACGCAATCCAATCATTACAGAGGTAACACCCCCTAATGAAGGCCGACCTTTTACATAGATTGTTTTCAGCGGCTCTTCCTCATCGGGAACAAAAGCAAATCTTTCCAATGGATTGGAACCACTGTCGAGGTCTCTGGCTTTTTTCGCTTCCACAAAGAAATCTGTGTAAACGTCAATTAAATTTTCATCCGGCCAAATGGCATTCACGGTGCTAGAAGATTTGGCTGTATATTTCAAAGGAATTTCATATTCATAATAATTGTCAGAATAATCACTTCCTAAACGGATGAATAATTTGGTTGTTTCATCAAGTGATTGGTTGGTCACATCCAAAAGGTTTTCTGCATGGACAAACATTTCCATGCGTTTGTATCTTCTCAGGTCAAGATTTGTGTTTTTAAATACTGCTTTTGAAGGGCTGTTGGCAGTTAATCTGGTTTTCAGCACCATTGAGGCTTCATTTTGACTTTGGTAACCGGTAGTTCCCTGCATTTCTTCGCGTTCAATCCCCGGAGGAAGCATATAAGGCGGTTGATTGGTCGAATTTTCTTCGATGGTTACTTGCCCTATTTCCAGGTTACTTAAAAATTCGTCTTCATTTACACCTTCTTCCGGTCCTGTCGCTCCCGGAATCGGGAACAAGGTTTTTGGGTACCTTCTCCAACTGCTTCTTACCAAATCCATGGTCGCAAAACGAAGTGTGGTTTCTTGGTTGAAACCTCTCATCAAGACTCTCATAAAACGAGCGGAAGTCAGTACGCTTTTTGCTGAAGACAATTGCTCGTCAGTTACAAGATCTTCAATTCCATCCCCATCAATATCCGTATCGAAATCGTCCACCGGAATACGGAACTGGTACCATTTTACCGAACTAGTTTGTCCGTTTGGTAGTTCTATATCGGTCACTTCTTTGGTGGCTACAATATAACCATTGGTATTGTTCATCAAATCACCTGGACTCAGTCTCACGGTGTACTGGTTGTACATTTCCGTTTGATCGAGGTTATAATCAAGGTTAATATCTTCTGCGTCGGGTTGCATACTGTAAGCCTGAAGTAGATCATCTGTAGAGTTATTTCCTTGTGGCCCTTGGAAATATTTGTAACGGCCGGTAATGGAACCTGCATCGTTTGATTGAGACCAACGGTCGTCTAAATAAAATACATAATTATCGAAAGCCGGGTCATTTTGTCCTGTAATAGGATTGGTATTTGAAAGACCATAAGATGCGGCTTCTTCTGCATCGGTTAATCCATTATAACCTAAATCTTGTTCTTTTCGGGCGGCGCCTTCTGTTTCGTATGCATAAATAATCGGATAATTATCGGGTTGTTTTCCCCAATTGGACTGGGTTACAGCAGCACCATTTCCTGAATGTGGCATCCCGTTTTCATACATCAATTGTCCATCTTTCAAAATATCTTCAGAAACATTTCCCAACTGGATTAATAATTCTCCATTTCCTCCTACACCATCCGCATAAGGATCCATCATCCAGAATTCAAGATATTCAATATTGGAGTCAATAAAGTTGGTAACAGAAATAGGACGCATGGTACCGCCCCAACCTTGTGTGTCGGTTGAATTGGGATTGACATTATAGGGACCATTAATTCCCGGATAAAATGTCATATCAAAAGTATTGATATAGGTTGCGGTTCCGGCCATTACATCACGCTGGTCAAACAACTCCCGAAGTTCAACTCTCCTAACTCTGTGTTGTGAAAGTTCCGCATCGCTGATTCCGGAAGGAGCGTTTCCGCCGATTCCGTAGAATCGTGGGTCTATGCTATACCAAGACATTAGCTTTCGTCCGTTTCCATAAGAAAGGTCGTCATTGCTGACACCATTCGGGAAGAAAGGGTGGGTATTTCCGCTCATTCCGGCAGGTTTTCCGGGTACACTTGCCATTTTCCATGAGCCCGCATCCATCAAACTGATGCGTGACTGGGAATCTTCAAAATCATCGATGTAAGAATCCCCTCCGGCAGCTTTGTTTTGTCCCGGCATCAAATAAGCACCCTCCGCACTGAAGTTAATCTGAGAAATCTGATCGGTTTTGATTCCTGGAATTTTATTGGTCAATCGGGTCAAGAACTCAGACTCGCCCGTATATTCTGTATGTAACCCAAATATGGTATTACTTACCGGTTCGGCTCCAAACTGAACTTTTTGTGTCAACGGGCGTTCCTGATAGTTGACAATAGTTCCTCCAACCAAAAAGTTATCAGAGATGTGATGGTCTACATTCAACCCCATGAACCGTTTTTTCTGCATATTGAACATGGACTGGTTTTCCATACTGATATTAATCGGAACTCCTGAATTTTTTAATTGTTCATTGATAATGGTTACCTGACCTAACTGATAATCAACCGTATAATCTACTCCCTCTACCAGTTCCATTCCGTTAGCTGTAACTTTTACAGACCCTTCCGGAACATTAAATGCTCCTAAAGGTATTCCGCCACCTACTTCTCCCTTATATCTTCCTGCCAGACTATAACGCTGTGCAAGTCTTTCTGCATCAAGGGTATTTGGAAGCTGATTATAAAGTTCATCAAAAACATATTGAGAATTCGGGTCTCCCAAAACATCTGCCAAATGTTCTCCAAATGGCTCTACGGTAGTGAAAACAATGGTCCCCTGCATTTGATTTACGGTTATCCCTGGCACGAAGTCAAATAAGCCGTCTCCATAATGGCCATTTCCACTCATTTGTAGATTACCGTTCTGATTTAAACGGTCCATATTCATTACCTGTAAAAGGGTTTGATCCTGAACAGGTGTATTGGGCAAATAATTGATTACACCGGAAGAATTGGCACTATTGTCTTTGAATTCGACATTCATAATGAAATCTTCAGGTGAAATGCTGAGCGCATTGATTGAATAAATATTTTTCATCATCAAATCCCACATGGGAGAACCTGTATTCACCGTGGTATTGGGTTTGATTAATTTGGTAATAAGCAACTGGTTTTGTTCGTCAGACATTTCCCCGACTTTGTAAATCACGCCGGGCGTACTGTTTCGGGTATATTGAAATGAAACGGCCAGAAGGTCTTCACCGTCTACCAAAGGCTGATTCAGGGAAATATAACCCAGGGACGGATAAAATGTATATTCCGAAGGATTTAATTTTCGTACGTTTTCATTTACCAAATAATGTTCTCCTTCCTGGTAACCGTTAAAACCATTCATTTGAGAGCGGGCACTACTGGCTACGCGGATTCCCGGAAGCTGGCTTACCTGATTGTAAAGGGCTCCGTTGTTGGGCGCACTTCCATTATCTCCCAAATCCCGCAAGGCAAGCATAGTTTTTCTTTGATCCTGATTTGCACCGCCATTGTCAATACGCCAAACTTCCATTCGCGTTATGACAATATCACTTGAAATCTGGGGATAATTTGACAAAGCATTATCGTAAGAATCTCTGAAAAATTGTCCTAAGAAAAAGTGACGGTTGTAATCATAGTCTTCGGCAAATATTTTATATTCTGTAAGCACTCCGCCACCTTGAACCGTAATATTCTTTGTTTCAGAACGTTGTTCGGAAAAGACCATGCTTACGTCTGTGTTTCCAAAGCGCAAATCTGTGCGAACTCCAAAAAGAGATTGAGCTCCTGTAATTAAAGAAGTATTCAGTGGCATGGAAATATTTCCGACTTCAATGTTCTGCACAATGTCATCTTCACCGCCTTCTTTCATATTTTTCCATTGCAACTTCATCTCGTTTTCAAAACCGAAACCTGCCTGTGTGTCATAATTGGCTTTTAATTGTAGATTTTCTCCCACTTTACCCAAAACACTCATTTGAATACGTTGTTGCAAATCTACGGTAACGGTATTGCGGTTTTGAGGAAGTAACTGCGGATTATCTATTTTCTGAATGAAAACACCTAAATCAAGTTGAGCCGAACCTTGAGGGATCAGCTGGATTTCATTCCCGCCAAATATGGTTTCAAAAGCACGGGATTTTATTTTCAGGCTCGGCAGGATGTTACCGGATTCACCTTCTTCGTCCCCAAAGGCATTGCTTCGGTACATTTCGTCGTATGCCCGGGATTTATCGCGGTAATAGGAATTTATATCCCTTTGCAGTATGATGTCAAGATATTCCTGACTTGATAAATAAATAGGTTCGCCTACTATAATATCGCCGATTTTCGGCCATAATACATATTGGTCTCGGACAGGATTATAAATGATTTCATAATTGACTTGGTCATCAAGATACAAACCTCCTTCTTGGTTGGTAAATGGATAAACTAATGTATCTGAATCTTCCGGTTCCTGTGCATTTGCTATTCCGACGATTAATAGTAAAATAATCATCGGAAACAAGCCTTTCTTCCTCCTCATGTGTAAATAAAGCTGTTTCAAAAACTATATTCTTTTAAGTACCTCTTTTACCAATACATCTGCCTGAGAGTCAGGAAAGTCTTTTGAAACTACTTCCAACACTTTTTCAGCTGTTTTAGTTGGTATACCGAGGACGTCTAATGCTGATAACGCTTCAAATTTAGATTTATTTTTAGAATTATCTGAATTAATGTTAAAATTAAATATGTCGCCCTCCAATTTGTCTTTCAAATCTATAATAATACGTTGAGCGGTCTTGGCTCCTATGCCTTTCACACTTTGCAGTTTTTTTACGTCTGCTATCTCAATAGCTTCCCTGATCTCCTCTATTTCCAAAGAAGAAATCATCATCATAGCTGAAGAAGGACCTACTCCATTGACCGAAATCAATTTCAAAAACACCTCTCTTTCCTGTTTGGAATAAAATCCGTACAGGATTTGTGCGTCTTCTCTTACTACCAAGTGCGTAAAAATTTTTAGGTTTTCTTCCTTCGTTATTTTTGAATAAGAATTCAAGCTAATATTGGCATGGTACCCCACGCCGTGACATTCTACAATGACATGTGTAGGGTGCAATTCCACCAATTTTCCGTTCAAATGTGCTATCATTTCGATCTTTGTTGAGCATCCAATACCGCAATCGTAGCGAGGTTGACAATTTCTTCTATGGTCGAGCGCATTTGAAGGATATGAACTGGTTTGTTCATTCCCATCAGAATAGGCCCTATGACTTGAGAATTTTCAATTCCTCTCAAAATTTTATACGATAAATTTCCAGCCGCTAAGTTAGGAAAAATCAGCACATTGGCACGCTTCCCGTTTAATTTAGAAAAGGGGTATGTTTTAGTGATTAATTCTTCGTTTAAAGCGAAGTCTGGTTGTATTTCTCCATCTACTACCATGTGTGGGTGTGATTTATGTAATAAAGCTACCGCTTCGCTAACTTTTTTGGAAGTTTCGGTACGTGCTGCAAAGTTTTCAAAAGACAACATAGCCACTCTGGGTCTGATTCCTATGCCCCGAACCACATATTCGGTCATTCGGGCAATTTTCGCGAGTTCTTTTGCGGTAGGATTGTCGTTGATGGTTGTATCTGCAAAAAACAAAGGTCCTTTTTTGGTCATGACCATCATCAGTCCGGCAACTTTGTTAACGCCAGGCGCAGGCCCTATTGTTTCCAAAACGGGTTTCAACGAACTTGCATAACTACGTGTGCTTCCGGTCAGGAAGGCATCGGCCTCACCTGCTTCCACCATCATCGATCCAAAATAATCCCGGTTGGTTAGGAAACGTTTGGCATTATAAAGGGTCATTCCTTTTCTTTGCCGTTTGGTCCATAGCATTTCTGCCAGCCGCTCTACATGTGTTTCCGATTCTTTTGATTTTGGGTCAATAACAGGAACGTCCAGTTGTATGTCGAATTCTTTTTTTAATTCTTCCACCTTTTCTTTATTCCCCAAAAGAATGGGCCGTCCTATTCCTTCATCGTGTACAATTTGCGCAGCTTTTAACACATTGTATTCGGCCGCATTACTGAAAACAATTGTTTTTGGGTCTTGTTTCGCTCTGTTCTGAAGCATACGAATCAGCTTTTGGTCACTGCTCAGCCTGCTAAGTAATTCTTCTTCATAAACCGACCAATTATGAATGGGCTTACGTGCAACACCTGAATCCATTGCGGCTTTTGCGACCGCCATAGAAACTTTGGTGATCAAACGTCCGTCAAAAGGTTTTGGAATAATGTATTCCCGGCCAAAGCTCAGGTTACCAATTTTATAAGCCATCTGCACTATTTCCGGAACCGGTTCTTTCGCCAATTCTGCGAGTGAATGAACAGCGGCAA
>Ga0079224_100007076_pt1 | contig 14987 bp, 17 predicted proteins | sample Stecom2015_FD_80414 | JGI IMG/M metagenome (GOLD analysis project Ga0079224, IMG submission 80414) | Agricultural soil microbial communities from Utah to study Nitrogen management - Steer compost 2015 | ecosystem: Environmental > Terrestrial > Soil > Agricultural land | place: USA: Utah...
CAAGACTCTAGCTGCTTCATGCAGGCTGTCTGGGATTATTCAGAAAGTGGTGACACAGGTAAATGGTCTTCTAAACAGCAGCTCTACAACCCTGACCTACTCAATCGAGGTGTGAATTTCAGGCGCTTGAAGATCCGCGGTAAAGGTCGAGCTCTTCAGCTTAGGTTTACTAGTGACGAACAGCACCCCTTTACGATCATTGGTTGGTCCCTATTCGAGACAGCAAATAATGACCTCTAGAATCGAAGAAGTAGCTAAACTCGCTATGCAGATGTATCAAGAGAGTCCCTATACTCTCCCGGTGCATCTCGAAGACTTTATCGAGACCCTATCAAGTGGTGTTGAGATCTTTGTCGAATACAGCGATGACAAGGCCGTGGGTTTCGCCATCGCAATCCTTGGGCATAAACACCCTATATGGGGAAACACTACGTATGCAGCAGAGCTCGCTTGGTATGTGCTCCCTGAGTTCCGAAATCGAGGTATCGCTCTCAAGCTCAAGGAACGTTTTGAGTCGTGGGCTCGCTTGAATGGTGCTAAGCTCGTTGTTATGGCTGCTATGCATAATGACTCTTTCGATCAAGTTAAATCAATGTATGAGAAAAGTGGCTACACTCAAGCTGAGGTGGCATTCTTTAAGGAACTAAACTAAGATGGCTGCTATTACTTCTGCTATCGTAGGCCTCGGAACTGCTGCGTACGGTGCGTATCAGCAGAAGAAATCAACCTCTAAGGCTAACGCTCAAATAGCTCAAGCTAACAAAGCTCAAAAGAAGATCGCTCAGGCTAACAAAGAAGCCTCGGAAGCTTCTGTACGGGCTGAGAAACTTCGTGAGAAGCAAATGGAACTCGAGGGTATCAGACGCCGTAGAGACGTTATCAGACAGGCGCAGGGGGCTCGAGCCTTGGGTATCGCACGAGCCAACGCAGCTAATGCGATCGGCAGCTCTAGCGCACAGGCAGGACAGCAACAGGCTGCGAGTAGAGAGCGTGTAGATATTTTAGCTAACCTTCAGAACATCATGCTTGGTCGCGGTATCTTTGAAGAGAACAGGAATATTTATGCTGCGCAGGCCAAGGGAGCTCAGTTACAGGGGCAAGTGAACCAATATACGAGCACTGCTCAAGGATACGCCAACCAGGCTAGCATGTATCAGCAGGTATTCGGAGCAGGCTTGAGTATCGCCTCGAACGCGCAGACTATCGGTAATGTGGTGTCCACTACATTTCAAGGAGCTCGAGATATCTTTGCTCCCAATCCGTGGCCTACCACGGTCACCCCCTTTAAGTAAGGACTACAATGGCTTTCCAAGAAGACTCTAAGCCTTTTATCGGCGGTGGTGTTGTTACCCCCTTTGGTGACGGCTTTGATATAGCTCCTGAGACTGAGTCTCCTTTTGAGCTCTATGGGCCTACTCCTAAACCCCTCCCTGACTCAGTGGCGAACCACAGAGCAGATAAGTATGACTACGCTCTGGGTCAAGACAGCCCCGGTAAAGATCAGCTTCGCCATGAGATCTTCTCGGGTGATGAGGACTACACTCGTGAGCATATCGTTCAGAGGAGACGCATCGCAGACGAGCAACTGAAGGTCCAGCTTGCTCGCGAGTATATACAGAAGGCAGGTCCTCAGGCTTCTAAGGAAGATATCGACTTGATTATGTCCTCGACTCCCGAAGAGTTGAGTGATCCGAGTACTTTCTACGAGAAGGCCTACGCCAAGAAGTTCTTCCAGGATGCTTCTACCCTGGACTACGAGCCCACTGATGTAGATGGTATTGTTATTGATGACTCGATCCTCTCTGAGGCCATGGAGCAGGATCCTGATGCTGCCCTAAGCATCTTAGAGGAAGGAGAAAGGATCAAGGCTAACCGGGAACTCGATCTTAAACTCTTGGAGGATGCTGAGGCAGATATCAAGCAGTCGTCTTGGACCTCGGCCATCCTAGACACGACGGAGCAATTCCTACCATTCTTCACTTGGTATAACCTAACGAACCTTACTCCCGAGAGTGAGGGGTTTCTCCTTGGCAATAACCTCGAGAAGACCTACGAGAACCTCAACTTGATGCCCGTGGACGAGCGTGCTCGGGAGACACGTAGGATCTATGAGAGTATCAAGGAAGTTAACCAGTATGACGCTCTCGCGTTCGTACGAGGTCTCCTTGAGTATACAGGAACTGATAAGTTCTTCAACAACTCGCTTTCTGTTATTGATAGTACACTTCCTCTACCTGTTGTCGGCGCAGTACCTGCTCGTGCGTATACCGGAGCCGTTGCACGTCTCTCTAACCTCACGAAGTCTGCCTTAAAGGCTTCTTCTCAGAGGGCTACTGATCCTGTCGCTGTGGCTGCTGCCACTGGCAATACTGTGCGTGCTGCTCATGTCCAGGCTCTCCAGGAGATCGGAGAGATGGCTGCTGCTACGACTGGTTCGACTGGAGCTAAGTCCTATGTAAACTTCTTGAGTAAGGTTACGTCTCTCGCTGACCCTGCTAGCATTACACGGGATATCGGTAAGACATCTCGTGAATACGCACATCGTCTCGTTGACACGATGGCTGATAATGCTACTCAACTATTTAGGTCAACATTCCAAGATGTACTCCAGAGTAACCGTCTCGGCGCCGTCGCTCATGTAGCGGCCTCTACTGAAGTACGTCGCTTGATGAATATGACGTATAAGGGTTCAGGTGATGTTGTTATAGACATTGCTCCTGCTGTTCCTTCAGACGGTGCATTCTATAATGCCAACTATCTCAAGGTAACCTTAGGTAATAAAGATGGCAGTCTCTTCGAGAGTGCTGAGCAGGCTATTAATGTCAACAGGAACTTCTACGGCTTCGTAGGAGCCAAGGTTAATTCTGTTGGAGGTAAGTATGGTCTTCAGGTATTTGTTCCTGTTCCTGAAGAGTCTATCGCCGTCCGTGACGCCCTGATCAAGACGACTCAAGGAGCTACTGCTCACTCTATTGGTACTCTATTGACTGAGTATACGTGGGGTGGTCTCCGGTCAGGCAAGGACGTCACATCCAAGAAACTCGCTGAAGAACTTGATGCTGCGATCATCGGTGGCAGTAAGCTCGCGGAGCTCGCTAAGCAAGTATACGCTCCCCTAGGTAAGCTCTCTAAGCAGGAAAGTAGCGACTTCAGTCGAGTAATGAACCATCAGAGATGGTACAAGGAACAGGGTCAAACGACTCCTGGTAAGTACTCGAATACTCTCGCTGAACTCGATAGTGACTACCTAAAGGTTACTGGTCGTCTCCCCACGGACAAGGAGAGAGATGCATACTGGGCTACTGTCCAGTTGAGTGACTGGGGCTGGGTGCTCACGAACTCTGGTCTCTTTAGGGATAAATCTCGTAAGGGTTTGGAACTCTTCGGCTTCGGCCGTGGAGCTACTAAGCCGTCTGTCGAAGGTAAGATCGTCACAGCAGACGACATCTGGAAGAATACTGAAGACGCCGGTATCGTCGTAATGGACGATACTGATCCGTCGTCCTTCACGCACTTCTACCGTAACTGGCTCCGTGGATCTACTGACGAAGCAGGAGATGAACTCACTAAAGCTGACTTCGTACGGATGCTCGAGTCTGGAGAGTACAAGATCGTACAACTCTCTGAGGTAGGTGAGCGTGCCTTCAAGGAGATGTTCAAGGACTCAGACCAGACTCTTGGTTCTGTTAACTTTGTAGTTGCTAAGAATATACGTAGATCTCCTTTAGAGTTCGAACAGATCCCTTATAGACCTGGTGGACACGTGGAGATTGATCCTAATACGATCTTCATCTCACAGGCGAATATCCAGAGGATCTCTAGACCTAATCGTTCACCTAAGACTATCTATTATGGAGATAAGAATGCATATGCTTTCGTATCTGAAGGGAATGCTAAGACAGTTCTTGGCAACCTCGAGAAAGCACGTCAGCTCCTTCATACAGCTTCTACGACCGAGGACGCTGCTGCAAGAGTTGTGGCGATTACACAGCTTAAAGAGTTCCTGAGGGGTAAGGCAGGTCTCCCGCATACTTTCAAAGAATTCGTACGCATGTTCAAGGGTAAGGAAGCAGTCTTCAGACTCGACGAACCCTTCCGCCTTCGTAATCGTAACGAGACCCTCGAAGGTCGCTATGCCCTGTCACAAGATCAGGTTCGTAATCCGAACTGGATTAACAAGAAGGATAGTGCATACAATCTCTACAAAGGTGGCTTGAACCTCGAGTGGGCCGGAGAACGCGGGGATCATCTCTTCTCTATTGTTAACGATGGAGATATGGTTAATCCTGTCTGGAACTATAGACCGGCTCGTTATGTTGACCCCTTGATCACGCATCAGAGGGCTGCGGCTTCTGCTGCTCGCGGCCGTGTCTTGGATGAATTCAAGATCACTGCTGCTGAGCGTTATATAGCAGAGTTCGGTAAGTACCTTAAGGCTCCTATTGAAGAGCAGAGGGCTAATCCCTTCAAGGCTCTTCTCGACGGAGAGTTCAAGACCCCTGGTAAGGGTAATACCCAAGATGCCTTGGCTATCGCCGCTGCTAAAGCTACGCGGCGTACAGTCATGGAGTTCCTCTCGAACAAGACTGCCCTGGGTCGACACATGGATGTCGTCAAGGCTAATCTCTTCAATAAACTCGTGGGAGATAGAGGAGAGATTGCTACTCGGAACATTCTCGATAGACTCGAGGGTTGGTCCATGAGCAAGATCAAAGATCCTGTTCAGTTCATGAGATCCATGGCATTCCACCAGAAGCTCGGCCTCTTCAATCCTGTGCAGCTATTCCTTCAGGCTCAGACAGTCACGCATGTTATCGGTGTGGCTGGTCCTGTCAATGGTTGGAAAGGTTTCGAGGCTGCTATGGCGCAGAGATGGGCTATGGTCGCTCCTCAACACGTGGACTACATCGCGAAGAAGATCCCTGGCTGGAAGGCTGATGAGTTCAAGGAGTCTTTCGAATGGGCGCAGAAGTCTGGTTGGTACCGTATCGGCCGAGAGGTTGCAGTCCAGAGTGACTACCTCGACGAGGCAATGGTGCAGGGCTTCGGTTCTAAGATCCTCGAGAAGGGTAAGTGGTTCTTCAATGAAGGCGAACGTATCGTTCGTATGGCCGCCTGGAATGCTGCCTATCTCGAATGGAAGCAAGCGAACCCCGGCAAAGCTCTCAACGGTGCTGCTGCTAAGACTATCTTGAACAGAGCAGATCTCTTATCTGTTAACATGACTGCGGCCTCGAACTCTTCGTGGCAGCGTGGTGTTATTGGTATCCCTACACAGTTCTTTGCATATCAGGCTCGCCTCGCAGAGCAGTTCCTGGGCAAGAGACTTACTCCTCAAGAGAAGGCTCGTGCCTTCGCTACGTACTCTATCGTCTATGGTATCCCTGTTGCAATGGGTGCTCCTACTGCCTTGTGGCCCATGCACGAGACGATTAAAGAATGGGCTCTTCAGAATGGCTACGAGCCCGAGGGTCCTCTCCGGTTCCTCGATGAAGGTCTCATGTCCGTTATCGTCGAGAGCCTCGCAGGAGAGCAGTATAACGTCTCTGAGAGATACGGTCCTGGTGGTCTCCCCTTCATCGAGGATATTATCTCAGGAGATACGACGATCCTAGAAGCCCTGGGTGGCGTCTCTGGCACCTCTATCGCAGATAACCTAAAGGCATCTGCTCCCTTCGTCTACGCTCTTGCGAATCTCTTCAATCCTATGTCTGATGCATATCCTCTGACGACACAGGACTTCATTGACTTGGGTAGGACTGTTAACTCAGTCAACCAGGCGTATAACTTCATGACTGCTGTTAATCTCGGCAAGCTCTACTCAAAGACTGGTAATACAACCGATGAGATGGGAGTACTTAACGGTATCCTAAACGGTCTCTTTGGTCTCACTCCTTCTCGTATCTCGGATGGTTATCGTATACTCGAGAATGAGAATGAACGTAGAGAATTCCAGAAGAAGGGTGTCAAGGAGGTTACTAAAGAACTTCGTAAGGCCCTCGATCCCAATGTCTCCGAGGAAGATCGTATGACCCATATGAAGAGAGTTCATGGACTCGCTCATGGTGTCTACGCACTCGACTCTCGACAACTCCGGCAAGTCATGAAGGATGCAATGTCCGGTAGTACTACGATCTATAACATCACGAGAAATGCTGCTCGTAACAGTAAACCCTATCTCGACTACTTCGAGAAGCAACAGCGCCTTAGGCAGGAACAACTGAGATAAAAAGAAATGGCTGACGTATCTAATCCCTTTAACCCAGACTACGAGCGTAAGCACGAGGAGACGTACCTCAATTATTCGAGAGGTGCAGATGCTCCACAGGCTCGTAAAGGCAAGATCAATAAGATCAATGACAACTCTGTTGCCAATGCTGCTCAGTTCTTTAACACTGCTGTAGAGGTTAAGGACCAGCACTTCAAAGCTCGTATCCGTGAGGAGGCGACTGCTGAAGTCGATGCTGTACGAGATGCATGGATCGGAGCGAGCGCAGAGGCAGGTGCTCCTACGAGTGCTAACGTACCCGTAGATCTTCGTGCCATGGGCAGGAGGCTCTCTGCTGTCACAGAGAGCTACAGAAGTAACGGTCTCAATGATCGTCACTACTGGGCTCTCATGGAGAACATCTCTAGGTCTATGAGATCTCGTTATCCCGGTTATCGTGAGTACATTGATAATGTAATCTCAGATGTTACTGGAGGCACTCCAGCCAATGTTCTCCAGAGGTCTATCCAAGCAGCAGCCAACGAGGCAGACCCTGCGACAAAGAGGCTCACTAAGCTTCAGGATGATCTGGCCTCGGACAGCGACGGTATCCCTATCCCTGACGACGAAACGTGGAATAATCATGATCGTCTCATTCGTTACTACAATGCTGCCAAGGTAGCTAAGGGAGATATCAAGCGGCGAGAAGATAAGCTCAGGCTCGCTGACGCTGAGAATAAGTTCGATGAGCGCGAGGCCTCGCAGACTCTTCGTGATCGTGTTAATATGGAGATGGGCTTCAAGCTGAAGCCTGACATTGACGCCTTTAAGGCTCAGGTTAATGACCTGTTACGCTCTGGTAAAACACCTTCTCCCGAAGTTGTTCAAGCCTTGGGACAGAAAGGTGCTGCCATTAAAGCAGAATGGTTGAACCTGTTCGATCAGATCTCGATGGATCCCGCGTACAATAGACTTCCTCAAGAGGTTAGGGACAAAGAGCGTGCCTGGATCGAAGAGATGGGTAATGATCTCACAGCAGCCCTCCAGTCAGGGGGTGCTGGCTGGAACGTTGTGAAGTCTACTGCTGATAGACTCGAGCTATATACGCAAGGAGAGGCTGGAAATCTCGCAGCCAATGCTCCTTCTGTGTTAACTGCTTCGGCTATCTCTAAGCTCGTGGGGCCTGAGTTCGCTATCCGCTGGGCTTTCGATCTCAATGAAGGTAAGGGTTTGAACATCAATGCGATGGATTCGCAGATCGTTCAGCACCACCTCATGAGATCTATGGAGACTGATAAAGAAGGTAAGACCCCTCTCGTGCAGAGTGTCGATGCTATTGCCAATTCGTCTGCTACTGACAAGAAGCAGGCTATGAACATCATGATCAACAAGAGTCTCCAGGCTCTCGTTGACCCCGAGGCTACTCCGTACGCTAAGGAGCGCGCTCTCCTCAATATATTCGGCGAGGGCAATAGGGACTTCCTTCAGTTCTTCTCTCCGAAGGATAATAAGGATCCTAATAAGGATCAGGGTACTACCCGTATAGGTCTATTCCGGAGACTCACTTCTCCTGCTGTCACCAAAGCTATTGTAGAACTACGCGATAGTTCAGAGCGTGGTCAAGAGCTCTGGAATAACTACATGTCTTGGAGAGACTATTCATTCAATGCTCTCATGAAGACGACCATGAATACCATGGCTAAGATCCCTACTGATGATCAGACTTTGAACATCAAATTCGATGACGCTACAGGTAAGATCATCACGGAGGAACTCAAGTCTTCTAATCCTACATGGGATGTTCCTGCGTCATGGATTGCGGGGTCTCGCAAGGCTGTCAACGAGTACAACGCTATCGTTGATGCCATGACTCCTGGCTGGGAGGCTGCTGGTCTTAATCCCGCTGAAGAGTCTCGTAAGCTAGTCGAGCAGGCGAGTATCAACTTCGATGCCCCTAAAGGTAAGAACCTCGTTACTCAGTTCTGGGATGCTGTTCACGAGAGATCAGAGGCGTCTGAGTCTAAGGTCACCAAGACTGGCGGGCTAGAATCTCTCAAGAAGAACCTCGGTCTTCGTAAACCTGATGGATCGTATCGTCTAGGCCGCACCGGAGAAGAAGGTGGAGCAGGTCCTTCTCCTGAACTCCAGGAGTTCTTCAGGCAGAATAGACCTGAAATCGTAAGGGTTGGTCAAGAGATCGAGAAGATGGAACTAGATGGCACGTATCTCACAGAGCCTGATAAGTACAATAACCTTCTCATTGATCTCCAGATCCTCACTACTCCAGGAGCAGAACAAGGAAGAAGTAATCTACTCTTCTCGGCCAATGCTCGCGAATCAAATAATATAGACGATCGTAGGTCTCAGGACTTCCAAGAACCTGAGATGCTCCCGCAACTCTTCGAGCTGTTCAAGCAGTGGGTGACAGAACAGATGGGCGGGAACGGACTACCCAAAGGTAATGGTGGTCCACTCCCTGGCCCTGAAGACAATAACAAGAAAAAGGAAAAGAACTGATGAAAACTCTCCTCTTAGCACTCACTCTTATCCTCGGTAGCTGCTCTCTGACACCGGCGCTAGCTCACTACGTCCCGCCCATGGGGTCCCTCGTAACGCCCTTCGAGTATCTGAAGAGTGATAAAACAAAGCTCGTCAACAAGTCTGTCAAGGTCAAGAAGTTCCGAAAGTTCAGGGACGAAATTCCCGGAAGCGTCCGTTATCTTCCCACCGTGGGCGGGGTCAGTCACCCAAAAGCCGGTGGTGGCAAAGCATCCTACTATTGGCAAGGGCAGAGGACTGCTAACGGAGAAGTGTTCAAGCCTGATGGAATCAGCTGTGCTCACAAGACACTTCCATTCAACACCCAGCTCCGAGTAACTAATCTCCTGAATGGAAAGAGTGTGGTTTGTCGAGTTAATGACCGCGGGCCATTCATTGCCGGGCGGGTAGTAGACCTTTCTCGAGGCGCCGCCAAGGTCATAGGTATGACTCATCAGGGAGTCGTCCCAGTCTCCCTCCAGGTCCTCTAACCAGGACTCCTGCTCATCGATGTAGGGATCGTACCACTTTTCCTTCATTATAATACCTCATAAATAGAAAGCCCTCAGAAGTTTTAGCTCCTGAGGGCTATTTTTATTTCCAACTATCAGCCCATCCGATCCAGTCGTCAACAACGGCAACGATCTTGATGGGCTTTTTCTTTTGTTCGTCTGTTAACTTTAAGTTATTTAACCCTCTGTTAACACCGACCGTACATGTTTTAACATCAATATAGGCAACTTCACCTGTCTCATAATTAACCGCTACAATGTCTGCTAGACCGTGTTGACTTACATTTCTATAAACTTCATAACCTTGGTCTAACAACCATGCAGAAGCTCTTAATTCTGATGAAGCGCCCTTATGCTTTTTAAGGGCCATATTTACTCGCTGAGGGCTTTTTCATGTCTAGGCTAGGTAGGTAGCGGGAACCCCTACGGAGGGCCTGTAGGGCCTTCTATGGGGCTCCTAGGGGCTATCCTAGGGCGATCGTCCTCTCCTACACCCCTTAGGCGATAAGCCACCAGAGCAACAGCATTCCAGAGGATAGCAATATCGTGATGCTGGCCGTTTTCCGGGTCGATATCCTCTCCCATAGACCATTTCGCAAGATGCCTGGTAAGACTAGCTGCTGTTCCTTCATTCCACTTTAATCCCTTCTCCCAGTTCCTAGGGGCATATTTATCAGCCCCTACCCGATAATGATTAGCAAGCTCCAGGAGGACATCCCATGGTAGGAGGTCTACCCGGGGCTTCTCTTTGTTATACCGCAAGGCTCGATCAAGAGAAGCTATGGACATGACAAGCGCCCGAGACCGCCTTAACCGAACCACCAGAATACGGAGAACTTGTATAGGAAACAGTATTCAGGGTCGTGTTGTGTTCATTCGGAACGAACGTGGGCGAGGACTCATCGTATTCATAAGCCTCGTTCAGCAACGCTCCACTAGTGAAAGAACGAGTGAGAGTCCAATAGAACTGCTCGGGATAAACGATCTGATTCTTCTTGTTCAAGACACGATGAGGGCCTGTAATATGCTGCGTACAATTTCTACACACCTTGGAAGGAGGATTGCTCTTAATAAACGCAGCGAGATCATCTTCGCTCTTGAAGTAAAAAACATGGGTAGTCAGCGTCTGGAAAGGTTCACTCATCGTTATCTCCATAAAGTCGTTCATTAATCTTCTGAATGTTATGCTCGATCACTTCATCGAGGGTAATACCCGTCTGGTTACAGATCTCTGCTGCGTACCAGATAACATCGCCGAGCTCATCGAGGATGTCCTGCTTAGGAATATCGACAGAGTAGTTCTTACGAAGCCACTTCTCGATGACACCTGCTACCTCTCCTGCCTCAGCAGCAAGACCTAGGATCGCCCACTGCAATCCACGGTTAGCAGATACACTCTTAACCCAAGCTTGGTACTCTTCGAGCTCAGTCTTATCCTCGGTCATTAGGATGCTCCCAATACGATAATAGAAATAATACCAATGCACATAACACAACAATAGATGGTGATACCCAACTCATACTTCCTCTCCCCGATCCAAGCGCTCATCCTGCTTACCTCCTTTTCTCTTCTTCGGTAGTTTACGTTGACGATACTTCGTAGAGTGCAAGTCTCTCTTGATCGCATCTCTCCGCATCTTCTTTCGCCTCTTCTCTCTTTCTTCTAATGAAGTCATACCACTGATCCGCCATTGCTTCTGCTATACCCTGATAGGTAACCGATCTCTTCTTCCACCTGTCCTCGCTGGGTGACATGTAATGAACATAAGGCCTCCTACCTTCTACGATGTTAGTAGGTATCAGAGTAGGAAGGTTCTTAAGCCAGAGACACGTTGCCTTAGTCTCTCCGTGTCCGAACATCCAGGGCTGTATGATTTGATCTGGCTTACGTATCTTAGTAGAGATTCGACCTATAGGATTCTCTAAGGCGATATGGGGGATGGGCGCAGTCAACAACGTTGATACGAAGTCCAACGCACGGGCCTGCTCAAGCCTACGCCCAGCCCACCATCGCGCACCTGAACGAGCCAGGTACGTACAGGGTGGATGAGCAATCATTAAATCCCACCCTGCTCGCAAATGATTTGAAACGTCATCCTGTATGTGGTATTTGTTATCACGATCGCTGGGGAGTAAATCACAAGAGTATGCATCAGCTCCTTTAGCTCTGAAGGCATCTCTCACTACTCCACTGAACTCACAAGCCACTAAAACTTTCATAGTCTTCCAAAACATAATCAGGCAGAGTTATATGTCCTCCCTCGAGGAGTATCTCTAAGACGACCCTAGGCTCTATCTCTAGAACCTCAAAGAGTTCCTCGAGAGAGTACAAGTCCAGCAACTCTTCTATTGGAGTCTTACCGAACATAGGGATTAACCGTACTCTTTACGGAGTGCTTCCAGGGAAATCGTTCTGAGATCAAAGATCCCGTTATCGACATTCTCTAGGAGGCAGACCCCTTTCCACCAAAGCTTCTGAGCTTCTCCAGCAAAGTCTGCGAAGTGCTCTTGATAGACTCCCGCACAGAGCGCCTGAATTCGTCGGCCGTCGACGCAGGTGCGAACACAGTAATCCAGGGTATGATTATGGCCCACAACGCAAGATGCATGTTGCTTAGCGAGTAGAGAGTACGCAAGATGTTCCCCTGAGATAGGTCTCCCAGAAACTCCAGAAACCAGATAATGAGCATAGCAGATGCCGTCCCTGATAACCATGCCTGGAGTGGAGCCCGCGTAAGGTACCACACAATCATAGAAAGTATCCAGTTCCAAGTCTTCATACGAGATAGTTCCTTCCAATTCCGGTTGTATGTTGATAGCTCGAGTGATACGATGTTCGTGGTTACCTATCAGTGTTATACGAAAAGGCATCCTCTTTTTAGCAGCTCGAACCGTGGACCACAATCTGTCTTGAAAATCAAGACCGGCTTCGATGTCTGCTCTGTAGGTGCGACCTTGAAAAGATTTGGTACCCTTGTCGTAGGAGCAGAGTGAGGGGAGATCATACAAATCCCCCAGGCACACGACTGTGTCTGGTTTAGTATCTCGGATGAGTTTACCAATCCACTCGGCTCTACGATTTGAGGTACCTGGTATCGCATGGGGATCAGGAATGACAAGATGACTAGGCATAAAACCACTCCTTGGGTACCACTCCTACTGAGTATGGAAAACCATTCTTTTCGCACCATGTGATATCCTTCTTGTTCTTCCGTGGAAACACCATTCGTATATCCACTTCTGGATTACACAACTTAACGTACTTCATCTTCGCCTTGTCTTCTTGCCTGAACCACCCTTTGACTTCGATGTGGAATACCTTCCCTGAAGGAAGAGTAACAGTAAAGTCAGGCATGTATACCTTGGGGATGGAATAAGAGATCGTATGGCTTTCATACCTGATCTTTACTCCACGCCTCCGAGGCATACTCTTGCTTATTTCATGTTCGAGGGTACTCCTAAATTTCCCCTTCGGTTTGTTCTTGAACTTCATTCTTTTTCTTTTTGTTATAGTTTCAGAACTGTTCGACGCGGGGTTTAGGATCACGAACAATCTTAGTGAACCACTTGGGTCCAGAGGAGAAGATGTATTTGAGGAGACCCCTACCTTGGTTGGCGTCAGCCCAGCAAGTCTCCTTGAAGGCACAGTACCTGCAAGGCATCGGGATTACTTGATTACCTGACTTCCCGTCAGGCTCAGGAGAATACCTGCGAGCAGGAGGATGTTTAGAAGAAACGAGTACTTTAACAGCGTTAACCTCATCCTCACTGACGGGCTTAAGCTGATAACGGTCAAGGGTAAGCCCTCCTCGCTCTTTGTCCGCCACAAGAAAAGCTCCTTCGGATCGTACCTGTACAAGTGGGTCAGATACTCTTTCTGCTGCGGTAACGTAACAAGAGAGCTGCGAGAGGTATCCGAATGGGTCGTCTTTCTCGAGGTCATGGTTCTTGAACTTCTCCATTGAACGAGAGTTGGCAGTCTTAACATCGACAGTAACACCATCAATGACAGCGTCTCGATGCCCCTTTACTCCGTAGAGTTCGAGTTCATCCTGCTCACCCTCAACTGTATGGCCTGCTGCCTTAGCAAGGCAAAGGAGGATCTCTTCCCAAATGTCTCCTGCGAGGAAGTTGAGCCGTGCCTTGGGCTCCAAGGGCTCGGCTTTCTCTGGTTGGTTAATCTTGTACCAGAGCTGCCTCTTGCACTTAGAACCAATGCTCGACATAGAGAGCCCTCTGGGCTCAGGTGGGTCCGAGAGACGACGCTTGAGAGTCTCGGTCAGAGACTTCCCAAGCGCCTCCACCTGAGCCTCAGAGAGAGGCTTGTCTTTGGAGATCAGGGCGTAGATATCGTCTACGAGTGTCGTGATCGACTTCATGTTTCCCCTTTAGAACGTCACTACATGGTCAGGAGCCTTGGTCGCGTTATACTGCACGTACTCATCGACACGCACAGCTTCCAGGGTGTGCCCCTTACCCTTGCGGGTACCATAAATCTCAACCTTGACTGTGACCTTGGAACCATTACCAAGAGCCTTGACGAGTTCAGGGTCGAGTACATCATTCTTCTCATCCAAGACCTTGGGAGGATCGTACTCAACGAGGACTTCGTTAATCATCTTGGACACAGGACGCCGGAAGGTTCTGAAACCTTCACCGTCCTTGCTCTTGCGGAGCTGACAACCACTCTCAGTAAAGAGAGCTTCGGAAGCATCGTCGAGCTTGACGTCGATAGTCCACTCCTTACCCTCGACTGGATTGTACTTGTCAACAGGTTCCGAGAGCTTCGGGTAGCGTGCCTCTCCAGAGAAATAATAAGTAGCCATTCTTTTTCCTTCTTATTTTTATACGTAGATATCATTAAAACGATTATCAAACTCAGCAGCAGGAGTGTCCCAGTCATCAGAGATGATACGATCCCGTGCCTGCTGGAGATGCTTGATAGTGGAGTTAGTATCGTGGTTAGAACTAACAACCATGCTGCCATCTTCTCCGATCGATACAATGATCCATCCCTTAGGATTGATCCTGATGAACTCATCAATCGTGTCGTTAATCGTGATACTATCTTGGATAATCATACACGCATACCTTTTAATTTAGGAGTTTGGGATCGTTATTAGGAGGGGTGTCGTCATCGTCATTATCCAACGAGACGAGTTCTTCGATGTCAGTGGAGACACCTTCAATGACAACATCACGTGCTGTTGCTGTCGCTTCTCGGAAGACTTTGATGGCGTCTTCCTTCGTGCTGGCCTCAATTGGGTGGAGAGTCTGCACGAACTGCCACAAGTGGGCACGTACCCACCAGATCTTAGGGTTGTTTTCCAATCTCTTTTCTCTTTCTTATGTCATAAAGTTCCCACTCAGCCAGACAATTAAGAGTCCAGTTAGTGTGAACTGCACCTAGTGTTACTATCGTAACAATACTTTCGAAAAGTTGCACCCACGCTATCACAAAGCATTTAAATCTATGATAAAACATTAGTGAACCTCCAACCAGTTCCTTCCTACTTTACTCTCCCCAGCCAAGTAAAGAACTGCGTTCTTAATCCTTGAAAGAGAGTCATTAAATAAACCTAAAGCTCTGTTACATTTCTTACATAGGAGTCCTCTTATCTCACCAGTCCCGTGATCATGATCTACATGCAAAGGATCTTCTTTAACTTTACATATAGCACAAACACCGTCCTGTTGCTGTAACAGTTGTTGATATTGCTCGTCAGTAA
>Ga0079224_100007077_pt1 | contig 14986 bp, 15 predicted proteins | sample Stecom2015_FD_80414 | JGI IMG/M metagenome (GOLD analysis project Ga0079224, IMG submission 80414) | Agricultural soil microbial communities from Utah to study Nitrogen management - Steer compost 2015 | ecosystem: Environmental > Terrestrial > Soil > Agricultural land | place: USA: Utah...
TGTTCATCAATTGTTTCATTACAATACTGACAACAAAGGTGACACTGATAAGGGATATTCCGAACAATACTGTTTTGGCGTTATAGATCAAATCAAAATCGATAATGAAAGGAAAATAGTAGTAAACAGTTAAAAGTATCAGCAGGATATGAGCTAGCTGGTCGAGAGAAAATAGCAGATTGGAATGCATGCTGTTTTCCAATATTATTTTCGTCAGATCGATCAGGTAATGAGAAATAGGAATAACCAAGATCCCTTTCTAGTATGTGAACTCAAATTCCAGGAGCAGGATCAAAAGAATAGTATGAAGGGCAATATGCCAGTAAAGGAATGAGGACCTGTGTTTCTTCGCTCTCTTATCCTGCACCCATTTGTCAGGCTGAAGGACAAAATCCCCAAGGATGTGAGCCATTAGTAATTTCAGAGCAAAAAATATCATAGGCTAACTACCTGTTTTTTGTAAAACTCATTCATTTCCATTACCTCATCATACCCCCCTCTTTTTAAAGCTTCATTGACACTGCTGGGAGACCGCTTAAGCAGCTCCGCCAGCTCCTTCTGGTTCTTGTCCGGATTTTCCAGAGCAAGCCTGATCACATCGGCAACAAGCGGACTCCAGTTGTCCATGGTAAGTAGGGCAAGGGAAAACAAGAGGTTAAGTAATTCATCCATAACGGGTTCCCCGGTTCGAATGGCAAGGTTCTGTTTCTTTAGGGCTTCAAAACATTCTCCGGAACGAATATAGGCTGTACCGTTAGCTTCCGTGACCATTCCTGTATTATGGTCCTCCTCCCCGATACCAATAGCCAGTCGGGCATCCAGCTCTTTCTGGAATTTCATTCCGGCTTTTATATGGATTGCTGCAAGTAAGGCTTTGTCAGGGGAAAGGGAAAGTTGAAAACTGTCACCCCGGAATATTTCCCAGTTTTTTTGAAAAGCACCATAAGCACTGAGGATCTCCTTTAAAAGTGGCAGCCACTCTGTCGTCTCCCCCTTTCGTGAATTTATGATGTCTCCCGTTATTACTGCTATCATTAATTTTAAAGCTTGGGTAAATATCCTTTTTTAAATTGAAAGCAACAACTATTTTGAAAGAATTCGGGTCATAAGCCGAATTTCCACAAATTCGGGTTATAAGCCGAATTCATTAAAATTCGGGTCATAAGCCGAATTCTCTTTTGGAAGTTCTATGCGTGAGAAAGCCTTTCCCTATTGAAGCCCAAGAAATTAGAAGTAGAGTTCCCCAGCAAGTTCTTTCAGGTTTATTTCGGACAGCTTCACCAGGAATAAGGCATTGCTGTAGCGAACCACTGCATTTATATAATTCAGCTGCGCAGTTCGGAATTCAATGGTAGGTATAGTCCCGATTCTGAACTTTTCCATCGTGATCTCCAGGTTCTTGCTCGCTATTTCTCTGTTTCCGCCCTCGAGTTCTATTAACTGCAGGTTTGTAAGGTAGGTTTGGTAGGTTCTTGTCAGCTCTTCTTCTATTACAAGTCTTTGCTGTTCAATTTCAAGTTCTGTATTCTCAATTTCTATTCTGGCGATCTGCTCGTTCTGGTTTTGAAGAAATCCGTCAAAGATATTCAGTCGGGCAGTAAGTCCATAGTTCCAACCCCGGGAATTGGAGCTGGTGGAGAACCCCAGGCTGGACTCTGATTCGTTGAACTGATATCCTGTGCTCGCTACAATGGAAGGGTAACGCCCTCCCTTTACCTGTTTCAGGTCCAGTCGAGCCAGATTATTACTAATAAGCTGGGCCTGAAGAACCGGATTCTGCTGCTCCGCAAGCTCCATTAACTCCGGAAGGTTAAGAATATCATTAACCTCAATTTCCTTTTCCACTACAAAATCCATTTCTATTTCCCGTGATAGCAGTCGGTTCAACAAGGTCTTAGTGTTTTGAAAAAGTTCCTTTTGCCTCAGGAGATTTGTTCTATCGGTGTTAATATCCACCTGTGCATTTAATACTTCCAACCGGGAAGCTTTCCCTATGGTAAATCGATTTTGGGCCAGCTCCAGTCTTTGCTCCGAAATGACCATAGTGCTGTCAAGGGCGGTAAGCTGTTGCTGCTGTTGTACAAGATCGTAGTAAGTGACCAATACTTCTCTCGCTTTTTCAAGTATGGTCTGCTGAAGTCGGACTTCTCCCAGATCCTCCAATTCTTTTAAAATGTCGTAACGCGCAAACATGCTGAACCCATCGAAGAGGGTCCAGTCTAGAGCAACACCATAGTTCATACTGTTATTGCGAGCATTGTCCTGGTCGATACGTTCTCCCCCTGCCCTCACCTGCGTGGTATTTTGAATACTGTTACTGGATGTGGCGATCGCCCCCACTTCTGGAAGCATCCCTGCCCTTCCCACACTGGCTGAGGTCCGGTTTATTTCCAGTTCATTAGCAGCTATTCTTATTTGAAAGTTGTTTTCCAGGGCGAGTATCAGAGCTTCTTCGGCAGTAAGAAGCTCCTGAGCCTGAACCGTCAAGGGAATAAGCGATAGTAAAAGAAATTTAAGTATATTTTTCATGCAATTGAGGTTCCTTGCGGTGCTGTCGTTCTTCAATAAGGTCAAACTCGGGTCGATGCTTCTTCTGGCGCGACCACATGAGGTACACTGCAGGTATAATATACAAGGTCAGTACCAGGGAGAATAATGTCCCCCCAATGATCACCACCCCCATTCCGATCCTGCTGGTAGATGCTGCGCCTAATGCCACTGCAATTGGCAGGGCGCCAAGAGCTATGGTCAGACTTGTCATCAGGATGGGTCTCAACCGACTTTCAGCAGCCTGAATAATGGCTTCATGTTTTGGAATTCCTCGTTCCCTGAGCTGATTGGCAAATTCCACAATAAGGATCCCATTCTTTGTCACCAGTCCAATAAGCATCACCGTACCGATCTGGCTGAAAATATTCCAGCTTTGTCCTGTGAGCCAAAGAGAAAATAATGCTCCTGCAACTGCCATTGGCACCGTTAAAATGATGATGAAGGGATCTATGAAACTTTCAAACTGAGCCGCCAGTAAAAGAAATATCAGCAGCAGTGCCAAACCAAATGCAAACATGGTATTTGAACTGGATTCCACGAAATCTCTGGATTCCCCACCCAGATCAGTAGTAAAGCTCTCATCAAGCACCTTATCCCTGATCCTGTCCATGGCCTCTATTCCCTCACTAATACTCTTCCCTGGAGCCAATCCGGCTGATACGGTGGCGCTCATGTATCTGTTATTGTGGTACAACTGCGGTGGACTACTTTTTTCCTCTGTGGTCACCAGATTGTCGAGCTGTATAAGTAAACCATCCTTATTCCTGACGAACATGGAGGTCAGGTCCATAGGAGCATTTCTGTCATCCTTGTCAAACTGGCCCATTACTTCATATTGCCGTCCATTCATCATAAAATAACCAAACCTCTGCCCACTCAGGGCAAGTTGTAAAGTCTGCGCCACATCCCGTACCGAAACTCCCAGACTTTGGGCTTTGTCACGATTGATCGTAACATAAATCTCCGGCTTGTTAAACTTTAGATCCAAGTCGGTATTCGAGAAGGTAGGGTCCTTTTCTGCTTCTGCCAGGAATTCAGGTATCTTTTCTTCGAGCTGCTGAAAATTCTGTGCCTGAATGATATACTGGATTGGCATTCCTCCCCTGCGACCAACGGAAATAGTGGGTGATTCACTTACATTGGTTCTCGCCCCCGAAAGCTGTTTGGTCCATCGGGTCAGATCTTCCGCTATCTCATGCTGAGAGCGCTCCCGCTCACCCGGAGGTACTAATGCGATCCTGGCACGTCCACTATTGACAGACCCGGAACCCCACCCGGGAGAGGTGATGATAAGACTTACCTTTTTTTCTGGGACTGAGTCATTAATAAGTTCAGTTAATTCAGTCATGAACCGGTCCATGTAATCATAAGATGCTCCTTCAGGGGCGGTGATATTCATACTGATGAAACTGCGGTCATCATAAGGAGCAGTTTCTTTTTTAAGGAGACTGTAAAAAACACCGATAATAATGATACAGGCAGCCATAATTGGGAAAGACAACCACTTTCTTCCCATAAAAGTTCTCAGGGAGGAGGCGTAGCTGGAATTCATTCTTACAAAGTATTTCTCCGTAAAATTGAAGAACCGGGAATTCTTCTGCTTTCCAGGACGGATCAGATAGGCGTTCAGCATTGGAGTGAGGGTAAGAGCCACAAAAGCCGAGATCAATACGGCTGCGGCGATCACTACCCCGAATTCACGGAAAAGTCTACCTACAAATCCTTCCATAAATATAACCGGAAGGAAAACTGCGGCAAGTGTCACGGAAATGGAGATTACCGCAAAGAAGATCTCATTGGATCCTTTTATGGCAGCTTCTATAGGGCTCATTCCCTCCTCTATTTTTTTGAAGATGTTTTCAGTCACTACGATCCCGTCATCGACCACAAGCCCGGTACCAAGCACAATGGCCAGAAGCGTAAGAACGTTGATGGAGAACCCAAACATCCACATGATAAAGAAGGTGGCTATCAGGGAAACTGGAATATCGATCAGCGGACGCAAAGCTATGGACCAGTTCCTGAAGAACAGGTAGATCACGAGGATCACCAGAATAATTGCAATAAGAAGTGTTTCGGCCACCTCGAGTACCGCTTTCTTAACGAATTGGGTATTATCAAAAGCGATGTTGAGTTTAAAGTCCTTTGGCAGATCTTCCTGCAATTGATCATACTGCTTGTAGAAAGCATTTGCAATATCCAGATAATTGGTTCCCGGTTGCGGAATAATAACCATGGCTACCATGGGTTGTCCTGAATCACTCAACTTGGTTTCAAGATTCTCAGCCTCCAGGTAAGCGTTGCCAATATCCTGGAAACGAACCACCCTATCTCCCTGTGCCAGAATGATAATGTTATTGAACTCCTCTTCCGTGGTAAGATTTCCGATAGTTTTAACTGCCAGCTCGGTATTGGAACCTGTCAATTTTCCGGAGGGTAATTCCACATTTTGAGCATTCAGCGCATTTCTTACGTCCCCCACGGTAGCTCCATAAGAAGCCAGTTTAATAGGATCAATCCACAGCCGCATGGCATATCTTCGCTGGCCCCAGATTTGTACGCTACTGACACCGGGAATTGTCTGGAGCCTGGGTGCAAGATCATTCTCGGCGTAATCACTGAGTTCCATTACATTTTTTGAATCGCTCTGCACCGTCATTGCAATAATGGGTTCAGAATCAGCATCAGCTTTAGAGACCACGGGGGGAGCATCTATGTCCTGAGGCAATCTTCTAACTGCACGCGACACCTTATCGCGAACATCATTGGCGGCGACTTCCAGGTCCTTTCCCAGGTTAAATTCAATATTGATGTTACTGGACCCCTGGCTGCTGGTAGAACTAATGTTTCTAATCCCGTCAATGGAATTGATCTCCTTCTCCAGTGGTTCCGTAATCTGGGATTCAATAATATCAGGACTGGCTCCGGTATAACTGGTTCTGACCGAGATTATTGCCGGATCGATACTCGGAAATTCCCTTACTCCTAAATAGGTGAATCCGATAATTCCGAACAAGACAAGAGCAACATTCATTACGATTGTCAGGACGGGCCGTTTTATACTCAGGGTGGATAAGCTCATTCTGCAGGGGTGCTAGCTATCGGGTTCTTAAGTTCGATTTTTACAGGTGCACCTTCCTTAAGAACAATTACTCCTGAAGTCAGAATGGTATCCCCCGCTTTAAGGCCCTTAAGCACCTGCACTTTGTCTTTTGTGCGGGACCCCGTCTGCACCTCCAGTTCCCGGGCAAAACCATCCCTGAATACGAAGATCTTCTTTCCATTCTGTATAGGGATAAGTGCTTCGGCAGGAACCATCAGGGCGTCCTCTACTGTAGCCAGAGGTAAAAAAACATTAGCAAAAGTGCCGGGAATTAATTTACCCTCCCTATTATCCACCACGGCTCTCATTTTAAGAGTCCTTGTCGATAGATCTACCTGTGGCTCCACAGCGTAAATAATCGCCGTATATTCCTCGGGAGAATTGGAAGTAGTGAAGGAGATCTCGTCCCGGATTCTTATCTGAGAAGAGTATTTTTCAGGAACAGAAAAGGTGATCTTGAGTTTTTCGGTGTTTACAAGGGTAGCTATGGGAGTTGCGGGAGTTACATAAGACCCTTCTGAAATATATCTTAAGCCGATCGTCCCTGAAAAGGCCGCCCTTACGCCAGCCTTTGCAAGCTGTGCTCGAATGAGCTGAGTTTCGGCTTGTGCTGACCTTAATTCAGCTCTGGCAAAATCATATTCTTCCTGACTTACAGCTTCTTTTTCAAGAAGCAACTGGGCCCTTCGTTCGTTTTCTTCAGCCAGCCCTTCGGCTGATCCCATTTTTGCCAGCTGTGCCCTCAATTCTGAATCATTTACCCTGAAGAGAACCTGCCCCTTTTTAACCTTTGCTCCTTCCTCAAAATTGATCTCTTCCACTACTCCCGATACTTCACTTCGGATCTCTATGAGTTCATCTCCCTCCAGTGTTCCGGTCAAGGATAATTCCTCTGAAAATTCTTCAGGAACTAAAACCGTTCCTTCTACTGAAAATACAGCCTGTTCCTTTACCATGGAACCCTGTGTGTTCATTTTACTGTTGTCCCAAATTCGATAGCTTACAAGTCCTATAAAACCTACGGCAAGTACTATATAAACAAAATATTTCGTTTTCATTACGTAGAAAAATTAACAGGAGGATCTGTTGATCAGATCAATTTTACAAAACTAAATTTTATTTTATATTATAAGGAGTTTACAAGTAAAAAGATGCAGTAAATAGTCGAAAATAAAAGGGGGAGTCAAGGATTAAGTATTTTTTTAAAAACAGGTGAATTCCTTCTTTCAGGAAGACCCGTTTTTAATTCCGAGATTTCATTGATCTCTGTTAAATACGATACCCATTTTATAGGAAAATATTAATACTCTGAAATTCAGTTGCTATTGCTTTTTCAATTAAATTTATTTAAAACCAATAAGTGAAAATCATGGTGCAGTTTGGAATATGGCAATTTGATGAGAACTTAGGACTTATAGGCAAACCTGAAAATTTGCCTGAAGTGAATTTAAGTTTCAGCAACCTTTGGGATATAGAGAACACCACACAAGATAAAGTTTGGAAATGGCCAATATATTTTGCGAAACATGCCTGGTTCACCCCTAAAGTAGCTGATGACTTTAACAAAGCTTTTTTCTACGCTCAGGAATATATGAATGGGCAGCGACCTGAGCCTTGGAATTTGGACTTCGATGCAAGGACTATACAGATACAGACCGAAATCCTGATGGATTATTTTCCTGGTCCGGAATAGACAACACTATCAAGGCCTGACTGATATATTGGAAGAAACTCTTTATTTCTCCCAAAATACAATCTCATTTTTGATGGGTTCCAAACTATGCAGATATTTATAGATGGCAGAAAGGTCGTCCTCAGTCATGTCAGCGTACATTGCCCAGGGCATTATAGTATTATAATCCTCTTCTCCTACTGAGGAAAGGGAGTTCTCTTCGGAGTAAGCTTTAAAACGTTTTATAAAATCCTCACGACTCCAGTTACCAATACCAGTTTCCAGATCCGGAGTAATATTTTGAGATCTCAGGATTCCGGCTGGCATTTTAAATTCCCTGCCTCCGGCAAAGGCTAAATCCATTTTGAGTTTACCTTTTTTAGCGGGGGTGTGACAAATAACGCAACTGGCTGCCGTGGTGAGATATTCGCCATATCTTATTTGGTCCGAGACTTCAGGTCGCGTAGTAAAGGCAGCTTCCTCGGGAATTGTGTTAAGAATAAGATTCATAGGAAAATCAGCCTTTGAATTCGGGATCTGGTTCTCTAAAGGCTGAAGACTTCTGACATAGGCTATGATATCATAGATATCCTGTCTATCCAGTTTCCTGTAGTTTTCATATGGCATAACCGGAAATATGACTTCCCCATTCCTTTTCACCCCTGTAGTAATAACCCTGAAAATCTCTCCATCAGTCCAATCTCCAAGATTAGTAGGCGTGATATTCTTGGAATAAAAGGTCCCAGGAAACCCCATTTCAGGTCCAAAATACTCCCCTCCCATTCCTAAGGAATTTTCCTTTAAAGGCCCTGAAAATTTAGACCAATCCCTTGTAGAATGACAATCCATGCAGACAGCCACATGAGTGGCAAGATACTTTCCGCGTTCTATTCGTTCCGGAGAAGTGTCAACCTGCAAATAGGGGGCAGCGGCTACATCGGGTAGCACATATTTCACATATAGCATGAGACACCCAATTACCAAAATTAATATCCCAAGTCCATAGAAGAGGACTTTCTTTACCTTTCCCATCTGTGCCTTTAGCTTATTAAACAATATTAAATATTAATAATAAACCTTTGTTTTATTCCTACATAAATTTTATATCAGGTAAGAAAATACATCTGTATTAGTTAAATTATACATTATAATCTCTCAACCCAGCTCATTGTGTGACTAGCGTTAAAAGTCATTAATAATCGTTAAAAAACACTGACAAAATCCTAATTCCCAAGTTCTTCCAGATTTCATGCCTTAAATTTGTCCATTATTAGAAATTATAATAACAATTAAAAAACTCATTATGAAAAAGACGATTTTATTGGGAATCTTAATGACGTGTTCAGTAGGACTTACTTACGGACAGGCTGATGCAAGCGTTCTACCACAAAATGCCCAAGATTTTATCACCTCCAATTTTGGCTCCGAAACAATTCAGAAAGCCGATAAGGAAGACAAATGGTTCAGTTGGGACAAAAATGAAATGTACGAGGTACATCTCTCCAACGGTATCAAATTAGACTTCAATAAAAATGGAGAGGTCACTGAGATCGACAGTCGGGACAATGCCCCTATTCCAGTAGCTGCGATTCCGGATGAAATAAGAACTTACATAGAAAAGAATCATTCCGGAGCCGAAATTATTAGCTGGGAAAAAGACAATGACGAACAGGAAGTTGAACTATCAGACGGAACTGACCTGGAATTTGATATTAATGGGAAATTTTTGAAAATGGATTAATTCCAGCCTATAAAAATCAGAAACCCCGGACGTGAATCCGGGGTTTTTTTTTCTCATCCTTTCCTTTAAATTTCGAGCCTGCTCTGGAAGAATTCAGGAATAGCCAATAATTCGGCGTTTGGGCCAGGTTGATTTCGCTGTCCATTGGTCCAGATTTCTCTGGATTTTCAAAAAAGGAAGCTTAAGCCCAACCTGAATTTAGGAAGCCTATATAAAAAACATTATTACTACACTGTAATATCAGGTTCTTTTTAAGTAAAATCCTGTTCCAGACTCTGCCTGCCCTCCCATCCCAGGTTTTGCCATAACCACTGATGAAATAGATCTTCTGTAAGCAAAATCCAGAATAGAATTACAAATCGATGAATCTTTCACTTTACGACAATAAAGAACTAAATAGAAATTATATTTCTTTAAAATTTAAGGTTACTTTTCTTCCACAGTAAAATATTTCAGAAGCAAACCCCCTGTTAAAAGCATATAAATACCTATGTATTACTTTGTTAGAATTCTGTAAAGCTGTAAATTAGGATTTATTCTTATTAACCATAAAAAATAATATCATGAAAGATCAAGAAAGAGATCAGAGGGATCAAGACCAGAGAAATGAAGGCCAACGGGACCAGAGCCAGAGAAAGGGGCAACGGGATCAAGACCAAAGAAAAGAAGGCCAGAGAAACCAGGGTCAAAGAAATGAAGGTCAAAGAGACCAGGAACAACGAGGAAACCAGAGTGATCAGCGTCAAAGACAGGGAGAACGCGAAAGGAATCAACAAGGTCGAAAATAAGTAGTGCTATACGGTGTTTTTAGGTCCCGGGAGATCCCGGGACTTTTTATTAAGATTCCGTTAAAGAAAAGGAGGCACCTATACCTGCAGTAAATATTTGACCTCACTATTCCTTATTTTCTCTGCTTTCTCACTACGTCCCTGCTCTTCCAGTTGAAGAAGTCTTTCCTCAATTGCTTTTAAGACATTTTCCTTAACCTCCTGTACACTGTTTCCTGTTACCTGAATACGGGAGGAATCGTCTGTAAAGGCATAATAACCTAACTGTGTCTTTTCAAGAATAATTTTTATTTTTCGTGCCATATCTAATTGCTGAATACCTGGTTCGAATAAACAGGTTTTTTATCACCGATTTTATTTGGACGCAAAATTACTCTGTCTCCTTTTAAAATAAAAGTATTTGACAAGCTTATTTAAAAATTTTACTCTTATTTTCCTATTTTACTTTACGGATAATTACGTTTGATCATCCTTTACTACTTACTAGCAAAACCTTTTTGTTAATTTCTTAGCGCTTGCTATTGCATATGGCATCTTCAGGACAGGTTAGTATTGGAAATTCAAAAGGTCAGGCATTCAAAAGCATTTCTGGAGCTCAAATTTCAAGTTACCTAAAGAAATAGGTAGGTTATTATAAGACCATGGCTCAGGTCCCTAAAATATTTACAACTGAATCCTGAAATTGGAAAAATTTTCTTATTTCCAGTACGATGATAAAAATTAAAAATGAAATCATCAATACCTTATCCTGAAATTTCCTTCTTTAATAATCATAAGTGTTCCTGATACAGCATCACGACCCTGGAAGGTGAAAGCACCTGTAAGGGCTTCCCCTGTGTCGTCGGTTATTTTAATTTCGTTTGGATGAACTGAATAATTGGCTGACCCCCTATTAGCTTTCCAATTTCCAGCCGGAGTAAGCTGGGTATAGCTTATCCAGCTGTCATCATACATACTTTTTCCAATGTTATAATTTTTTTGCCCATCATAATTCTGGATCAGGAATTCTATTGTCTTTCCATTCTCAGAAATTACTTTTACAGAAAGATCTATCGCTCCATAATCAGATATCCGCTTTTCACTTTCCATGGATCCAGTTAATTGATTTACCTCGAAAAATTCCCCTTCAATATCCGCAGAAAAAAAATCATCTTCCCCTCCCAGATCATCCCCACTACAACCGGACAACAAAACGCCCAGGAACACGTACGTTAAAAGTTTAGAAAAAGTCTTTTGAGTTTCCATAATACATTTTTTAAAAATTCAGCTATAAAGGTACTGTGGGTAAATAACGATGTCTTTTACTTTCGAGCCTATTTTCACCCATAAAGCACTCAAAAACAGCAGGAAAGCACCTCCCTTTTCGATTAGATTTATTAGCCCAAGTACTGTCTAAACCTGATGATCGTAAAATATGATGAAAAATAAAAGCCCGTTTTGAATCCATATATACTGGATGCCAGATATTTGTAAAAAAAGCTGAAGGAAATTCATACAAACTTAGATAATAAGTAGCCTTGGAAGGGGAAAAACCACTGCACAAAAAACCCCGGAAATTCCGGGGTGAGTATTTAGATTAAGCCTCCTGGAGCTCCAAATCCTTTTTCGATTTCCGATAGACCAGGGAATTGAAGAAATTCCTTTTAGCAAAGCGGATGCGTTTATCAGAATTGACGAACTTAATAAAAAGAGCCCGATTCACTCCAAAATATTCATAGGTCGTACCGTCTGTAAAGGATATTTCCAGGACATTCCCTTTATGCTGAAAATCGGAGATGCCTGCTTCAGAAATTGTTTTAGTGTATTCTACCTCATTTGCGGCAAGCGTTTCAGGTGCTATACTTACTAGAAAGTGGTAACCATCAATGACCCGTCTGCTCATGACCTCTGCCTCCTCACCACCGACATCGCCTTCCCTGAATTTATCAGGATGCCATTCCTTTACAAGGTTTCGGTATTTCAATTTCAACTCTTTCAGGTCAATCTCCTTTTCCACCTGAAACAGTTTTTTGTATTCGTTTATTCGCTTCATTTGATTCCATTTTAACAGGCCGCGAAATTAAACCTAATAATTTGATTAGTTGGAAACTATTACAATTGTTTTTAATTATTGCAATAAAAATTAATCCAAAGTTAAATAGTAAGAAGTGTTATAAAAAAAACCGGCTTTCTAAGGCCGGCTTGGAATTCATTATTTCTGGATCAGGCGATTTTAATACTTCTTTGTTTGTAGGTATAAAGCAGTTTATAATAATCATCCACTGACTTTTTCCAGGTAAACCTCATTTTTCGAGCATTTCTGCATATATTTCTCCATGTATTCTTATGGTTATGGAAAATATCAAGAGCCTCATCAAAAACTTTTACCATGTTCTGCACCTTCTCCTCATAGGTCCTTCCGTCAAAGGCGAAGCCGTTTTTAGCATGTTCCACGGTATCCTTTAAACCTCCAGTATGATGGACCAGGCAGGGTTGTCCATTACGCATCGCAAGCATCTGACTTATGCCACAGGGTTCAAAAAGACTTGGCATGAAATACAGATCAGAATCACGGTAAATAGAATCTACTACTTCCTCACTCTGGAAGTTGAGGAATATGAAGTTCTTCTTTTGCCTGCTTACCTTCCTCAGGTGTTGCTCATATTCAGGACATCCTGTTCCCAGCAAAATGTAAATACCATTAACTGCTTCCAGTTTGTCAAGGATTTCATTTAAGGCTTCAGGAGAACGCTTGAAAAAATAAAACTTTTGTTCAGTAAGTCTCGCGACACTGGCGCTAACAAAGCTCGGTTTCTTTTTCACAAAGGGAACAATTTTCTCACCGGTAAAAGCGAGAAACTCTGCCCTTTTATAGTCTGTTTCTTTTTGGAGCTGTCTGAAAACTGATGTCGCTATATGGGTGAACAGGCTGTTTTTCTTGACTCCCCCAATATTCCTGTAGTTCGATCCATTAAGGATTCCGTGGAACCTGCCTTCCTTATCGGCCTGTTTCAGATCCTTTTCAAGACCCTCGCCTCCAATAAATTCCGGAGGAACACTGGGCAAAAGCACGTCCTCCTTATAGGAAGGGGATACTGTGTGTACAGCATCAGCAAAACGAATTCCTAATGCCATCAGATTGAAACAATCATGGTAACGCGGATCCTTTAAGGCCTCATAATCAAGTTCCAGTTTCGGGAACCAGTTCTTCAGGGAGGAATAACTGTTCTCAAAAGGCCTGATCCCCTGAATAGCAAGATTGTGGATACAGAACACAAATCGGCTTTTTGCCAACACCTTATATGCAGGATGATATTTCTTCAGGAAAAGCATCAGACTCGAATGCCAGTCGTGAAGGTGAACAATATTAATTTCTCCAAAACATCCTCTTTTCATGGCCTCGGCAACTGCAGTACAAAAGATAATGTATTTGATCACGTCGGTATAAAACGGCTCATCAGGATCATTATGATAAATTCCTCCTATGTTACCAGCCTCGATCTCAGGGTGGTGAATAACATAATGCCGGATGTTGCCATCTTCTATTTTGGCGGGAACCTCATACAAATAGGCGACATAAGTCACATCCCTCAACTGAAGATTAAGCTTAGAGATCATGTTTCCTTTATGGTGTAGACGGGAGTAAGATGGCACTACTACATGCACCTGATCCCCTCTTCTGGCGATCTGGCGAGGAACATCTCTGATAACATCGCCTACCCCTCCTACTTTACATTTTGGAATTGCATCATTTTCGGAAGCGACAAACAGGAAATTGTTCATAATTATCTGATTTTAAGACTGTAGTTACTCTTATTGCAAAAATAGCCCCGAACCCCTAAATTGAAGTTAATCAGCATGTTAAAGAAAGCCTAATTAACCATTGATTTAATCTATCAAACGTTTTCGCTAAAACCCCTGATCTTCTTTAATGAGCGAGGCCAAGGTCTACCAAAGCATTGTCAAATAATTTCGTACAAATGAGCTATCTTAACAAGAAATGTTAAGTGTATCGTAAATTTTCAGGTTTACTATTCACTTATAAAAACACATGCGGCACCAATTATTTTTATAAATTCGTTAATATGGGTATACTAGGAAAAATTCTGGGAAATGCAGGCGAAATATCAGTGGATGATCTGACGCTGAAATATAGCAAGATCCTTGCTGAATCAGAGGGAATAGAACTTGGCTTCAGTCTTTTCAGGGACGTATTTATGTTTACCGACAAAAGACTCATCATTGTGGAAGTGCAGGGGATCACGGGAAAAAAAGTCTCCTATCTTTCTCTGCCTTATAAAAATATTTCCCGCTTCTCCCTGGAAACAGCAGGAACTTTCGACCTGGATGCAGAATTAAAGATCTGGATCTCCAGCGCAGAAACCCCGGCGGTGAATAAAAAATTTGATAAAAGTATTGATATTTATGCGGTACAGAGATATCTTGCCGAAAAAGTCAACTGAAAAGGTCATTAGCGAAAAGTAATGGTGTTTATAAAAAAGCTATCAAAAGGCTAAAAATAAACTGATGTTAAAGCCAAATAAGAACCCTAATATACCCCTAGATAACTCTATTTTACCCCAAGAAGAATCTAATTTCATCAGACGGAAAATGCCTTTATACTTGGAATATGAAAGAATTTTCATTGATCTTTTTGAACATAATCATTATCAAAACCAGACGCTGTTGCATCCTTTTGAAACCCATCAGTCCAGGATCAGCGACCGATGCCTCGACCTTTTTAGCCATTTAATTTTGGCACATCACATAGAACAACAGGATCCTGGATATCCCATCGAAATTAGGCATATGAAAAATCCTTTTTCCTGGCGAACTTGAGCCCCTCGAGAAAGATAATTTTAATAACAACATCTCCATAATCAGGGATAATGATCTCGAAAATCCCAATACTAAATATTCCAGAGGTCAAATTGCGCCAACAGCATCCGGAAAATACCCTTTCATGTGATCAACCATTCCACCTACCACGGAGGACAAATTGCACGCCAGTTTCGGGACTTGGAAATTGATCCCGTGGTCACCGATTATATCGAATAAAAACGCAGTCGATTAAACTCCGGAATATTCTTTCCAAAGATTCTTTTCCATGACGCCTTTTGCTACTTCACTTTTTCCTGCATGTCTCCTGAAAA
>Ga0079224_100007079_pt1 | contig 14984 bp, 10 predicted proteins | sample Stecom2015_FD_80414 | JGI IMG/M metagenome (GOLD analysis project Ga0079224, IMG submission 80414) | Agricultural soil microbial communities from Utah to study Nitrogen management - Steer compost 2015 | ecosystem: Environmental > Terrestrial > Soil > Agricultural land | place: USA: Utah...
GAATCTCTTTAAGAGAACTTTCAGATTAGTTTAACAACTAATTTTCGTGTACTTACTATCGTTTTGTTAGGTTCGCCGATGAACTTTATATAAACACTAATTTTTAATTTAAATGAAAAAAATTATTTTGCTTGCAGGATTGCTTGTGGGAGCTGTTTCTTTCAGCCAAACAGTGATCATTGACCGTCCCCAAACATCAAATGGCCTTATTTCTTCTTATTGGGATAATGACGAAGCCGGAGTATATTCTGCAGATTATTTTGTATTAGAAAACGCAGTACAAGTGTCATCGATAACTTTTTACGGATTCACCGTATTGAATGACATGCAACTACCGCTTGATGGCTTGGCACTCGATTTCAACCTTTTCATTTTTAACAATGATGGTGGTATTCCACAAGGAAATCCTGAAGACGCAGGAACGGCTGTTTTGGCTTTAGCAAATGTGGATTTAGCGCATGTTGAAATTGATGGTGGTGCAATGGGAATGTCGTCAAACTTAACCATTGACGTAACAGCTGCAAATGGAGGACAAGAAGTAGTTCTACCCGCAGGAGAGTATTGGGTTTCTGCCTTCCCTACTATTGAAATGTCAGATCCAATGTGGTACTGGTTAGGCTCAACTGTTAACTTGCCTTATCCATCTGTTTTAATTGATCCTGATGATCTTTTTGGTGACGGAATGACAGACTGGACCGAAATAAGCACTCTTATTGATGAAGATTTTCCAAGTTTCTCTTGGACAATGATGGGAGAAGAAATGTTATCTACCGAAAATAATGTTCTTGCAGGGGTGTCTATTTATCCCAATCCTTCCACTGATGTACTAAACATCTCAGCTCCGGCAAATGTTGATGTTGAATCAGTAACTCTGTATGACGTTTTAGGGAAATCTGTAAATGCTGATTTCAATAATGGGACTGTAAATATTTCTGCGTTGGCAAATGGTATTTATGTTCTACAGGTAAAAACATCTGAAGGAATTCTTACTCAAAAGGTTGTAAAAAACTAAGAGAAAACTGTTTTAGATTAGAGAAGGCCGTCTTTAATGACGGCTTTTCTTTTTGTGAAAGGTCACCCAGGGAAAAGAGTTGTATGTAAGGTCTAATAATCGAGGAAAATTTAATTAACATGTCAGACTGGCGGAAGGTTTAATGAATTACTCCACAACATAACTCTTTACAGAGACTTCTGAAATCCTAAAATAGCCAAAGGCAAAGTTTTCCGGGGTATTTTCATTCACGATATTTCCTCGTACTGTTGAAGGATGGGTGCCAAATGGACCTCCACTGCCTGTTTGTTCTAACAACAGATTCATATAATTAAAAAAGGATTCGTTGACTCCAAAGAGGTGAAAATATACCACATCACCCCCGGAGAGATTTTTATGGCTATAGTAGCTGAAGATGCTGTTTCCATTAAAAAATTGGTCAGAAAGCACGTCTCGACGCACGCCATGAACCGATTCTGTTACGGTATAGTAATAATTTTCTTGGTCTCCCGGATCTAAAAAATAAGCTTTTAGCTCTATTTGATCTCCAAAAAAGCCTCCGTCATTCCGTTGTTCAATATGTTCTATGGAGGAAGTAGTTACCAATTTAGTTGTTGCAGAATAGGTTTCACCTTCATATATTATAATCAGTTTATATTCAATTCCGGGCTGAGGAGTAAAGTCTGCGACATATTTTCCGTTTTCGGAATGATGGAATTCTACTGTTTCATTCTCTGATCGGATGAGAACAAGAGCATCTAAAATAGGGGTTTCGGATTCATCATAAAATCCGCCTGTAGTGGTTAAAAGAACCCTACTCTCATAAGGTGCACCGTCCTCTTTTAGAATATTGATTGAAGCATCAACGACAAGCTTTGGAGCCATTTCATTTAATTCTAAATCAATTACCTCTTCACAACCTAGAAGAAAGAAAAAAGTGGTGAGTATAAGAAAAAGTCGCATCAAAACTTGAAATTATAAGTTATGGAAGGGATGATTCCGAAAATAGATAAGCGAACAGCTTCATTCTGATAGGTCTCCTTATTTTCTCTGAAAGTGATAGAAGCCGCATTTTTTCTATTATAAACGTTATATATGCTAAAAACCCACTGGCTGTTCCATCTCTTTTCTTTCTGAGGAGTATAGGTTACAGAGAAATCCATTCGGTGATAGGAAGGAATTCTGCTGCTGTTTCTGTTTTCGAAGACAGGAATCATTATCCCGTCATAATAGTATTTTCCGGCGGGATAGGTAGTAGGACGACCGGTTTGAAAAATAAAATTAGCAGCTATTTCCCATTTAGAAGAAAGATCGAATTGAGTGGTAAGTGATATGTCATGTAATTTATCCCAAGCAGTGGGATACCAATTTCCTTCGTTTATTCCTTTTTCCTCCGGTGCCCCTGGCGGCGTGCGTTGTTCGCTTTTGGAAAGTGTATAAGAAATCCAGCCTTGAAGACGCCCAATATTTTTTTTGATCATTAATTCGGCTCCATATGCTCGAGCTTCCCCGTTCAATAAAACCTGCTCAATAGCATTATTAGCGATTAAATCGGCACCGGGAATGTAATCGAGCCTATTTTTTATTTTCTTGTAAAAAGATTCTATTTCCAGAGAATACTTGCTCTGGTTTAAAAAATAGCCTATTGTATATTGATCTGATTTCTGAGGTGCAATATATTTTCCACTGGGTGTATATATATCCAGAGGAGTAGGAGAAGAGGTGTTGCTAATCAAGTGTATGTATTGGACCATTCGGTTATATCCGGCTTTTAGAGATTGGTTGTCGTCCAAGATCCAGGAAATGCCTAAACGAGGTTCCGGATTGAAAAAACTCTTGATAATCTGTCTTCGGTTAAAAGAAAGTGTATCCACGGCCGGAGTCTTTTTATAAATCTGAAATTTTGGGTCGTAGGTTACAGGTCTATCATCAGGATATATAAAAAGTTCGGATTGACCAAGTTGATGAAAAGAAGATAACCGAATACCTCCCTGCAAAGTAAAAGACTCTCCCAGCTCTATTTCTAGTTCGGCGTATGCCGCATTTTCCCAGGCATATTTTTGTGTGAGTTTGAACGGATTGATTCCTGAATTTTCACCAAAGGGACGAATATCTCCGGGATTAAAATGATAGTAGATGGAATTTATTCCATACCGTAAAATATTATTTGCCGAGAGGTATTGTGTTAAATCGTATTTTAAATTATAGTTGCGAATGCCACTGTCATATGTAAAGCCTACCAACTCCAAATCAAGTGCATAATGGTAGTCTGAAAATATGAAGGAAGTATTGGAAAAAAGTTGATCTGAAAGAATGGAATTCCAACGTAAATTCAAGGTTGCATTTCCATAGCTGTTGGCGAAGTTTTCTGAGATTTTGAAAACATCTCTTCCAAAATAACCGGAGAGAAAGATCTTGTTCTTGGTGTTAATTTGATGACTGACCTTTGTGTTCAAATCATAGAAAAAAGCTTTGTTGTCCAAATCAAAAAGAGGCAGAAATAAATGAGCATAACTGCTTCTTCCTGCAACAAGGAAGGATGAGTGTTCTTTTTGAATAGGCCCTTCTAGAAGAAGTCGTGATGAGATAAGACCTATACCACCGGTCATTGAAAACTTTTTGTTGTTTCCGTCCTTCTGCTGAATTTCAAGAACAGACGCCAATCTGCCTCCATATCGTGCAGGTACCGCGCCTTTATAAAGAGTGAGATTTTTTATGGCATCAGGATTGAAAACAGAAAAAAATCCGAAGAGGTGTGAAGAGTCATATAAGATCGCTTCATCCAGTAAAATAAGATTTTGATCTGCTGCCCCTCCGCGAACATTAAATCCGGATGCACCTTCTCCGGCAGTAGAAACCCCCGGGAGCAATGTTAAAGATTTAATGACATCTACTTCTCCTAAAACTACCGGAATTTTTTTTATGGTTTCTGCTGATAAGGCATTCACACTCATTTGCGAACTGCGAATGTTAGTTTGTCCTGTGTGCGAAGTAACAACCACTTCATCCAGCTTTTCTGTGTCAGGAAGTAGTCGAAAATCCTTTCTTAAATCAGCAAACAAAGAGAGGTTGAACTCTTCTTTCTGGTATCCTATTGATGAAACTTCTATAATATAATCTCCGGCGGGCAGGGGAAGGGAGTAAAAACCATATGGGTTAGTTACGGTTCCTCGGTCAGTTCCTTTAACAATTAAATTGATACCCATCAAGCTCTCTCCCGTATTGCTGTCATAAACCGTTCCGCTGAGAATGTGCTTTTCTTGAGCTACAACGTCAATAGAAAGAATTAATATTAAAAGAAACAGAGCATACAGTCTCATACAAAAAGGAAGAACCTCCGGTTTTGCGGAGGTTCAATAGATTTTTGAGTTAAACTTCCAGTTCTAACTCCGGATTCAGTGATGCAAGAATCCCGTTTAGAGTCTCACTTGGACGCATGGTTTTGTAAACTATGGTTTCTGATGGATGATAATATCCTTTCATATCCACAGGACGTCCTTGATCGTCTAACATTTCGTTGTTAATCTGCTCCTCCTTTTCTCTCATTTCCTTAGCAACAGGCGCAAAGATTTTTTGCAATTCCGGATCTTTGGATTGTTTTGCCAATGCTTCCGCCCAATATAAGGCTACGTAAAAATGGCTGCCTCTGGTATCAATTTCTTTCGCATTACGTGAAGGAGATTTTTCATTATCTAAATACCCTTCTGTGGCAATATCCAATGTCTCAGCAAGCACCAGAGCTTTAGGATTATTCTGCGTCTGTCCGTAATGCTCTAAAGAAACTGCTAAGGCTAAAAATTCTCCTAGAGAATCCCATCGCAGGTGATTTTCTTCAATAAACTGTTCCATATGTTTTGGAGCTGATCCTCCGGCACCGGTTTCAAAGAGACCACCGCCATTCATCAAAGGAACAATAGAAAGCATTTTGGCACTTGTTCCAAGTTCCAAAATAGGGAACAAATCTGTTAAATAATCCCTTAGCACATTTCCGGTAACAGAAATAGTGTCTTCACCGGCTTTAAGTCGTTCCAAAGTGAATTCTGTAGCTTGCTTCGGAGAAAGGATTTGTATTTCCAATCCTTGAATATCTTCTTCGCCTAAATAAGTTTTTACCTTCTTGATAAGCTCTGCATCGTGAGGTCTATTTTCATCTAACCAGAAAACAGCAGGAGTTTTTGTGGCACGCGCTCGGCTAACAGCAAGTTGTACCCAATCTTTGACAGGAAGATCTTTCACCTGGCACATTCTCCAGATGTCACCCTCCTCTACCTTATGGTCAAAAAGTACATGGCCCGCAGCATTATATACTTTTACCTCTCCTTTACCTTCAATCTCAAATGTTTTATCGTGGCTTCCGTATTCTTCGGCTTTTTGTGCCATCAAACCAACGTTTGGAACTGTACCCATAGTTGCAGGATCAAAAGCTCCATGTTTTTTGCAAAACTCAATAGTGGTTTGATAGACATCTGCATAGCTGCTATCCGGAATTACCGCTTTGGTGTCGTGGGGTTTTCCGTCCGGTCCCCACATTTTTCCAGAATTCCGAATCATAGCCGGCATAGAGGCATCGACAATTACATCGTTGGGCATATGAAGATTCGTAATTCCTTTATCACTGTCCACCATGGCCATATCCGGATTTCTTTCCAGGATATTCTTTAAATCAGCCTGAATTTGCTTACGTTCTTCGTCGGCAAGATTCTGAAGTTTGCGTTCTAAAACGGTAAGGCCGTCATTTGCATTAATGCCAAGTTTTGCAAAGGTCTCTTTGTATTTGTCAAATAATTCGGCGAAATAAACTTTAACCACATATCCAAAAATAATTGGATCACTCACCTTCATCATTGTTGCTTTTAAATGGACTGAAAAAAGAACATCCTGCTCTTTTGCATCTTGAACTTGTTTTTGGAGGAAACTTACAAGTGCATTTCTGCTCATTACTGTGGCGTCTATAACTTCACCTTTCAAAACGTTCAGGTTCTCTTTCAATACTTTCTTTTGACCGTCGTTGCTTTCAAAAACTATTCTTAACGTATCTGCTTCAGGCATTGTCATAGATTTCTCATTATGAAAGAAATCGCCGGATTCCATTGTAGCTACATGACTCTTACTGTTTGCTGTCCATTCTCCCATTTTATGCGGATGCTTCTTGGCGTAATTTTTAACCGCTCTTGGTGCACGTCTATCACTGTTTCCCTCTCTCAACACAGGGTTAACGGCACTACCAATCACTTTTCCATATCGCTCCTTTACTTCTTTTTCTTTATCATTGGAAGGATTCATTGGATAGGAAGGAATGTTATATCCTTGGTTCTGAAGTTCTTCAATAGCAGCATTTAACTGTGGTAACGATGCGCTAATATTAGGAAGTTTAATGATATTAGCTTCCGGAGTTTTTGCGAGCTCTCCTAATTCTGCCAAGTCATCGGTTTTACGTTGATTTTCCTCTAAGTACTCAGGGAAAGCAGCTAAAATCCTTCCGGAAAGAGAGATATCACGGCTCTCTACGGAAATATTTGCTGTATTGGTAAAAGCACGAATAATTGGTAAGAATGAATGAGTGGCCATAGCCGGAGATTCATCGGTTTTTGTATAAATAATTGGAGAAGATTTTCTCATATTTCAAGATATATTTAAACTGTTAATGACGTATTTACCTGCTCTTTTTTAAATGCTTGCAAAGATAAAGAATTGCGGGCAGGTTAGGAAAGAATTGAAATCAAAAGGTCAACGAATCAGACGAAAAATGGATTCCGTTCACCTCCTCTAATTTTTCACCTTTATCATCAAGAAGTGGAGCCAATTCCTTTTTTTAAATCTGGTATATTTATCAGAGCTTAAGTATCTTTCGACTTTCTAATCTAACCTGATTTTCATGAAAAGTTTTAATTTTTTCGTTTTATCTGCCTTTATTTTCGGAGGAATGCTGGCCGGTTATGGACAAACTGAATTAAAAGGAAAAGTTTCTGATTTTATGACATTTATGCCTATAGAGAGTGCAAGTGTATATTTGCAGAACACTACCATAGGCTCTATTACCAATGCAGATGGAAGATTCTCTTTACGCATCCCTGCAGCTAATATGAAGGACACCTTGGTAATTTCTTCAATAGGTTATAAAAGTTATAAAATGGTTGTTGAGGAATATGAAAACGGTTCTGATATATACTTGGAAGAGGATGTGGCATCTCTTGATGAAGTGGTGCTTGTAGCCGATACCCGCCCAAAAACCGGAAATGACATCATGATAAGGGCCATTGAGCGACTTCCACAAAATTTACCGGATTCTGCTTTTGTACAACAAGGATTTTTACGACATAAGGAGCGGAATAAAAATGAGTACAGATGGCTAATAGAGGCAGCTGTAACTATGTATGACGCCAATGCAGGAAATGCCGGCAAAAAAGACATTAAAATTAATGTGGATGAAATCAGAAAAAGTTATGACTTAAGAGATGTTGACAGTCTTTTTGCTTATACCGCCTTCTTAAAAAGCAAAGGCCAAAATGTATCAAAAGGAAATATAAGTCGAAAAAGCGTTAAAACATCTGCGCTGATTGATGCCATTCGATGGAACGATCAGCGGTTTACAGGTTTGGAAAATTTCTTTGACGGCAAATTAAATATGGTAAGGAACATTGATGCCTTGGGTTCTCTATTTGGGAAAAACATGCTGGATACGCACCAGTTTAAGCTGGATACTATTCTGGTAGACAATGGCAGAAAAATTTATAAGATTAAAATTGAGGCCGGGAAGGACTTTGTCGGCTTAAACACTTTAAATATTTACAATGAAGGTTTTCATCCTTCCGGCTGGGTTTATGTCTATTATGATAACTATGCCATTAAGAAGATTGATTATGATTTGGTGGCTGCTTCAGATTCGCAAAAAAGTAGAAGCAAAAGTCTGTTTGATACTCAGATCCTCCATAAATTAAGGTTGAATTTTATTGAGTATAATGACAAGATGTATCTCAATTATGTTTTTTACGAAACTCCGAAATTAGTCAATCCGGGAGATCGTTCTTCAGACCGAGAAAGAAGAGAATCGGCTCCGGGTTTTGACAAAGGAGCCCAATATTATTATACCATTCAGGAAATTCTATTTACAGATATCATTCAAGATCCGGCATTCGTAACTACCGCCTTAAGAAATAAAAATTGGTCTGCCGATTTGTTTTCTCCCAGACCATATAATGCGGCTTTCTGGAAGAATTACAATGTGCTATTAGAGAGTGAAGAGGAAGAGAAATTAATTTATGATCTGAGTAAAAGAGCAGAACTGTTTCAGCGGAATTGATTGTAAATAATATTTGTCTTTCAATTTTGTTTTCTTCATTGTTTGTTTATCTTTGCCGTCCCAAAAGAGAGGAGGTGATGAGACTATGTTAATTATACCTGTAAAAGACGGAGAAAATATCGATAGAGCGCTAAAGCGTTATAAGAGAAAATTCGATAGAACCGGAACGATGCGTCAACTTCGAAACCGACAACAATTTACGAAGCCGTCTGTTCTGAAAAGAGCAAAATTGCAAAAAGCACAATATATTCAAAGACTAAGAGATCAAGAGGATATTTAATGTTCTTCATATCTTTGAAAATTTGATATAGAATCCGTTGATTTTTTTCAGCGGATTTTTTTTTTGAGGATAATCTAAAATTTATTCCTACCTCGACTCTCTATAAACTGAAAAGGCTTTGTAGATTTGCCATCGCTATCCCTGAAATCATCTAATTTATATTAAAAATGAAAATTACTCTAGTGGCCGGTGCGCGTCCAAATTTTATGAAAATTGCTCCTATTATACATGCAATAAATAAAGCTAAGAAGGAGGGGAAAGCCATTTCTTACCGGCTGGTGCACACGGGCCAACATTATGATAAGAAGATGTCAGGGAATTTTTTTGAAGAGCTTGATATCCCCGAGCCGCATGCTAATCTGGAGGCAGGAGGCGGTACTCAGGCAGAACAAACTGCAGCCATTATGATTGGTTTTGAAAAAGAACTGCAAGCACATCCTTCTGATTTAGTTTTGGTTGTGGGTGATGTAACTTCTACGATGGCTTGCGCTATAACCGCACAGAAACTTCACACCAAAGTGGCTCATGTGGAGGCCGGAATACGTTCAGGAGACTGGACGATGCCGGAAGAAATTAACCGATTGGTTACAGATAGTATAACGAACTATTTTTTCACAACGTCAGAAGTAGCAAATGAAAATTTAAGAAAAAGCGGGATCTCTGAAGATCGGATTTTCTTTGTGGGAAACACCATGATAGACACTTTGTTGAAGCACCGATCAAAATTCAAAAAACCCTCGATTTGGAATATGTTAAAATTGGAGGAAAAGAAATACATCGTGATGACACTTCATCGGCCGGCAAACGTAGACGAAGAACAAAAGCTACATCATCTGATGAACGAAATAATAGCAAACACTAAAGATCTTCCCCTGGTTTTTCCGGTTCATCCACGTACGGCTAGAATTTTAGAATCTCTAGGTATCTCACATCCTCGATTGCATATGATAGAACCACTGGGGTACTTGGAATTTAATTTTCTGGTAGAACACGCCAAGGCTGTTGTCACAGATTCCGGAGGTATAACTGAAGAAGCTTCTATAATGAATGTGCCTTGTATGACTTTAAGAGACAATACGGAGCGTCCGGAAACAGTGGATCTGGGAAGTAATGTGCTGGTGGGGACAAATCCAAAAAACATTAAACCCGCCATGGAAAAGCTCTTTTCAGGGACCTGGAAAAATGCAGAACAGATACCGCTATGGGATGGAAAATGTGCGGAGCGAATTATAGACATCCTTTTGAATTTGAATTAAAAAAGCCATTCCGACAGGAATGGCTAAATAGCAGAAATTATATTAATCGATTATTTAATCATCTCATAGCTTCTCTTAATGAAGGCTGTTAGTTCCTCACCTCTAAGAAGATTTTTGCTTAATTTGGCAAGATCCAGAGCTTGATTTACCAATCGTTTTTTCGTATCCTCATCTTTTGAATTCAGTATTTCAGATACCAATTCGTGATTGGTATTAACAATTAGATTATACATATCCGGGAAATTTCCCATGAACATTCCTCCACCGCCGGTTCGCTGCATGTCTTTCATTCGGCGCATAAATTCCGGCTCGGTTATAATAAAAGGATTGGCTTGGCTATCCATTGCTTCCATTTGCACTGTGAATTTATCCTTTGGTACAACGGTTTCCAGATAAGTTTTCAAACTTTCTTTTTCTTTTTCCGTAAGCTTAGACAGTTGTTCATCTTCTTTTTTAATTAGATTATCAACGTGATCACTGTCAACGCGTACAAAAGAAACCTTTTGCTCCTCCATTTCTATTTTTTGAAGTAGATGAGCAACGATGGGTGAATCGAGTACTAAAACTTCATAACCCTTTTCTTGTGCTGATGTAATATAAGCATGCTGTTCTTCTTTATCAGAGGTATAAAGCACAACAAGTTTGTCATCTTTGTCGGTTTGTGAGTCTTTAATTTTATCTTTTAATTCGCTGAAAGTAAAGTAATTACCATCTACTGTTGGGTATAGGGCGAATTCTTTTGCTTTTTCAAAGAATTTATCCTCGGTGAGCATGCCATACTCAATGACTACTTTAATGTCATTCCATTTATTTTCAAATTCTGACCGGTCATTTGTAAACAAACTCTTTAGCTTGTCTGAAACTTTTCGAGTAATGTATCCGGAAATCTTTTTTACTGCACCATCTGCTTGTAAATAGCTTCTTGACACGTTTAAGGGAATATCAGGGCTATCAATTATCCCTCGCAGCATCGTCAAGAATTCCGGTACAATGCCTTCTACATTGTCAGTAACAAAAACCTGGTTTTGATACAGTTGAATCCGGTCCTTTTGGATATTCATATCGTTGCTGAGCTTTGGAAAGTAAAGAATACCGGTCAAATTAAAGGGATAATCTACATTCAAGTGTATATGAAATAAAGGCTCTTCAAACTGCATAGGATACAGTTCTCGATAGAACTCCTTATAATCTTCATCGGTTAGATCAGAAGGTTGTTTAGTCCAGGCCGGATGAGGATTGTTTACAATATCATCAACTTCTTTGGTGGGAGCCGGATCAGAATCTTTTGCGCCTTCGGGTTTGGGTAAGTATTCGGTGCGAGTACCAAATTTAATAGGCACAGGCATGAATTTATTGTATTTTACAAGGAGGTCTCTAATGCGGTTTTCCTCCAAGAATTCAGTAGAATCTTCAGCAATATGCAAAATAATTTCAGTTCCACGTTCTTCCTTGTCTATTTGTTCCATCGTAAATTCCGGTGATCCATCACAAGTCCACTTTACGGCGGGTGCATCTGTAAAACTTTTTGTTAGAATTTCAACTTTCTCGGCTACCATGAATGCAGAATAAAAACCCAGCCCGAAATGACCGATAATCCCTGCATCTTTGGCATTTTGATCTTTATATTTTTCAAGAAATTCTTCAGCTCCCGAGAAGGCAATGTCGTTAATATATTTCTTGACTTCTTCTTCTGTCATACCGATTCCTTGATCGATAATTCGGAGTTCTTTCTTATCCTTGTCAAGTTTTATTTCGATGATAGGATCTCCATAGGTCACTCCTTTTGCCTCTCCAATGTTTATCAAATGCTTCAATTTCAAGGTGGCATCAGTAGCATTTGAAACTAATTCTCTCAAGAAAATTTCATGATCGCTGTATAAAAACTTCTTAATCAGTGGAAAAATATTTTCAACCGAGACATTAATCGTTCCTTTACTCATAGTCTATATATTTATGTTGTTTTTAATGACTTTTTCTCTGCACCTATGGTTCAAAATAAATACCAAATAATTAGCGATGACAAGATGACAGAGGTCTAATTGCTCCGACCTCTGAAAATAAAAAAGGAGAGGAATAATCTCGCTCTCCTAATCGATAGAATAGTGGGGGATTTTTTTGTTTTACCAAATAATAAATTCCGATCGTCGGTTCTTTTCATGTTCTTCTTCGGAACACGGAATTTCATTGGCGCAGTGATTGATTAGTTCGGTTTCTCCTAGACCTTCAGATTTTAATCTGTGGGGGGCCACTCCCTTCATAACAATGTATTCCAAAGTAGATTTAGCTCGTCTTTTAGAGAGACTGAGGTTGTATGGGTCGCTACCTCTACTGTCAGTGTGCGAACGGATATTTATTTTTAAATCGGGATATTCTTCAAGAACAGCAAAGAGCTTTTCTAATTCTACTCTTGCATCTTCCCGAATATCAGCCTTATCAAAATCGAAGTAAATCATTGGAATATTAAGCACATCGGCAAGGTTGGTGCCCGGCTTTAGAGCATCTTTACTACGTTGTAAAGTAAAATCGACCCTCTGCTTGTCCAGGTTTGGTTTCGTAATTTTTTCGTCGGCGTCATATTCATCTTGATTTGTCCGAATAGCATAGGATGTATATTTATTAATTTCAGCTTTGTAATGTCCGTTCTTGTCGGTAGTGACTGAAACATAAGGATTACCATCAGGATCCAGAAAAGTGACCGTAACGTTTTCTAGAGGTTTTTCGGTGTGAACATCAGATATGGTGCCTTCTACTTCGCCAATATAGAGATCTACGATTGGGCTTGTTTCTGAAAAAGTATAGATATTATCATATACGAAGGTTCCTTTTTTATCGGAACGGTTTGAACTTACAAAACCTCTTTTACTCTCTGTGTCTATTCCAAATGCAAAATCATCTGCATAAGTATTAACAGGCTCCCCCACATTGAGAAGATTTCCAAAGTCACCATCATTCATTTTGATATAGAAAACGTCCAGTCCGCCTAATCCGAAGTGACCATCAGACGAGAAATACAGTTCATTCTCCTTGGTTATAAAAGGAAAAGTTTCTCTTCCTGATGTGTTTATTTTTGGACCTAAATTTTTTGGTTCTCCTAAAGATCCGTCTTCAGCAATTTCTGATACATAAAGGTCTGTTTCACCAAATCCTCCTGGACGATTGGATGCGAAAAACAGTAGGTTTTCTTCAGGATTCAGCGCCGGATGTGCAGTAGAAAAATTTTCGCCATTAATACTTAATTCTTCAGGTTCCTGCCACTTTTCATCCTTCTTTTTTGAACGGTAAATTTTTAAATTTTGATCTTCTTTCTTGTTTTTCGGATTGATATTGGTGCGTGTAAAATAGATGGTGTTACCATCCTTAGTATAGATTAAGGATGACTCATGATATTTGCTGTTCAAATCTTTAATCTTTTCCGGTTTACCGACCGTTTGACCTTGGTTATCAATTTCAATTTCATAAAGGGACATAAATGATAATCCATCCCAAGCATCTAAGGTATTTCTGAAACTTTTCGCTTCTTTGGCTGTGGAAGTATAAATAAGTTTATCCTGAAACACGGTGCTGCCATAGGAAATTTGCTTATCATTTTTTAAACCGGCTACGGGTTTTAGCTCATAACGCCCACTGTTTTCTTTTATCAATGCCATATAATCTATGCTGTGGCGAGCATTGGGATCAATTGAGGTTTTTGAAACGTATTGATCATAAAACTTTTTTGCTAAAGTATCATCGCCCGTAGCTCGCAAAGATTGAGAATAACGAAGCAGAAGAAGCGGTTCTTGTGGCGATGGGTTTAATACAAACAAACGGTTATACCATTTCACAGCCTCATCATACTTGGCATTAAAGTAGTAACTATTGGCTAGCTTGGTGAACAATTCTTCAGATTCAAAACCTCTTTCTGCTACTTTCAGATAGACTTTAATAGCATCTACATAATTGTGCCCTTGATAATCTTTCGAAGCCTGATCAAGTTGCTTTTGTTGAGCAGATAAATCTGAAGAAAAACTCCAGAGTAGAAAAAATGAAACTAAGATTTTGTCGAAATTTTTCATTCTCGAAGGGGATTTAATTTAAAAGAATCGCGGATTTACTTTGGCTTTTAGTCTGGTTCCCAATTCAAACCTTAAAAATATTTCATGCGAACCACTATTATATCTGCTAAGTTCTGTGGTTTCGTAGTCATATGCATAGCCAATCATAATATGATCGTTTACTTGGAAACCGGCCAGTCCACTTACAGCAGAGCCCAGACGATAGGCCAAACCAAAAGTCACACGTTCGTATAATAAAGTGTTCACTGATAAATCTATGGCGGCAGGGGCACCCCAAACAGCTTTCCCTAAAATTGTAGGTTTTAACTTTACATCATCAGAAAGGTCAAAAACATAACCGCCAATGAGGTACAGATGGGTCTTCTCAGTAGCTGTGGACACACGCACATCATTATAATGATTGGTTTCCAGAAAGTTGGGGGTAGATAATCCGACATACCATTTATCGGAAAATAGATAAAAACCTGTTCCTACAATAGGAGTAACATAATTTTTTTGAGCCAGATTGTAGTCATTAGGATCATAGATCAACAGTTTATTCGGATCTAAATCCAATAAAGAGATTCCTCCCTTGATGCCAAAAGATAACTCAGCATTTTCTGAAACGCGAATCACATAGGCAAAATCAGCGGTGACATTACTTTCGGAAGACGGCCCTATTTTATCACTAGTGAAGCCCATACCTAAGGATACACCTTGAATTCCTACAGGAGACTGAATGGCAAAATTAAGGGTTTCAGGAGCGCCGTCTATTCCCACCCACTGGTTTCTGTATAGACCGATCATACTTAACGATCCTCGGGTTCCGGTATAAGCTGAATTGAAACTCTGGGTGTTATACATGTATTGAGTATACTGAGATTCTTGTTGTGAATGGGCAACAAAACCAAAGAAGAGGAGGACAGGTAACAGAAACCGGTGTAATTTCAAGTTTTTGTGAGTCATTTTAATTTCCGCTTAAATACAAGTATCCGGCTTGTTTGTGTCTTTTCTTTATTCCTCCGTCATCATAATCATACTCTAGAAGATAAAAATAAGTTCCGGTGGGTAATTGCTCTCTTCCATCCATATTAAGCCTGCCCTGAGAATATCCTTTAAATAC
>Ga0079224_100007080_pt1 | contig 14984 bp, 12 predicted proteins | sample Stecom2015_FD_80414 | JGI IMG/M metagenome (GOLD analysis project Ga0079224, IMG submission 80414) | Agricultural soil microbial communities from Utah to study Nitrogen management - Steer compost 2015 | ecosystem: Environmental > Terrestrial > Soil > Agricultural land | place: USA: Utah...
GCGCCATTGATCCTGGATCTGTGCCTTCAGCGCTGCTCGCGGCCTGGGTGTTGTCCCCTCGCGGGCACCTGACGCCGGGTCAGGATTCGCTCTCCTCCGCCTGCCGATAGGGCAGCAGTTCCCTCGCCTGAGCCAAGTGGTGGCGGATATGTTTATCCTCCTCCCCCAGGAAGCGGGCGATGGCGTCGCGGAAGGCAGGTTCGGCAAGCCAGTGCAGGGAGTGGGTGACCACGGGCTCGAAGCCCCGCACGATTTTGTGCTCCCCCTGGGCGCCGGCATCGAACTTCGCCAACCCGCGGCTGATGGCGAACTCGATGCCCCGGTAGTAGCAGAGCTCGAAGTGCAGGAAGTCGTATTCCCGCAAACACCCCCAATAGCGCCCGTACAGGGTTTGGTCGTCGAACAGGTAAAAGGCCGCGGCGACCACGGCATCCCCCCGGCGGGCGGTAACCAGCAGGCATTGCTCCGCCAGGGTGGCGCCGATGCGGGCAAAAAAATCCGGGGTCAGGTAGCCGCTGGAGCCGCTGCGTTTGACGTAGGTACGCTGGTAAAACAGGGCGAACAGGCGCCACAAATCGGGGGTGATTTCGGCGCCGCTGAAGGCTTCGACAACAAAGCCCTGCTCCGCCACCTGACGGCGCTCCCTGCGGATCATCTTGCGCTTGCGGGAAGTGAGGCTGGCCAGAAAGTCGTCAAAGCTGTGGTAGCCGCGATTGAACCAGTGGTACTGCACCCCCTTGCGGTGGAGCAGGCGCGGGTCAGCGAACAGGGCCAGCTGACTCGGGTCGGGGAACAGCAGGTGCCAGCTGGAGGCGCCGGTGTCCGCCGCCAGCTCCAGGGTATCGTCGATCAGTTGTTGCGCCGCGGCCTGGCGATCGGCCCCCTCGCCGAAGCGCACCCTGGGGCCACTGGTGGGGGTGAAGGGAATGGCGGTCAGCAGCTTGGGATAATAGGCCAGGCCGTGGCGGCGGTAGGCATCGGCCCAGGACCAGTCGAACACATACTCCCCCATGGAGTGAGTCTTCAGGTACAGGGGCATAAACGCCAGGCTGCGGCCGCAGGCCGTGAGCTGGCGATGGCACGGCGTCCAGCCGGTGGCGGCGACGGCGCTGCCGCTGTCTTCCAGGGCCGCGAGAAAGCGCGGATCGAGAAAGGGATAGTGGGCCATTACTGCTCCAGAGGCGGACACCTTACAGGCGGCGGTAAACTGTGGGTTTCATGTTTCACCTATTGGTAACCTGGCAGGCAACTACTACTCTTTCAATTTGATGCTGCCTTGTGTTCCGGTTCTATTGTAGGAGCCCGGCACCCAGGGCACTCGCTCCGCTCGTGGGGCAGGCTCTCCTCCGGGCGAAGGGTGGTGATTGAGCGAATAGGGCGACTTTCCCACCTCCTTTCGCCCGCAGGATCGGGCTCCTACACAAATTCGAGCTGGCCAAAATCACATTGAAACAGCACTGGATGAAGCCATTCACTTTTTGCTTGTCGCCCCCTAAAACCTGCGAAACCCCTTGGCTTGAAGGGGCTCGCGCTGGCTTCCAGCCAGCGGCTGGCGCGTCTGACCGCCAGGGAGGGCGGAAATGCCGACGTTGCAGGAGCAAAAGCCGACCCTGCGCGACATGTTAACCCGAACATAAGCCATGGCGGGTTAATAGCGCCATTGCCGCCATCTGCGCCGTGGCAAGTTCGGCGCCACAACCGCCCCTCAGGCCTGGTCGGCGAGAGGCTTGCTGGCGCGGGGGGCAAAGACGCAGCTGAAGGTGCTGCCCCGGCCGGGGGTGCTGCGAATGTTCAGGGCGCCCTGGTGGCGGGCCAGCACATGCTTGACGATGGCCAGGCCGAGACCAGTGCCACCGGAGGCGGTGGTGCGGCTGTCATCCACCCGGTAGAAGCGCTCGGTGAGCCTGGGTAGATGTTTGGCTTCGATCCCGATGCCGGTGTCGCTGACCTCCACCACCAGCTGTTCCCCCTCCCGGTGGGCGCGAATGCCCACCCCACAGCCCTGGGGATTGTGCTTGATGGCGTTCATCACCAGGTTGGAAAAGGCGCTGTGCAGCTCCCGGGCATCCCCCGCCAGGATCAGGCCCGGCTCGCACTCCAGGGTCACGCGGTGGCGATCGCCGGCGACGATCTGGGCATTTTCCTTGATCCCGCCCAGCAGATGGCCGAGGTCCACCGTATGCTGGTGTGGGGGTGGGGCGGTTGATTCCAGGCGGGACAGCATCACCAGGTCTTCCGCCAGGCTGCTCAGGCGGCGGGTTTGCTGATCCATCTGCTCCAGGGCCTTGTGCCAGTGTTTGGGCAGGGTGTCGGTGTTGTTGAGCAGGGTCTCGATATAGCCCACCAGCACCGTCAGCGGGGTGCGCAGCTCGTGGGAGATATTGGCGACAAACTCCTTGCGCATCTCCTCCAGGTGGCGCAGCCGGGTGATGTCCCGCACCATCAACACCACTTCGCCCCGGCCAAAAGTGCCCGCCATGAACTGGAAGATTCGCCCCGGCTCCCGGGGGGCCTGGATTTCCAGGGGCTGGTTGAATTCACTGCTGTGGATAAAGGCGACAAACAGAGGGTTGCGGATCAGGTTGCTGATGACCTCGCCGCGGTCGTTATCGGTGAGATTGAGCAGGGTGGTGGCGCTGGGATTCCACCAGTCCAGGGTGCGATCCGCGTTGAGCAGAATCATGCCGTCGTCGAGGGCGGAGGTGATCTGGCGAATGCGCAGGGCCAGTCCGGTGTAGTTCTTCTTCGCCTGCTCCACCCGCTGGCGAAGGCGGTACAGCTCGTCGGACATATCTCCCCACACCCCGGTCATCTCCGGCGGCATATCGGTCTTGTCGGATGCCAGCCAGGTGTACAGCTTGTGGATTTTGCGCAGGGTGATCAGGGTGTAGATGGCGCCGCCCACCACCAGGGTTTCGGCGACCAGGCCGTTGACCAGGCCGATAACCACCAGGGCGAAGGCAAGGACCAGCAGGCGCTGGATTTCACTGCGAAGACCTTCCTGCATCTGACCTCGTCAACCTGTTTCGCCGGAAGCCGCAATTGTGGCGACCCGGAGGACGTCTGTCGAGCCTCAGGCCACCGAGAGCCGGGTGGAAAAGCGGTAGCCGGCGCCGCGCACGGTCTGGATCAGTTGCTCGTGGCCATCCACGGAGAGGGCCTTGCGCAGGCGGCGGATATGGACGTCCACGGTGCGTTCATCCATGTAGACATTGCCGCCCCAGACGTGGTCGAGAATCTGATCCCGGGAGTAGACGCGGTCCTGGTGGCTGAGGAAGAAGCCCAACAGGCGGAATTCCGTGGGTCCCATGGCGATGGTCTGGTTGCCGATGGTGACGTGGTGACTGATGGGATCGTAGACCAGACCCTCCACCCGCATTACCTCCTCCGGGATTTGCGGGGCCTTGCGCCGCAGCACCGCCCTGGTGCGGGCGATCAGCTCCCGGGGGGAGAAGGGTTTGGTGACATAGTCGTCGGCGCCCGCATCCAGACCCTGGACCATATTGTCCTCATCGGTCTTTGCGGTGAGCATGATCACCGGGGTTTTCTCCGTCAGTTCGTCGCGGCGCAGGCGGCGCAACAGTTCCACCCCGCTGGTGTTGGGCATCATCCAGTCGAGCAGCACCAGGTCTGGATTTTCATCGATGATCAAGGCGTGGCCGTCGCGGGCGTTGGCAGCCTGCAGGCAGCGGAAGCCGGCGGCCTCCAGGGCGATGCCCACCATGTCGCGAATGGCGGCCTCATCGTCGATAATCAGAATGGTCTGTTCTGTCATAAAGAATCAATCGTAATGCAGCGCCTGCTATTAGAAGGGGCCTGTATGACAGGATTGTGACAGTGTGGCGGACAAAACTCGAGCCATTGTGGCCACTTGGAGCAATCAACCCCGGACCACAAAGTCGAGGACAATGGCGGCAAACAGGGTGAGGCCGATCCAGCGATTGTCCATAAAGGCGCGGAAACAGCCCTCCCGGTCCCGGCCCCGGGCGGAGTACAGCTGGTGGCCAAAGAGGGCGGCCACCACCGCCACCCCCAGGTAGTAGCTTGCCCCCAGGCCAAAGGCGACCCCTGCAGCGGCGAAGGCGCTGGTGGCGGCCACCTGCAGGGCGGCGAGGATAGGCAGGTCCCGGCGACCAAACAGGATGGCGGTGGACTTGACGCCGATCTTGAGGTCGTCGTCCCGGTCCACCATGGCGTAGAAGGTATCGAACACCAGGGTCCAGCACACCACCGCGACGGCGAGAATCCACAGTTCCGCGGGCAGTTGCTCCCGCTGGGCGGCGAAGGCCATGGGGATGCTCCACGCCCAGGCCACCCCCAGCACCAGCTGGGGCAGATGGGTGTGGCGTTTCATAAAGGGGTAGGCGGCGATGATCACCACCCCCAGGCAGGCGAGGGTGACGGTGAGGGGGTTGGTGAGCAGCACCAGGGCAAACCCGGCCATGGACAGGGCGGCGAACAGGGCCAAGGCCTCGCCGGGCTTGATCCGACCGGTGGCCAGGGGCCGGTAGTTGGTGCGCGCCACCAAGCCGTCGATGTTGCGGTCGGCGTAGTCGTTGATCACACAGCCCGCGGCGCGCATGACAAAGCCGCCGGCGATAAAAATCAGCAGGATGTCCAGGTCCGGCACCCCCTCCGCCGCCAGCCACAGGGCCCACAGGGCCGGCCACAGCAACAGAATGGTGCCCACCGGCTTGTGCAGGCGGGTGAGGTGGATGAAGTCCATCAGTCGCGATTCAGAAGCTGTCATGGCGGTCTGCCGGTCACCGGGTGGCGACATGTTACGGCGCAAAGCCGGGAAGAAAAATCTCGCACACCAGCAGGGGCTTGGCGTCCAGCCAGAACACCGAGCGCCGCCCCCACAGGCGGGCGTCCGCCGGGGCCAGCGGTGGCGGGATGGCGGTGCCGGGCAGGGTCGCCACTTCCACCGGACCACGGGTCATGGTGGGGTCAGCAAACAGCAGCGCCCCCAGGGGGCGATCGTCCAGCTTGCCCAGTACCCGCAGCCGTCCGCTGAGGGTGGTCAGGGGCAAAATACTGCGGGCGTACACCCAGGGCTGGTGGTTGCCCAGCAGCACCACTTCCCGAATCAGGGCGCGGCGGGTGCTGGTCATGCCCAGGGCCATGGCCTCGTCCGGCCGCGGCCGCCCCCGACGCTGGCTCAGCACCTTGACGCTGAAATGGCCGTGGCTGGCGGCGGTCAGGCGCTGGGTGAGGGAGCCCTCGTCCGCCAGCCAGCTGCGCCAGTCGGCGGGCAGTTCGGCGGGCGGGCAGAGCGCCACCGGGCGCCAGTGGACGGGTTGAGGAGCGGTGGAGAACAACAATGCTTCAGAATTTCCGTAGGCCATGGGAGCTACATTCTACATCAGAAGGCAGGGGCTCATCCCGGCGCGCTGGCGGTGTCCCCACCACAGGGGGCGGATGGTTACACATACTGCCCTGCGCACCAGCCGGATGCCCAGGCCCACTGCAGATTGTAGCCCCCCAGCCAGCCGCTGACGTCCAGCACCTCGCCGATGAAAAACAGCCCGGGAACCTGGATCGCGGCAAAGGTTTTCGAGGATACACCGTCGACATCGACGCCGCCGCGGGTGACCTCGGCGGTGCGGTAGCCCTCGGTGCCGTTGGGTTTGATGGCGAAGTGGTGAAACCGTTGTGCCAGATCGTCCAGGTCGGTCCGGGCGAGCTGGGCCAGCTGGCGGGCGGCGAGGGCCTCGGGGACCAGGGTGGTGGCCAGGCGCTCGGGCAGCAGCTGGGCAACGGCGTTTTTCAGGGACAGTTTTGGCCGCTGCTGTCTGAGCTGGTGGAGAAACTCCCCCAGGTCGTTGCCGGGCAGCCAGTCGATGGTGACGGTGTCCCCGGGATACCAGTAGTTGGATATCTGCAGCACCGCCGGGCCGCTCAGTCCGCGATGGGTAAACAGCAGGTTCTCCGTAAAACTGGCGCCATTGCAGCTGAGGGTGGCGGGCACCGCAATGCCGGTGAGGGGAGAAAACCTCTCCTTGTCCGCCGGGTGGAGGGTGAGGGGCACCAGTCCGGCGGAGGTCGGCACCACCGCCAGGCCGAAGTGCTCCGCCACCTGGTAGCCGTAGGGGCTGGCGCCCATGGTGGGGATGGAGAGGCCGCCGGTGGCGATCACCAGGGACTGGCAGTGCAGGCTGCCCCGCTCGGTGGTCACCACAAAGTGGTGGTCGGCGCGTCTGGTGTAGGCGGTCACCGGGCAGCGCAGGCGGATGGCCACCCCCGCCAGGTCGCACTCCGCCCGCAGCATATCGAGAATATCCTGGGAGCTGTGGTCGCAGAACAGCTGGCCGTGGTCCCGCTGGTGAAAGGCGATGCCGTGGCGCTGCACCATGGCGATAAAGTCCCACTGGGTGTAGCGGCTGAGGGCGGATTTCACAAAGTGGGGATTGCCGCAGAGAAAGTGCTCCGGACCCACGTCCAAATTGGTGAAGTTGCACTTGCCGCCGCCGGCCATGCGGATCTTGTTGCCCGCCTTTTTGGCGCTGTCCAGCACCACCACCGAGCGCCCCCGCTTGCCCGCCTCGATGGCGCACATCAGCCCCGCGGCCCCGGCGCCGACGATGATGACATCCACTTTTTCCATGGTAATCCCACTGCTGTTGAGGCGCCATTGTAGCTGCCGCGGGGCGCCGCGAGAATTTCGAATCCTGCCACACCGCCGCCGGCTGTGGTGGTGGCGCCACCGGGGGCAAGGGTTTCGAGCTGTGGGCGCGGCCAGGGCAGGAAAACCGGCCGCACAGGCAATTGCTTGTTGATAGTGATTCTTATTTGAAACACAATAGCCCATCTCGTCCACTGTTGCTCCAGGGGGAGCCACACCATGAAAGTTTCCGGATTACTGCGCTGTACGGTTGCCGCCATGGCGGCCCTGTTCGCCACTGCCCTGCCGGCCGCCAGTGGGCAGCCGGAGCAGGAGGTGGTGGTCTATTCCGCCCGCAATGAGCAGCTTATCAAGCCGCTGTTTGACGCCTACGAAAAGGCCAGCGGGGTGCGCATCCGCTTTCTCACCGACAAGGAAGGTCCGCTGATGGCCAGGCTCAAGGCCGAGGGCGCCAACACTCCGGCGGACCTGTTGCTGACGGTGGATGCCGGCAACCTGTGGCAGGCGGCGGAGGCCGGGCTGCTCCAGCCGCTGAACTCCCCGCTGATCGCGGAGCGGGTTCCCGCCCACCTGCGGGGCCCCGGGGGCCTCTGGACCGGGCTCTCGGTGCGGGCCCGCACCCTGGTCTACAACCCCACCAGGGTCGACCCCGCCGAGCTGTCCACCTATGCCGCCCTGGCGGAGCCCCAGTGGCGGGGGCGGCTGTGTCTGCGCACCTCCAACAAGGTCTACAACCAGTCCCTGGTGGCGATGCTGATTGCCGAGCACGGCGAGGCCGAGGCCGAACGCATTGTCCGCGGCTGGGTCGCCAACCTCGCCACCAGCCCCTTTGCCGACGATACCGCCGCCCTCAAAGCGGTTGCCGCTGGGCAGTGTGACCTGACCCTGGTCAACACCTACTATCTGGGTCGGCTGCTGGCGGAGGACGCCGAGCTGCCCCTCAAGATTTTCTGGCCCAACCAGCAGCAGGCGGACAGCGGGGTCCATGTCAATATTTCCGGCGGCGGCATCACTCGCCATGCCAAGCACGCGGATGCCGCCCGCGGTCTCCTGGAGTGGCTGACCTCGGCCGAGGCTCAGGCCGCCTTCGCCGGTGAAAATCTCGAGTACCCCGCGGTTCCCGAGGTGGCGGTGGCGCCCCTGGTGGCGGCCTGGGGGGAGTTCCGCCAAAGTCCCCTCAATGTCGCCAGCGCCGGCGCCCGCCAGGCCGCCGCGGTGCGTCTGATGGACCGGGCCGGATACCGCTGAGTGCCTTTTGTCCCGGCGGCCACCCTCCCTGTTGGCCACAGGGGTCACCCGCGGCCGCCGCTGTGGCCCCGGCTGGCGATCCTCGCCCTGGCCACCCTGGTGGTGCTGCCCCTGGCGGTGATCTTGTTCTCCTTCAGCGACCCCCAGGCGGATACCTGGGCCCACTTTGGAGAGTTTGTGCTGCCCCGCCTGCTGCTCAATACCCTGTGGTTGCTGCTGGGGGTGGGCGCGGGCACCGCCCTGCTGGGGGTGTCCCTGGCCTGGCTGACGGCGGTGTGCGAGTTCCCCGGTCGCCGCTGGCTGAGCTGGGGATTATTGCTGCCCCTGGCGGTGCCCGGCTATGTCCTGGGTTTTGTGATGATCGGCCTGTTGGACTACACCGGCCCCCTGCAAACCGGGTTGCGGGACATCTTCGGCGCCGCGCCGGAGATCCCCATCCGCTCCCGGGGCGGGGTGATCGCGGTGATGGCCCTCACCCTCTACCCCTATGTCTACCTGGTGGCGCGCAATGCTTTCCTCACCCAGGGCCGCCGCGTTCTGGAGGCGGCCCAGACCCTGGGCCTCAGCCGCGTGCAGGGCTTCTTCCGGGTTGCCCTGCCCATGGCGCGGCCCTGGATCGCCGGGGGCCTGGCGCTGGTGTTGATGGAAACCCTGGCGGACTTCGGCACGGTGGCGGTGTTCAACTACGATACCTTCACCACCGCCATCTACCGGGCCTGGTTCGGTATGTTCAATCTCAGCGCCGCCTCCCAGCTGGCCTCCCTGCTGGTGGTGCTGGTGTTTATCGCCCTCGCCCTGGAGCAGCGCTCCCGCCACGGCCAGCGGTTTGCCCAGGGCGGTCGCGGGGACGCCGGCCAGCGCATTGTTCTCGGCCCCAGGGCCCGCTGGCTGGCCGCCCTGTGGTGCGGCCTGGTGTTTGCGGTGGCGGTGGCGGTGCCCCTTGCGCAACTGCTGGCCTGGGCCTGGCACAGCAGGGGCGACCTCGATGCCCGCTACCTGGGGTTTCTCTACCACTCCCTGCTGCTGGCGGGCAGCGGTGCCCTGGTGGTCACCACCATGGGCCTGGTGTTGGCTTACGCCCTGCGCAGCCGGCCCGGCAGGCTGGCGACCTTTGCCGGGCGTCTGAGCATCCTCGGTTACGCCCTGCCGGGCACGGTGCTGGCGGTGGGCTTCTACCTGCCCATGAGCGGCCTCGACAACCTGTGGATAGCCCTCGGCAAGCACTTTGGCATGGCGTGGGGACCCCTGCTGGGGGGAACCCTGGTGGCCATGTTGCTGGCCTATGCGGTGCGCTTCCTGGCAGTGGGCTACCACCCGGTGGAAGCGGCCCTGCACCGGGTCACCGCCAACATGGATGAGGCGGCCCGCAGCCTGGGCAGCGGTTCCCGGGATGTGCTCGCCCGGGTTCACCTGCCCCTGTTGCGGGGCGGGATCGCCACCGCCCTGATCCTGGTGTTTGTCGATATCATGAAGGAAATGCCCATCACCCTGATGACCCGTCCCTTTGGCTGGGACACCCTGGCGATTCGCGTCTTTGAGATGACCTCGGAAGGGGAGTGGCAGCGCGCCGCCCTCCCCGCTCTGACGCTGGTGGTGGCGGGCCTGGTTCCGGTGCTGCTGTTGATGCGCTCCAGCGACAGGGAGCTCAGCCATGCAGCTTGATATCCGCGACATTGCCGTGGCCTTCGCCGGCGACACCATTCTCGACGGCCTGACCCTGGCCCTGGAGCCGGGGGAGATCGGCTGTCTGCTGGGGGCTTCCGGGTGCGGCAAGACCACCGCGCTGCGGGCGGTGGCGGGCTTTGAGCCCCTGGTTCGCGGCCAGATTTCCGCGGGCAGCCAGCAACTCAGCCGCCCCGGCTGGACCCTGCCCCCCCAGCGGCGACGGGTGGGCATGGTGTTCCAGGACTACGCGCTGTTTCCCCACCTCAGCGCCGCCGCCAATATCGCCTTTGGCCTGCGCGGGCAGCCCGCGCGGGAGCGGCGCCAGCGGGTGGCGGCAATGCTCGACCTGGTGGGTCTGGAGGCGGTGGCCCACCACTTTCCCCACCAGCTGTCCGGCGGCCAGCAGCAGCGGGTGGCGGTGGCCCGGGCCCTGGCGCCGGACCCGGCGGTACTGCTGATGGACGAACCCTTCTCCAATCTGGATGTGGAGCTGCGGGAGCGGCTGTCCCTGGAGGTGCGGGCAATCCTCAAGAAGGCCGGCACCACCGCCCTGATTGTCACCCACGACCAGCACGAGGCCTTCGCCATTGCCGACCGCATCGGCCTGATGAACGCCGGGCGCATCGAGCAACTGGACACCCCCTACAATCTCTACCACTACCCGGTGAGCCGGCTGGTGGCCAGGTTTATTGGCCAGGGGGTAATGGTGCCGGGGGTGATCGCCGCCAGTGGCGAGATCAGCACGCCCCTGGGGATGCTCGCGCCGCGCACCCCGGCGCAACCCGGGTCCAGGGTGGATGTGCTGCTGCGCCCCGACGACATCGTCCACGACGACGCCAGCCCCACCACCGCGAGGGTAGTGTCGAAGACCTTCCGCGGCGCCAGCATTCTCTATGCCGTGGAGCTGCCCTGTGGCACCCGGTTGCTGGCCCTGGTGGGCTCCCACCACAACCACGCCCTGGGGGAGGCCATCGGCATCCGCCTGGAAGCCCACCACGTGGTGGCCTTTCCCGCCCCCTAGTCCTGTTGTACCTGAGGTGAAGCGGGGTTTTAATCACCCCCTGGCGCCATCACTCATGTGGCGCGCTTCCGGGAGTGAGCATGATCGAACTGGTATCCCCTGTTGCGCAGTGGAGCGCGGCGCTGATCGAGGCCATCGGCATCGGCATCATCACCCTGATTGCCTGCTACGCCCTGGTGCGGGCGCTGGTTCTGGTGGTGCGCAAGGACGGCCGGCTGGTGGTGTTCCACGATCTGCGCCAACTCCTCGGCCGCGGGATTCTGTTGGGCCTGGAGTTTCTTATCGCCGCGGACATCGTCTACACCGTAGCCTTCGACCTCACCTTCGAAAAAGTCGGGGTGCTGGCCCTGGTGGTGCTGATCCGCACCTTCCTCAGTTTCACCCTGGAGGTGGAGCTGACGGGCAAGTGGCCCTGGCAGTGAGAAGGGAGGAACCCGCGACCGGGGTATCAGACAGGGAGAACCATTGATGCCACGTTTTCTGCACACCGCGGATTGGCAGATCGGCCGCCAGTACAGCCGCTTTGCCCCCGATGACGCCCTCGCCCTGGCGGAGGCCCGCCTCGCCACTGTCGGCGCCATCGCCCAACTGGCGTCGACAGAAGGTGTCGATGGGGTACTGGTGGCGGGGGACGTCTTCGACGCCCAGACCGTGTCGGAGCGCACCGTTCGCCGCCTGTTCAACGCCTTGCAAGCCTACCCCGGCCCCTGGGTGATGATCCCCGGCAACCACGACGCGGCCCTGGCGGAGAGCGTATGGACCCGGGCTCTGCGCCTCGGCGCCGTGCCCGCCAATGTGCACCTCGCCCTGGAGGCGGGGGTTGTCGAGATACCCGAGGCCGGACTTGCGGTGCTTGCCGCACCCCTCACCCAGCGCCACACCTATGGCGACCTCACGGCGTGGTTCGACGGTGCGGCGACCGCCCCGGGCCTGCTGCGCCTGGGTTTGGCCCACGGCAGCGTGGAAGGTGTTCTCGCCGCCGACATCGACTCCCCCAATCCCATCGCCCAGGACCGGGCCCGCCGAGCCCGGCTGGATTATCTGGCGCTGGGTGACTGGCACGGCACCAAGTGCATCGACGACCGCACCTGGTATAGCGGCACCCCAGAGCAGGAGCGCTTCAAGGACAACGGCGCCGGTCAGGTGCTGCTGGTGACTATCGATGGCCCCGGCGCGGTGCCGCAGGTGGCAGCGCGCCCCGTGGGGCAGTATTCCTGGCATCAGTGGCAGGTGGAGCTGACAGTGGCTTCCGACCTCCACCAGTTGATCCAGCGGCTGGAGAGCCTGCCGCCACAGGCTGTCCTGGATCTCAGGGTGTCCGGGCAACTCGACCTGGGGGGGCATCAGCGCCTGCACCAGGCCCTTTCCGTAGCCGAGGCCCGCCACCGCAGTCTCACCTGGGATACCGCGGATCTGCGGCTGGAACCCACAGATGAGGATATTGCCGCCCTGCGGGCCGACGGCTTCGTGGGGGAGGTGCTCACTGAACTGCGGGAGGCCCAGCAGGGCCCCCAGGGTGAAACCGCCCGCGATGCCCTGGTGATTCTCACCCAGCTGCTCAGGGATGCCCAGGGGCCGGGGTCGGCGCCGTGAAGATTCAGCACATTCGCGTCGAACAGTTCCGCCAGTTCCGCCAGCCGCTGGTGATCGATCGCCTTGACGACGGCATCAACCTGTTTGCCGGGGCCAACGAATCCGGAAAGAGCACCCTGGTGCGGGCGATCCGCGCGGCTTTCTTTGAACGCTACAAGTCCAGCAGTGTGGACGACCTCCAGCCCTGGGGCGACTCCGCCGCCGCCCCCCAGGTGACGGTGGAATTCCTCTGGCAGGGGGAGCGCTGGTATCTGGCAAAGCGCTTTCTCAAGCAGAAGCGCTGCGACCTGCAGGTGGGCAGCCGGTCCTTTGCCGGCGAGGAGGCCGAGGACAAGCTGGCGGAGCTGCTGGGTTTTCAGTTCCCCGGGCGCGGCGCCAGCAAGCCGGAGCACTGGGGCATTCCCGGTCTGCTGTGGATCGAACAGGGCGCGGGCCAGGAGGTGCAGCAGGCAGTCAGGGATGCCGGAGGTCACCTCAAGTCCGCACTGGGCTCCACCCTTGGCGAAGTGGCCAGCAGCGCCGGCGACAACCTGATTGCCCGCCTGGAGGCGGAGCGGGGTGTGCTGCTCACCGGCACCGGTCGGCCCACGGGCGAGTACGCCAAGGCCCTCAAGGACCGGGAATCCGGCGCAGCCGCCCTGGCTGAACTGGATAGCCAGATCGCCAACTATGCCCAGCTGGTGGACCGCCTCGCGGAACTGCGCAGCCAGCAACAGCAAGACCGGGACATGCCCTGGCTGCGCTACCGCAACGAGGCCAGCGAGGCCGAAGCCCGGCTGCGGGAGGTGGAATCCTGGCAGCGGGAGCAAATCCGCGAGCAACAGGCGCTGGCGGCCTGCCGCGACAGCCAGGCTATGTGCCGCCGTCAGCTGCAAAGTCTCGCGGAGCAACAGGGCGAATTGGCGGAGCGCCGTCGCGCCCACCAGTTGGCGGTTGCCGAGGAGCGGCGCCTGCGGGAAAGGGGTGAAGCCGTAGGCAAGCACACGGCAGAGGCAAAAAGTAGCTATCAACGGGCCCGTGAGCTGGTAAATGCTGCGCGACAGAAGGAGCTCGGCGAGCGCCTGCGACGGGAGCTCAGCCAGCTGGAGACTCAGCTTGGGGATGAGGCGCAGCGGTGGGAGCAGGCACAGGGTATTGTCAAGCGCCTGGGTCAGCAGCGGGAGGAGGCGCGGCGCCAGGCGGTTGCCGACGCCGACCTGAAGCGCCTGCGGGCCGCTGTCCGCCAGCAGCAGGATCTGGCCATCGAGCAGCGGGCTGCCGCCACCAGGGTGGAATACCGGCTGCAACCGGGCAAGGTTCTGGCCCTCGATGGAGAGGGCCTGGAGGGCCAGGGCGAGCGCCTGTTGCTGGAGGCCGCCACCCTGGATATTCCCGGTGCCGGGCAGCTTCGCATCCTCCCCGGCGGCCAGGACCTGGCGGAACTCGCCCGCAAGGGCCGGCAACTGACGGATACCATCGACGGCCTGCTGCGGGCGCTGCGGGTGGCGTCCCTCGAGGACGCGGAGGCCCGTGCCGACAGCTGCCGCCGCCTGGCGGAGGAGATCGAGAGCGGCGAGAAAACCCTGAAACTTCTCGCCCCTCAGGGTGTGGATGCCCTGGCCCAGAACCTGGCCCTCAACAAAAAACAGCTGGAAGAACGGCGTGAGCAACAGGCGTCTCTGCCGGAGCCGGCGGCGCAGCTGCCCAGCCTGGCGGTGGCGGAGGTCGAGTCGGAAAAAGCCCATGAACACCTGAAGCAGGCGGAAGCGGCGGAGGCCGACCACCGGGCCGGGCTGCAGCTTGCGGAGCAGGCCGTCGGCGCCGCCGAGGGGGAGCTGGACAGGCTTGCCAGGGTCATTGAGGCCCCGGAGCGCCAGCAGCAACTCGCCGAGGCCAACAGGCAGCTTATCGACTTGCAGGCGCGGGAGTCCGCGCTGGAACAGGCCCTCGCCCACAGGGAAGCGCAGATCAACGCCGCCAATCCCGATATCCTCAGCCAGGATATCGAGCGCCTCACGGGGACCGCCAATGCCCTGGAAAGCACCGCCAGCCAGCGCGCCCTGGAAATCCGCGCCCTGGAGAGCAAGCTGGAGGTGATGGGTGCCCAGGGCCTGGAGGAGGCCCGCGCCGAGCAGGCCTTGGCCCTCGAACAGAGCGCCCGCCGGGGTGCCGAACTCCACCGTCGCACCGCGGCACTGGACCTGCTTTTGCAGCTGCTGCGGGACCGGCGCCAGGCCCTTACCCGGCGCCTTCACGCCCCCCTGCAGCGCCACCTCAACCACTATTTACAGCTGCTGTTTCCCGGTGCCCAGCTGGAGATGGACGACGATCTGATTCCGCAGCGCCTGGTGCGGGGCGGCGCCGCAGCGGAGGGCGGCGACCTCGATGCCCTCAGTTTCGGCGCCCGGGAGCAGATGGGCCTCATCAGCCGCCTGGCCTATGCCGACATGCTGCTGGAGGCCGGTCGCCCCACCCTCCTCATCCTCGATGACGCCCTGGTCCACAGCGACCCCCAGCGCCTCGCCCAGATGAAGCGGATTCTCTTCGACGCGGCGCGCCGCCACCAGGTCCTGTTGTTTACCTGCCACCCCGACAACTGGCGCGATCTGGGGGTCGCCCCCCGGGATCTCCAGGCCCTCAAGGTGGCGGCGCAACCTTGAGCTGGAGCGCTGTTGCCGACAACCGCGATCTCTGCCGCCGGCCCTGCCCGGCATGGGGTGGCCGCCGCGCTGATCAAGCGCCAACCGGCAGAGCCGTCCTGTCCACCACGCCGCGCATCGCAGAGCGGCAATGCACCCCGCCCCCCCCCGCGGCGCGGGTGGTCGGCCCCCGCGGCAGGGGCCGGCAGGCCGC
>Ga0079224_100007081_pt1 | contig 14983 bp, 14 predicted proteins | sample Stecom2015_FD_80414 | JGI IMG/M metagenome (GOLD analysis project Ga0079224, IMG submission 80414) | Agricultural soil microbial communities from Utah to study Nitrogen management - Steer compost 2015 | ecosystem: Environmental > Terrestrial > Soil > Agricultural land | place: USA: Utah...
CGATTGAAGAGATTAAAAGAATTTTAAAAGTTCACCGCGCTTATGAACACATGAACGCTGGTGATCTTGCCGTGGAAAAAGGTGATATGGAACTTGCAATGCAGGAATATTCAGCCGCCGAAGAAATGTTTCCGGATAATGAAGAAATGAAATTCTGGCACGCAGTTACTCTTGCTAATAATAACCAGGTTGATGAATCTTTAAAAATTTTTCAGGAGGTATTTAATGCAAACAATAACTGGAAATTACTTCTGCCGCGATTGATTGATCCCGGACTTTTAAAAGTAAACAGTGAAGATTTAAGAAAGATACTTGATCTGTAAGAAGTATGGTTTTGAAATTATCTATGAATAAAATTTATTTTCATTTTAACCATAAGGATTATTAAAGTTTTTTTGAGGAATATTTTATGCAAAACAATTTTTTCAAAGTGATGGTATTAAGTATGATATTCTTTACTCCGGTAATTTTACTCTCACAGGTAAAAGAGCGAAGTGAAGTCCCTGAAAAATATAAATGGAATTTATCAGATATTTATTCCACTATTGAAGATTGGCAGAAATCCGGGAAAGATATTCAAAGCAGCATAAACAAAATTGCGGATTTTAAAGGCAAATTAGGTGAAAGCGCCGCATCACTTAAAACCGCGCTTGATCTTTATTTTGAAACGCTTAAAGAATTTTATAAGCACGTAACTTATGCCAACAGATTAAGTGATGAGAATCTTGGCATTTCAGAAAACCAGGAGCTTGCCCAGATTGCAAATAATATCGGCACAGAATTTTCTGAAAAAACAGCATTCATAAGACCTGAAATTCTCCGGATAGAACCGGAAATGATAAAAAAATTTTTCGATGAAGAAAAAGAATTGTCAATCTACAAAATGTATATTGATGATATTCAGCGGATGCGCGAACACACGTTAGCTGAATCAGGTGAGCAGATACTTGCATCATTTGGCTTGGCTGCCGGCACTCCAGCTGATGTATACAACATCTTTTATAATTCAGAAATGCCATATGCAAAAGTACTAATCTCAACCGGTGAAGAATTAACTTTATCTCCCGCAGTTTTTTCTAAATACCGTTCAACAAAAAACAGGGAAGACCGCATTAAAATATTTGAAGCTTTTTTTAATAATTATGGGAATTTTAAAAACACAATAGGAGCAAATCTTGCCGGTAAAGTTAAACTTGATTTTATTTATGCAAAGAACCGCAATTATAAAACTTCACTTGAAGCGTCTGTTGATGGACCGAATGTACCGGTGAGTGTTTATCATAATTTGATTGAACAGATTAATGATAATCTTCCTACTCTTTACAGATTTTTAAATTTAAAAAAGAAAATGCTCGGACTTGATACACTTCATTACTATGATTTGTACACACCAATTGTTGATGAAGTAGAAATGAAATTTACTGTTGAAGAAGGGTAGAAAGTAATTCTTGATGCACTTCAGCCGCTTCAGGGTGAATACATCTCAACTTTAAAAAACGCATTTGAAAACAGGTGGATTGATTACATGCCGAATGTTGGAAAAAGAAGCGGTGCATATTCAACAGGCAGTGCTTATGATGTACATCCGTTTATTTTGATGAACTGGACAGATGATTTTGAATCAGTATCAACACTTGCACATGAATTGGGTCATACAATGCACAGCTATTTCTCAAATAAAAGCCAGCCGTTTGTTACATCTGATTATTCAACCTTTGTTGCAGAAATCGCTTCTACATTTAATGAAAATCTCCTGAATGATTACATGGTGAAAAATGCAAAATCCGAAAAAGAAAAATTATACATACTCGGCAGTTTTCTGGAACTGCTGCGGACTACAATTTTCCGCCAGACAATGTTTGCAGAATTTGAATTAAAGATTCATGAACTGATTGAGAACAATGAACCAGTAACCGGTGAAGTGATGAGTTCACTTTATTACGATCTGGTAAAAAAATATTACGGACATGAAAAAGGCGTAACAATCGTTGATCCTTATGTGGCTCACGAATGGGCGTATGTTCCACACTTTATTAATTACACTTATTATGTTTATCAATACTCCACTTCTTTGATTTATGCAACCGCACTTGCTGAAAAAGTAATCAATGAAGGTAAACCTGCCGTTGAAGATTATTACAATATACTTAAAGGCGGAAGTTCGATGTATCCGGTTGATTTGATTAAGAAAGCCGGGATTGACCCGCTTTCTTCAGAAGCATTTGAATTAACGATGAACAAGATGAATAAAATTATGGATCAGATAGAAGAAATTCTTAATAAATAATTTTTATCAAGATGAATAAATGAACAGAGGCTTTCAACCGGAAAAGCCTCTTTTTTGAGATTTTATAAATTAACGCAGAAACAACCACAGTTAATTTTTTTCTATTAAGATTCTTCATAGTTTTGAAGCCGCTATTATCAATTAACTTAAAAAAATGAATCCACCAAAACCAAAAAAAATTCCAAAAGAATTAATTAAGCACGGACATAAGCGCCTTGATTATTATTACTGGCTGAATGAAAGAAATAATCCGGATGTGCTGAAATATCTTGAAGCAGAAAATGCATACACTTCTGAAATAATGAAGGATACTGAAATACTTCAGGAGAAATTATATGACGAGATGGTAAGCAGAATTAAGCAGGATGATTCAACTGTTCCTTACAAAGATAACGGCTACTTTTATTATGTGCGTTATGAAGAAGGAAAGGAATATCCCATTTACTGCAGAAGAATAGAAACAATGGAAGCCGATGAAGAAATTCTTTTAAATGTAAATGAAATGGCTGAAGGTTTTTCTTACTATCATGTAACCGGATTATCAGTAAGTCCGGATAATACTCTGCTTGCATTTGGAATTGATACATTAAGCAGAAGAATTTATGATATCTTCTTTAAAAATTTAAAGACAGGAGAAATTCTTCCTGAAAAAATCTCAGGCACTTCAGGATCAGCAGTGTGGGCTAATGACAGCAGAACAGTTTTTTATTCTGTTAAAGACAATACTTTGCGTCCATACCAAATTAAAAAACATAAACTCGGAACAGATTACATTAAAGACCCGGAGATTTTCCGTGAAGATAACGCAGCATTTTACACCGCAGTGTTCAGAACAAAATCTGATAAATATATCTTAATCGGCTCTTACAGTTCAACTTCAAATGAATACAGATTTTTAAATGCTGATGATCCTGATGGAACATTTCAAATTATGCAGCCGAGAACCAAACAGTTTGAGTATTATGTTGATCATTATGAAGATAGTTTTTATATCAGAACAAATTTAGGGAAAGAAGGTAAACCTGCTGTTAATTTCAGGCTGATGAAAACTCCGGTTGAAAAAACCACGTTTGAAAACTGGATAGAGATTATTCCACACAGAGAAGATGTGCTTATTGAAGAGATTGAAATTTTCAGAGATTATCTTGTTATTCAGGAAAGAAAAGATGGATTGATTCATTTACGTATAATTAGATGGGAAGATAACACAGAAAATTATCTTGATTTTGGTGAACAGACTTATACAGCAGCAATTTCAATTAATCCTCAATTTGATTCTGAATTTCTGCGGTACAATTATTCATCTTTAACTACGCCAGCTTCTGTTTATGATTATAATATGCGCACACGTGAAAAGATTTTATTAAAAAGACAGGAAGTTTTAGGTGGTTATAATCCTGAAGATTTCTTCTCCGAAAGATTATATGCTGAAGCGGAAGATGGCGTGAAAGTTCCGATTTCTCTTATTTATAAGAAGGGAATAAAGCGTGATGGAAAAAATCCTCTTTTGCTTTATGGTTACGGAGCTTATTCTTTAAGCACTGATCCAAACTTCAGTTCGATGCGGCTAAGCCTGCTTGAACGTGGGTTTGTTTTTGCAATTGCTCATATCCGCGGCGGGCAGGAACTTGGCAGACAATGGTACGAAGATGGAAAACTTTTCAAAAAGAAAAATACCTTTACTGATTTTATATCGTGTGCTGAACATTTGATAAAATCAGGATTCACTTCAAGCGATAAAATTTTTGCAATCGGCGGAAGTGCCGGAGGATTGCTGATTGGTGCTGTAATAAATATGCGCCCGGATTTATTTAGAGGAGTTATCGCTGCGGTTCCATTTGTTGATGTACTTACAACTATGCTTGATGAAACTATCCCGCTAACTACCGGAGAATATGAGGAGTGGGGAAATCCAAACATAAAAGAATATTATGAGTATATTCTTTCCTATTCACCTTATGATAATGTTGAAGTAAAAGCATATCCAAATATTTTAGTTACTACAGGTTTTCATGATTCACAGGTTCAATATTGGGAGCCGGCAAAGTGGGTTGCAAAACTTCGCGATTTAAAAACTGATAATAACCTGCTGCTGCTTCATACAAATATGGAAACAGGCCACAGCGGTGCATCAGGAAGATTTCAACGATATAAAGAAGCAGCACTTGAGTATACATTTATTTTAAAACTACTTGGGCAAACAGAATAAAAAATCAACGGATAAAATTTATGAGCAGTCAAAATCCACAAGTATTTGAAATTTATCATTCCTGTTCTGTACTTCTTTTCAAAACAATTGAAGGAATCACTGAAGAACAATTTGCCTGGAAACCTGCACCTGAATCACGTTCAATAAAGGAAATGTGCAGGCATCTTATCAGGGTTGATAATTCCTTCTTATCAAAACTATCTTTGCAAAAAATTGTTGATGATCCTGAAGATCAAAATGCTGAAGAAATTTTATCATTATTAAAAATTCAGCATCAGCAGTTTGAGGATTTTATAACTCAGGAAATTCAATCATCCCATGCTGAATTAATTTTACATGCAGCGCAGCACTATCTTTATCATATTTCTCAGATGATTTATCTGCGGAGAGCGAATGACAGGAATTGGGAATCACCTATTAATGAATGGGAAAGAATTACTTATGAAATTGCAGGATATATTTTAACTGAGAAATAATCTGTGTTATAAGATTTTTAAAAGAATTTCTGAACTGATCACAACTGATTGGTTAAAAAATCTGCATCAAAAATTAAATTAGATTATATTCACAGGTGAAAAATAATTTATTGATGCAAAGTGGAAAATACTTTATCAGTTAAAACCGGAACAGAAAAAGTTAAAGCGGTAATCTTTGATATACTAGCTATCGCCTTCGTGTATTTCGTTCCTGCACTATCTCACATGCTTAGTTTTCCGGTTTACTTAGTTGAGCCGATGCGGCTTGTGATTATTCTTTCACTAATTCATTTTGGAAAAACCAATTCTTATTTAATTGCGCTGACGCTGCCTCTGTTTTCTTTTTTAATTGCATCACACCCATCGGTAATTAAATCGTTATTAATTACATCAGAACTTCTGTTTAATGTTTTTCTGTTCATTCTTATCTCCAAAAGAATAAAAAATGTTTTTATTACAATGCTTGTTAGTATTGCTGCAAGTAAGATTTTTTATTATTCAGTTAAATACATTTTACTGCAAGCCGGAGCAATGAGCGGTAGTTTGGTTTCAACACCATTATACATTCAGGCAATTGTAGCATTTGCTCTCAGTATCTATGCTTTCTTTATGTTGAAGGAAAAAAACTAAAAATTTAAGGGATTTCAGATGAAACAATTTTACCTGATTATTACAATCTTATTTTTTGCTTTCATTCAGATTAATGCACAGAATGAGGATGCTATTGTTAAATCCTGGGAAGGGAAACTTAATACAGGTGCCGCAGAGTTAAGACTGGTACTTCATATAACCAAAATAGATGAGGGAAAATTATCATCTGCAATGGACAGCCCTGATCAAAATGTAAAAGGAATTCCCGGAGACAGCACAACATTTGATGGGAAAAATATATCAATCAATTTTCCTTCTATAATGGGTTCGTTCTACGGAACAGTTGATGAACAATTTAAAACTATTACCGGCACATGGAAACAAGGCGGCATGTCTTTGCCTTTAGTTCTTTCAGAAAAAACTGATGGTGAAACCAAAGAAAACTTTTTTGCAATCTGGCAGGGAAAATTAAAAACAGGTGCGGCAGAATTAAGATTAGTATTCAGATTCTTTAAAGATCAGAATGACACCATCGGCGTTTATCTTGATAGTCCTGATCAAGGTGTAGGCGGTTTCATTGGAGAAAAAGTGGTTTATGGAAAAGATAGTGTGTACGCTTCTTTCCCATTAATAAATGGAGTGTTCACTGCAAAGTTTAATGATGATGAAACAAAATTAATTGGAGAGTGGAAACAGGCAGGTACTGTATTTCCATTGGAACTGGAACAAAACGAAACGATTGAGAAGCCTGTACGCACACAGGAACCTGTTAAACCTTATCCTTATAATGAAGAACAGGTAAAGTTTGAAAATTCGGAAGCCGGTATTTCCCTGGCAGGAACTTTTACATATCCGAAAGAGGGAAATAATTTTCCCGCGGTGATATTAATAAGTGGCTCAGGAATGCAGAACAGAGATGAAGAATTGCTTGGCCACAAACCATTTCTCATCTGGGCTGATCATTTAACAAGAAAAGGCATTGCAGTTTTAAGATTTGATGACCGCGGCGCTGGTGAATCAACAGGTGATTTTGGTTCTGCCACAACAAAGGATTTTGAATCGGATGTTTTATCCGCGGTAAAATATCTTAAATCTCGTAATGAAGTTAATAAAAATAAAATTGGATTGATCGGGCATAGCGAAGGCGGAATAGTTGCTCCTGCTGCTGCTAACAATTCAGATGATGTTGCGTTTATAATTCTTGCTGCTGGTCCGGCAGTTCCCGGAAGGGATATACTGCTTCTTCAATCACACTTAATTTCTGAAAAGATGGGAGCAGCAAAAGAACAGCTTGAAAAAAGTTATGAAACGAATAGTAAGATATATCAGGCAATTATTGACAGCAAAGACAGTGTTGAAATTGATATGAAACTAAACTCCCTTTATGAAGCAGAGGTTTCGGGATTATCAGAAGAAGAAAAAAACAAACCAGAACATTCCCGGGCATCCTTTGAACAGATGAAAAAACTTATTCTTAGTCCGTGGTTCAGGTATTTTGTAAAGTATGATCCACGCCCCGCATTGGAAAATCTTGATGTTCCCGTACTTGCAATTTTTGGTGAGAAGGATTTGCAGGTTCCACCATCCCAGAATGAACCTGAAATGAAAAAAGCTCTTGAAAAAAGTAACAGCGAATTTAAAGTAGTTGTGCTTCCCGGGCTCAATCATTTATTTCAGGAAGCAGAAACAGGTTTGCCAACAGAATACGCGCAGATTGCTGAGACAACATCACCAAAGATGCTGGAATTAATGAGCAATTGGATAAAGGAAATTACAGAAGAATAATTAAACTAAAATGTAATATCTTTTTTGCTTTCCGGAAAAATACTTCCAGCGAAAAACTGAGTTTCGTTACTCACTCCTATTTATTAGATTTTAATAAACCTTTTAAACAGGAGTAATTATGAAAACAAAATTCACATTTCTTGTTTCACTTATTTTGCTGTTTTTTCTTGCTAACTCAATTAACGCCCAACAGCCGTTAAGTCTTCCTGATTTGAGCCAGGAAGCTAAAGTAATGCAAAGAATAGGGCTTACTGATATTACCGTTTCATATCATCGTCCTGCAATAAAAGGAAGAGAAGTTTGGGGAAAGCTTGTTCCTTATAATACCGTATGGCGTGCCGGCGCAAATGAAAATACAACAATCACTTTTTCAGATGATGTTAAGATTGCAGGCAAAACTGTTCCAGCCGGTTCTTACGGTTTGCACATGATTCCAACTGAAAAAGAATGGACAATCATTTTAAACAAATTTTCCAAAGGCTGGGGAAGTTTTGGGTATCGTGAAGAAGATGATTTTTTAAGATTTAAAGCTATACCTGTTTCTTCTGAGGAAATTGAATATCTGAACTATATGTTTGAAACTTCTGAACCGATGAGAACAACGCTTGTTATGCACTGGGAAAAATTGAAAGTTCCGATTGAAATTGAGGTTGATGTACACACAATTGTTGTAAAGAAATTTGAAGAAAGTCTGCGTGGATTGAATCAGTTTTTCTGGCAGCCGCACAATCAGGCAGCAGCTTACTGTGTGAATAATAAAACTCATCTTGATAAAGCTTCAGAATGGGTTGATAAATCAATCCGGCTTAACAGAAATTTTTCTAATCTTGCTACAAAAAGCAGATTGGCAGAGCTGAATGGAAATCATAATGAAGCCGAAGCATTAATGAATGAAGCTTTAACTCTTGCTAATGAAGCGGAGATTAATAATTACGGATATTTGCTTCTTCAGAATAATCAAATTGATAAAGCAATATCTGTATTTAAAATGAATGTTGAAAAATATCCTGAATCATGGAATGCGTATGACAGCCTTGCTGAAGGTTACATGAACAAAGGTGAAACTGATCTTGCTATTGAGTATTACAACAAAGCACTTAAAATGGTACAGGATGATACTCAGAAAAAAAGAATTAACGACACACTAAAAGTTTTAGCTTCAAATTAATTTTTTACTCTGTGCTTCATTATTCCCACAATGAAGCACAGATTTTTCATTTTAAATCTGCTTTCCGTTATTTCATTTCACAATATTAATTATATCATTTTTCACATCAATTATGTTTTACTAAATTTGTAATTAAAACCGGATGCAAAATGAAAAAGACTGTTACACAAACCCGGAAATACCGGGCTGAAATGAACGATAAAATTTTAAATTCTGGATTCAGGGATTTTAATAAATTTTTTGCGCTGGATAACAAAGCTTACATTGATGGAGCACTTCCGGTAAAAACAAAGGAACTGATGGGATTAGCAGCTTCAATGGTGCTGCGCTGCAATGACTGCATCTTCTATCATATCGATCGCTCAATTCAGGAAGGTGCAAGCAAGGATGAACTTCTTGAAACTTTTAACATTGCGCTGATAGTTGGCGGCTCAATTGTAATTCCGCATCTTAGGTATGCTTTTGAGGTGATGGAAGATCTTTTGAATGAATCTTCTGCAATCGGAAATGATGAACGATTGCAGGAAAAATAATTTTATCTGAGCAATCCGCAGGACCTGAAATTTCTTTTCTGAATAAGAATAAAATTTTTATACTTCAATGTATTCTGCGGAAAAATGTGTTCACTAATTTGTAAATAAAGTATAAAGTATGAAAATAGTTTTCGCTTCAAGGAATAAAGGAAAAATTAAAGAGGTAAAAAAAATATTGGGTGATCAATTCGAGATCATTTCATTAAATGACATTGATGGTTTTGCTGAGATTGAAGAAATCGGTTCAACCTTTGAAGAGAATGCAAGCATTAAGGCTGAAGCTGCATTTAAATTTTCGGGCTTACCTTCAATAGGTGATGATTCTGGTTTGGAAGTTGAGCAATTAAGCGGAAAGCCCGGCGTTTATTCGGCAAGATATGCAGGGAAATATGCATCTGATTTTGATAATAACATAAAACTTCTTTTTGAACTTGAAAAACAACCGGAGCCGCATCACGCGCAGTTTGTTTGTACTGCCGCATACTTTGATGGAAATGAATTCATTGTTACAAAGGATGAACTGAAAGGCAAAATCATAAAAGAGCCGCGTGGTGAAAATGGCTTTGGTTATGATCCATTATTCATTCCGGATAATCAATCTTTAACACTTGCAGAAATCGATCTTGAAGAGAAAAATAAAATCAGCCACAGAGCTGAAGCATTTAAAAAATTGAAATATTTATTAACAAAACGGATGGAACTATGAAATACAAATTAGCAATCTTCACCTTAATAATTTCTGCTGCGTTTTTATTTAATGCATGTAAGGAGGAAAGCCCAACCAGCGGTGAGAATCCACCTCCACCTGCACAAGGCGGTTACTTCCCAAATGCTGATGGAAATTATTATAAGTACGCAATCGAACGTGAAGATTCAAATGGTACCAAAACAACCGGAACGAGATCAACAACTTACACGGGAACCCAGGTTGTTGGAAATACTACATATCAAATTCAAATAGATAGTATTACTATTGCCGGCATTTCCGGAGTTTCTGCATCTTTATTCTGGAAATCAGAAACAGGAGTATTTTATTTTATTGATACTACAGGCTTATCTGAATTCATTCCTGCAGATTTACCTGTTACAATTGGCATTGATTCTGTGCTGCGTGCGTTCACATTTCCGTTCAGCAGTGTTTCAAGCTGGCCTGTGTTTGTTATGAACGCTTCAATCGGTTCACTTCTATCATTAAAAGTTATTGAAATTACAGGTGCATACCAGGGAGATGAACAGGTTCAGCTTAACCTGAGCAGCGGGCAGCAGACAGTTAGCGCTGCAAAAATTAAATTCACTTTAACTTTAAATATTCCTGATGATCCGGCAAATCCTTTTGTTGTTATTCCAAGAAGTTATGATGCTTTCTGCTGGATAGCTGATGATGTTGGAATTGTTAAATGGCAGGGGAATGGTACGATTTTAAATTTGTTCAGTGGAAATATTGATCTTGCTGATACAAATACTGTAACAACACAAAGTCTAATAGAGTACAATCTTAATTAAAATTTAAGGCGGCTGATTTTTCTTTTAAAGAATTAATCAGCCGTTTATTTTTCAGCAATAATTACCTGAACAATTCCAAAAGTTAAATTATACTTATCAATCTTTTTAAAACCGGAATTTTTTAAAAGAGCCGGTATATCAACTTTCTCATCAAACTCTTCTACTGAGTTGGGAAGATATTTATAAGCTTCTTTGTCTCCGGAAATTATTCCGCCAATAACCGGAAGAATTCTTTTAAAATAAAAACGATATAAACTTTTAAAAACGGGATTTGAAGGCATTCTGAATTCAATTATAACTGCTTTGCCTTTTTCTTTTAAAACTCTGAAAAAAGAATTAAAGCCTTCCTGAATATCATAAAAATTTCTTACGCCGAATGCCACAGTAATATGTGTAACCGAATTATTCTTTATAGGCATCTTCTCTGCAACAAGCTGAACAGTCCTGCCCGTTATCCAGTTACTTTTTTTGCTGAATAGCTTAAGCATGTTAAAAGAAAAATCTGCACCAAAAATATTTACTGCACCGAGCTTTCTGGCTTCAATTGCAACATCACCGGTGCCGCAGGCAACATCAAGCAGAATTGAATCAGAATTTATTCCGGAAAGCTTAAGTGCTTTTTTACGCCAGTATTTATCAACACCAAAACTTAAGAGATGATTAAGCAGATCGTAACTTCCTGCTATTGAATCAAAGATTCTTTTTACCTGTACTTTTTTTTCACTCATTATTATGCTTTGTGATATTCAAATTCTTCTTTGCCTATTCTTTTTTGCCACCAGTTAAAAACTATCTTGCCAGACCATACAGAAAACATCATCATCAACAAACCGCCAATCAGATCAATTACATAATGATACCAAAGGTAAACGGTTGAAAAGATTAGCAGTGCGCCAACAGGCAGCAAAAAATACTTTGAACGACTCTTTAATTTTACTGAAAGATACATCACAATCAATGTTATCATTGTGTGCCCGCTTGGAAAAATATCCCGTTGAACTACTTCCGCAGGATTCGGAGTTCCTGCAGGAATTGATTCTCCGATGTTTATCATTTCCCTTAGAAAATTTGTAAGCCAAAGTCCCGGCAGTTCAATATTTATTGTATCAAAATTATGTATTGTAAAACGCGGGCCAATTCCCGGAAGAGCAAAATAACCTAGATAGGATAGGTAGAAGCCATATATAACTGAAAATACAGCATAATCTGTTGCAATAAATCTTTTCTTCCTCAGAAGAGCAAGTGCGAGAATGATTGGCAGAAAATAAAACATGCCGTAAACAATCTGCAGAATTTCTGTAAGCAGCGGAAAAGAAAACTGATGTAGAAAATGAGTAGGATCAGTTCCAAACATCCAGCGGTCTGCTGCAATAAAAAAATGATCAAAGTCTTCACCGCGGATGGGCTTGATCATAAAATATAGTTCTTTAAAAGTAATAAGAATAAGAGGAGCTATGTACCAGTAGTGAATTATTCGTACAAATCTGTTGTTATACTTCTCCTCAAGATACGCAAGCAGAAAGGCAAATAAGATAATTCCGGAGTTGATAAGAATAAAACTTTGCCATTGTTCAACACGCTCATGATAAACTATATTCAGCAGACTTAGGAAAAGAAAAAAAACAACAACTACCAGATCGTATGCTTTTAAATTATGTAGAAAAGATTTTATTCTGTGCATCCGGTTTTTTATTTGTGCAGGTTAAAAGGGATTTAATTTTGTGCGGACAAATTCAGCCAGCCTTATAAAATCATCAAGTTCAAGCTGTTCTGCCCTTCGGGTCAAATCAATTCCGGCTTCTGAAAAATTTAAGTTCCCAAATATACTATTACTCAGTGAATTTTTTAGAGTTTTTCTTCTGTTGCCAAACGCAGCCTTTACTACAGGGATAAAATAAGGTTCCACTTCGCCCGGTATATCTTTAATAAAAATATGAACAACTGCTGAATACACTTTTGGTTTTGGATAAAAAACATTTGGTGAAACTTTAAACGCAAGTTTAACATCAGCAAAATATTTTAGCACAACTGCAAGAATGCCATAATCCTTCGTTCCTCTTTCAGCGTTCATTCTTTGTGCAACTTCAAGTTGAACCATCAGAACAGCATCTTTTATAATTTTATAATTCTCAATTATCTTAAATAAAATCGGTGAAGTTAAATTGTAAGGAATATTCCCAACTATACGAAGTTTATTTTGTCCGCCGTAAATCGTATTCAAATCAACCTTTAAAAAATCATTCTTCATGATTTTTAGATCAGGAAAATTTGCTGATAGATTTTCAATTACCCGTGTATCAATTTCAACAGCCGTAAAGCCGGGAACAAGCGCATGAAGTTTTGAAGTAAGTGCACCTGTGCCAGGTCCGATTTCAACAATTGAATCGTCAGGCAGGGGATTTATTTCCTTTACGATTTTTTCCAGTATATTTTGGTCTGTGAGATAATTCTGTCCGAACTTTTTAAGCGGTTTTATATTTTTCATTAAAGAAAATTATTGATTGCTCAATTATTATACAATTGATTGAACTAAGATAGTGTATTAAAAAATCTTATACTTCTCTATCTGGAAAAAAGGTAAAGAACTTTATAAGTTGAAATTAATTTTATGGAGGTTATCTGAAAGAAGATTGTATAATCAGCATTGATATGGGGGGAACAAAAATTCTTGCTGCCGCAATTAACTCTAACGGAATAGTTGCGCGGGTAAAAAATCCTACCAACTCAAACTCCTCACATGATGAATATATTAAAGCTTTAGCTGGTATTGTAAAAGATGTAATTAAAAAATCGAAATTAAACGCTGAAAATGTAAAAGCTGTTTGTCTTGGTGTCCCTGGTTCGGTAAATCCTTACACAGGAATTATCGGACTTGCACCAAATCTCAATCTTAAAAATTTTAATATAAAAGAAAAACTTCAGGAGCTTGTGCCTTACCCTGTTTTAATAGAGAATGATGTAAACCTAGGTGCATTAGGAATTAAAAAATTCGGACTGGGCAAAGAGTCCAAAGACATGTTTGTAATGTTCATCGGTACAGGCATCGGCGGTGCGTTGTTTTTTGAAGAAAAGATTTACAGAGGAATAAGTTATGTAGCCGGAGAGATTGGACATTTTGTTGTTGAAAAAAATGGTCCGCTTTGCGGCTGTGGAAACAGAGGATGTTTTGAAGCAGTTGCAAGCAGAACAGCAATAACACGTAATATTCTGAATGATATTAAATCAGGAAAGAAATCTTTAATTACAAAACATATTATTGATGGTGATAAAATAAAAAGCAAGGCATTGCGTATTGCTGTTAAAGCCGGCGATGAAGTTGTTGTTAAAAGAATTTCTGAAGCCGCTGAAACAATTGGAATTGTACTTGCGAGCATTACAAATCTTTTAAATTTTGATAAGATTGTACTTGGCGGCGGAGTGATTGAAGCACTTGAAAAGTTCATGATGCCAAAAATTAAAAATGCATTTGATGAACATGTACTAAAAGATGCTTCTAAAGGGGTAAAGATTGTTGCAACAAAACTTGGGGATGATGCGGCTTTGTATGGCGGAATTGCTCTCGCTGAAGAATTCCTGAATATAAAGGTGTAAGCTGCTATTTTAACTCAAACTGCTTTTCAATCCTGGATAATTCTTCTGATAATTTTTCCCATTCTGAAAGATGTATCCGGAGTTCATCTTTAATATTATTGAACTCAACGTTCTTCTGTTTTATAATATTTGCATTACTGTAGTTGGCTGAATCTGCGAGAAAATCCTCAAGTTCTTTTTCTTTTTTTTCAAGCTCTGTAATTTTAAGCTCAAGTGAATTTATTTTTTCAATATAATTTTTTGTTGCAGCATATTTTTTCTGCCGCAATTCTGCCTCAATTCTTTTCTGTTCCTTTTTAGAAATTTGTTCTTCAGCAGTTTTGGCTTTTACTTCAACCTGCAGGAGCAACTCCTCATTTCTTTTATTCAGATAGTAATTCATTCCACCCGGATAAATCCTTGCGCTGCCATTTCGTATTTCCACAACTTTATTCACTATGGGAATGAGAAAGTCAACATCATGAGAAACAAGAATGAGGGAGCCGGAGAAATCAATCAATGCTTTTTGCAGAACTTCTTTTGATGAAATATCAAGATGATTAGTTGGTTCATCAAGAATTATTAAATTAGATCTTGTAAGAAGAATTTTTGCGAGGGCAACACGGCTTTTTTCACCGCCTGATAGAACTCCCGCTTTCTTAAAAACATCATCACCATGAAAAAGAAATGAGCCTAACAGCGAACGAAGCTGACCGATAGTTTTATCCGGAGCTATTCCCTCCACGGTTTCAATTATATCAAGATCAGGATTTAAATCGTCAGCAACATCCTGTGCGTAATACGAAATGATTGTGTTATGCCCTATAATTCTATCGCCTGAATCTATATTTGTTTTGCCCG
>Ga0079224_100007082_pt1 | contig 14983 bp, 11 predicted proteins | sample Stecom2015_FD_80414 | JGI IMG/M metagenome (GOLD analysis project Ga0079224, IMG submission 80414) | Agricultural soil microbial communities from Utah to study Nitrogen management - Steer compost 2015 | ecosystem: Environmental > Terrestrial > Soil > Agricultural land | place: USA: Utah...
ACCGGCTCCTTCCTCGGCCAGCGCAACCTGGAGGAGACGGTGTTCCGCACCAACCTGGAGGCGGCCCAGTCGGTCGCCCGCCAGCTGCGGCTGCGGAACCTGGGCGGGATCATCATCATCGACTTCATCGACATGGTCGATCCCGAGCACCGCCGCCAGGTGCTGCGCCAGCTCGAAAAGGCCCTGGCGCGCGACCATGCCAAGACCACGGTCTACGACTTCTCGCCGCTGGGCCTGGTGGAAATGACCCGCAAGCGCACCACCGAGAGCCTGGAGCACCAGCTGTCGGAGCCGTGCCATGAGTGTGGCGGGCGCGGCATGCTCAAGACGCCGGAGACGGTCACCTATGAGATCTTCCGCGAAATCGTCCGCCAGGTGCGGCAGTTCGAGGCCGAGCGGCTGCTGGTGATCGCCTCGCCGAAGGTGGTCGCGCGGATCACCGACGAGGAGTCGGCGGCGGTGGCCGAACTGGAGGAGTTCCTCGGCCGCAGCGTGCGCCTGCAGGCGGATGAGCAATACGCGCAGGAGCAGTTCGATGTCGTGCTGTTCTGAACCCCGGTTCGTGCGCGGGGGCGGTGCCGGCTGATGCCCACGGTCTTCCGCCGCCTGCGGCGGGTGCGCCGCGGTGCCACCTACACCATCGCCATCGCGCTGGTGCTGCTGGCGCTGGTGCTCGGTGCGGCGAGCCAGATCCTGCCGCTGGCCGAGCAGCACCCGGACCGGGTCGCGGCCTGGCTCAGTGCGCGCGCAGGGCGGCCGATCAGTTTCGATGCGGTCCAGACTGCATGGACCCGCCGCGGGCCGTTGCTGCAGTTGCAGGGCCTGCGGGTGGGCGAGGGCGGGCGGGCCTTCGTGGTGGGCGACGCCGAGATGCTGGTGTCCATCTATGCCGGCCTGCTGCCCGGCGTGCCGCTGTCCGAGCTGCGCGTGCGAGGGCTGGAGCTGGTCCTGGAGCGCACCGGGGACGGTACATGGCAGGTCCGGGGCCTGCCGGGGCAGCGCGAGGCGGGCGGGGATCCGTTCGCGGCGCTGGAAGACCTCGGGGAGTTGCAGGTGATCGACGCCCACTTGCGGGTGGTATCGGTTGCCAGCGAGGTGGATGCCTCCATTCCCCGGGTCGACCTGCGGTTGAGGGTGGACGGGGGGCGGGTCCGGGCGGGCCTGCGCGCGCTGCAGGCGCCGGGCCCGGATGGTGCGTACGACGGCGCGATCGATGCTGCCCTGCAACTGGAGCGCAGCAGCGGCGATGGGCGGTTGTGGATCTCCGCGCCCTCGATCGACCTGCAGCCCTGGGCCGCCCTGCTTGCCGCTGCCGGCGTGCAGGTTGCCGGGGGCCACGGACGGGCACGGATACACGCTGGGCTCAGCGGCAGGCGGATCGCGGAGGTCTCGGTGGACGCCGCGCTTGGACAGCTGCGGCTGCGGGCCAGCGACCGGTTGGCACCGGATGTCACCCTCGAATCAGTCTCGGGGGTGGTGCGGTGGCGCCAGGAGGGCACGGGCTGGCGCCTGGATGCGCCACGGCTGCGCCTGGTCCAGGGCGGGCGGGAGCACGAGTACGACGGCTTGTTGCTGGCCGGTGGTTCGCGCCCGGCACTGCTCGCAGGCCGGCTGGAGCTGTCGCCCCTGCTGCAGGTGGCTGCGCTGAGTGATCGCCTGCGGCCCGCGATGCGCAGCTGGCTGGCGAAGGCGCGCCCCGAGGCCACGTTGCACGCGGTGGAGCTGGCCTCCGGCGATGGCGGGCGCCTGCGCGTCCGGGCCCGGGTCGAAGGCCTGGCGTTCGACCCGGTGGAGGACCAGCCCGGGCTGCGCGGGCTGGCCGGCGAGCTCACCGGGGACGAGGACGGGTTCGCGTTCCGGCTCGACCCCGCCCGCTCGATGCAGTTCGACTGGCCGGCGGGGTTCGGCGTCGTGCACACGGCGTCGCTCGATGGAACCATCAGCGGCTGGCGCGATGGGGACGGCTGGTCGGTCGGGACCGGCGGGTTGCGGGTGCGGGGGCAGGATTTCGGCCTTTCCGCGCGCGGCTCGCTGCACTGGGAGCCCGCGGGTGGCCTGCCCTGGATCGAGCTTGCCGCGACGGTCGACCCGACGGAGCTGCCGGTCGCACGCGGCTTCCTGGTCCGCCACCACATGCCGGAACAACTGCAGCAATGGCTGGACATGGCGCTGCAGGGCGGACGCCTGCAAGGCGGCCGGGCCGTGATGGCCGGGGACCTGGACGACTGGCCGTTCACCGGCGGAGCGGGCCGCTTCGAAGTGCGTGGCCGGATCGAGGATGCCGTACTGCGGTTCCAGCCCGACTGGCCGGCGGCCGAGCGGCTGGACGCCGAACTGGCCTTCATCGACAACGGCTTCGAGATCCAGGGAAGCGCTGAGTTGTCGGGAGTCCGGATCGGAACGGTGAAGGCGGGGATGGACCGATATTCAGGCGGTGTGCTGGAGGTCGGGGCGGCGGGCGAGGGCGACGTCGCGGCCTTGCTGCGGCTGCTCGGCCAGAGCCCGCTGCGCGCGCAACAGCCGGAAGTGTTCGACAACCTCACGGGGCAGGGACCCGCCTCGGTGGGCTTCAGGCTGCGGCTGCCGGCGGGCAGCGGAAGGCTCTCGATCGGCGGTGAGGTGGAACTGGAAGGCGCGCACCTCTCGGCTCCGAACTTCGGCCTGGCCTTCGATGACGTGCGGGGAAGGGCGGTGTACGACGGGGAAGGCTTCATCGCCGAGGAGCTCGTGGTCAGGCACGAGGGACGTCCCGGGCGCCTGGCCTTGCGGGCCGGCGACGGTCATGTGCTGGACGAGGACAACCTGTTCGAGGGCGCACTGCAGGCACAGGTCGCTGCCGCCACGCTGCTGGACCAGGCCGACGCGCTGGAATGGCTGCGTCCACATGTCACCGGCAGCTCACGCTGGACGGCCAGCGTCCTAGTCCCCAGGCCGCCGCGCGGCGAGCGGGCGCGCCCAAGCCTGCGACTGCAATCGGACCTGGTCGGAACCACGTTGTCGCTGCCGCAACCGCTGCGGAAGGCGCCGGCCGCGGCACTGCCGGCCACCATCGAAACCCCACTGCCGCTGGACGGGGGAGAGGTGTCGGTCACCCTCGGCTCACGGATGGCCTTGCGCGCCCGGACCCGGGGGAGCGATACCGGCATCCGCATCGCGGTGGGCTCGCGCCGGGTCGACGCGCCGCCAGCGCGGGGCCTGGTGGTGGGGGGGCGCACGCCGGTCCTGGATGCGATGGATTGGGTGGGCCTGGTGGGAGGGGGCGACGGGGGTGGCACCCCGGCGCTGGGCCGCATCGACGTGCGTGCAGGCCAGCTGCGGCTGCTGGGAGGCAGCTTCCCCGATACCAGGCTGCTGGTGCTTCCCGGCTCCTCCGGGGCTTTGCGGGTGCGTGCGGAGGGTGCGGCGCTGCAGGGCGAGCTCCGCTTGCCGGCCAGTGAGGGCGCCGCGATTGCCGCACGTTTCGAGCGCGCCCACTGGATCCGTGCCGGGCAGGACGAGGCGGGCGGGCCGGCGGGGCCAGGAGGCACGGGTACGACGCCGGGCAAGGATCCCGCGGGTGCGGGCGGGTCGCCGGCACAGTCGCTGGACCCCGCCTCCATCCCGCCGCTGGTCGTCGTGGTCGACGACCTGCGCATCGGTGGCGCCGCGCTGGGCAGCGCCAGGCTGGAGACCCGGCCGACCGCGGCCGGCCTGCAGGTGGACACGCTGGAGGCGACCGGGCCGAGGCACCGACTGGACATCGACGGCAGCTGGGTGGGCCAGGGCGCGGACGCGCGCACCCGCCTCAGCGCGAGCCTTTCGTCCGGTGACATGGGCGCGCTGTTGCAGGGCACCCCGTTGCAGGGCCGCCTGGCCGGTGGCTCCGGCGGAATTTCGCTGCGCGCCGACTGGCCGGGTACACCGGCCGGGTTCGCGGCCGCCAACGCACGCGGCGAACTGACGATCGACGTGCGCGAAGGACAGCTGCTCGAGGTCGAGCCGGGAGCGGGACGGGTGCTGGGCCTGTTGAGCATCGCCGAACTGCCGCGCCGGCTGACCCTGGACTTCCGTGACTTCTTCAATCGCGGCCTGGCCTTCAACGAGGCGGGCGGGACGATCCGGTTCGGCAACGGAATCGCGCGCACCGACGACCTGCACATCAATGGCCCTGCAGCCGACATCAGCATCCGCGGCACCGCGGACCTGCGCGCGGAGCGCTATGACCAGACCATCGAGGTGCTGCCGAGTACCGGCAACCTGCTGACCGTCGCCGGCGCGCTCGCCGGCGGGCCGGTGGGCGCGGCGATCGGCGCGGCGGCGAACGCGGTGCTGCACAAGCCCATGGGGCAGATCGGCGCCCGGACCTACCCCGTCACCGGGCCCTGGTCGGACCCCGAGGTCGAAGTGATACGTGGCGACAACGGCAGCCCGCCCGGGTCGCCCGGCGAGTAGGGAACGGTTGAAGCGCGCCCGCGCGCCCGCATATCGTCGGGTATTCCCCTGCAGGACCACCTGATGACCCTCCCGCTGCAGCTTGCCCAGTCCCGTCTCCTGCAACCCGCCGGGCTCGATGCCTCCGGCCTGGAACGCGCCTTTGGCAGCCTGCTCGGTCCCGGCATCGACTTCGGCGACCTGTATTTCCAGCATGCGCGACGGGAGAGCTGGACGGTGGAGGACGGCATCGTGCGCGATGGTGCCCACTCCATCGAGCAGGGCGTGGGCGTCCGTGCGATCAGTGGCGAGAAGACCGGCTTCGCCTACTCCGACGAGATCAATGCCCAGGCGCTCATCGAAGCCTCCACCTCGGCCCGGGCGATCGCGCGCGACGGCGGGACCGTCGCCTCCCGCGCGCTGGTGCGGGGGCAGGGCAAGAACCTCTACGCCCCGGTAGACCCGATCGACGGCCTCGCCAACGAGGACAAGGTCGAAGCCCTGCGCAGGATCGACCGGCTGCTGCGTGCGGCGGACCCGCGGGTGAAACAGGTGGTGGTCAGCCTGTCCGGCGGAGTGGACACGGTGCTCGTCGCACGCAGTGATGGGGTGCTGGCGGCCGATGTGCGCCCGCTGGTGCGCTTCAACGTGCAGGTGATCGTGGAGCAGCAGGGCCGCCGTGAATCAGGCTATACCGGCGGCGGCGGCCGCTACGGCTATGACGAGCTGCTGGGTGGCGGGAAGCCCGAGGCCTGGGCGCGCGAGGCACTGCGCCAGGCACTGGTCAACCTGGAGGCGGTGGATGCCCCGGCCGGGGTGATGCCGGTGGTGCTGGGCAGCGGCTGGCCCGGCGTCCTGCTGCACGAGGCCGTCGGCCACGGCCTGGAAGGCGACTTCAACCGCAAGGGCACCAGCACCTATGCCGGCCGCATTGGCCAGCGGGTCGCGTCCTCCGGCGTGACCATCGTCGACGACGGCACCCTGCCCGGCCGGCGGGGCTCGCTCAACATCGACGACGAGGGCCAGCCCACCCAGTGCACCCCCCTGACCGAGGACGGGGTGCTGGTCGGCTACATGCAGGACAGCCTCAATGCCCGGTTGATGGGCATGGCCCCGACCGGCAACGGGCGGCGTGAATCGTTTGCCCACCTCGTCATGCCGCGCATGACCAACACCTACATGCTGGCCGGCAAGCACGACCCCGACGAGATGATCCGCTCGGTCAAGCGCGGCCTGTATGCGGTGAACTTCGGTGGCGGCCAGGTCGACATCACCAGTGGCAAGTACGTGTTCTCCGCCACCGAGGCCTACCTGATCGAGGACGGCAGGGTGACCGCCCCGGTGAAGGGCGCGACCCTGATCGGCAACGGGCCCGAGACCATGCAGAAGGTGAAGATGATCGGCCACGACCTGGCCCTCGACGAGGGCGTTGGCGTGTGCGGCAAGGACGGGCAGAGCGTTCCGGTCGGCGTCGGCCAGCCATCGTTGCTGATCGACGGGCTGACCGTCGGCGGCACCCGCGCGTGACGCAGGATCAGGAAGCCGTCACCGCCGCCCGCCGCCGCTGGCGGGAAACGCGGTCACTCGTCGCCGGGCGTGGTCGCGTCGCCGGAGCCTCCGTCGGTGGCCATGCCTTCGACCAGCAGCGTCCTGACCATGCGGAACAGTTCGCGCTGGGCCCGTGGCGGCTTGCCCTTGCCGCGCTCGGAGGCGGCATTGCGGACCAGCTGGCGCAGCGCCTGGCGGTCGGCGTCCGGATGGCTGGCCAGGAGCTCGCCGAGCGCCGCGTCGCCTTCGGTGATCAGGCGTTCGCGCCACTCCTCGGCGCGGTACATGGCGGCGATCTCGCGACGGGCGGTCTCGCCGCTCGCATCGAGCGCGTCGCGCAGCGCATCCAGCACCTCCTCGTCCTCGCGCCGCATCTGCTTGGCCAGGTAGGCCAGCTCGCGCTTGCGGGCGATGTGCGAGGTGATCCGCCGGGCCTGCGCGATATGCGGCAGCAGCGCTTCGGGCACCGGCAGGCGGGCGAGCTCGGCATCGCTCAGCCCGGCAAGCTGCCCGGCCAGGCCAAGCACGTCCAGCGCCTCGCGGCGCCGCTGGCTGCGGCTGGGGCCACGGTACTCGCCGGTTTCCTCGTCAATGCCACGCATCGAATACTTCCATCATCCATGGCGGCGCCGGACAGCGTCGCCTGAGCCAGAACGGTCTGCAAGGATAAGACATTGAACGACACCGTCCCCGTCATTCCGCACGATGACAGCCAGTCCCGCCTCGACCAGTTGGCGGACATCGCCGGCCGGCTGCTTGAGCTGGCCCGCCGCGCCGGTGCCGACCAGGCGGAGGTGTCCTGCTCCGAGGAGACCGGCCTGAACGTCGGCGTCCGCATGGGCGAGGTGGAGACGCTGGAGTCCACCCGCGACCGTGGGGTGGCCTTGACCGTCTACTTCGGTGGCCGGAAGGGCAGTGCCTCGACCGCCGACCTGCACGAGCAGAGCCTCGCGGCCACGGTCGACCAGGCGGTGGCGATCGCCCGCCATACCGAACCTGATCCGGCCGCCGGGCTCGCCGACCCCGGGCTGATGGCGCGCGAGTTGCGCGAGTTCGACACCTGGCACCCCTGGGCCCTGCAGCCCGACCAGGCGATCGAGCTGGCGCTGAGCTGCGAGCAGGCCGGCCGGGAAGCCGACAGCCGGCTGCAGAATTCCGACGGCGCCTCGATCGGCACCGGTGGCGGGTTGACGGTCTATGCGAACTCCCATGGTTTCGTCGGTCGCGAGCGCAGCACCCGGCACAGCCTTGGCTGCGCACTGATCGCGGGCCGCGGGGATGCGATGCAGCGTGACGGCTGGTACACCATCGGAGTGGCCGCCGACGACCTGGAGGCGGCGGCCGAGGTCGGGCGCCATGCGGCGGCGCGAGCGCTGTCGCGCCTGGAGCCCGGGCGGGTCACTACCGGCCGGTACCCGGTGTTGTTCTCGGCCGAGGTGGCGCGGACCCTGATCGGGCACCTGATCGGCGCGGTATCGGGTGGCGCGTTGTACAGGCAGGCCAGCTTCCTGCTTGATTCCGCGGGTACCCGGCTGTTCCCGGAATGGTTTTCGATCCACGAACAGCCCTTCCTCCCGCGTGGCTTCCGCTCGGCGTCGTTCGACGCCGAGGGCGTGGCGACCCGCGAGTCGCCGCTGGTGGAGGCCGGCGTGCTGCAGCGCTACATCCTGGGCAGCTACTCGGCACGCCGGCTTGGACTCCAGACCACCGCCAACTCCGGCGGCGTGCACAACCTGCAGGTGGCGGCCAACGCCGGGGACCAGGCCTCGCTCATCGCGGGCATCGAACGCGGGGTGCTGGTGAACGAACTGATGGGGCAGGGCGTGAACTCCATCACCGGCGACTATTCGCGCGGTGCGGCCGGCTTCTGGATCGAGAATGGCCGGATCAGCCACCCGGTGGACGGGTTCACCATCGCCGGCAACCTGAAGGACATGTTCGCTGCGATCGAGGCGGTCGGAAGCGACGTCGATCCGCGCTCGCACCTGCGGACCGGGTCGATCCTGGTCGGCCAGATGACCGTGGCAGGCGAGGGATGAGGAGTTGACGATCGGCGCGCCGGCGACGAAAGTCGTCTCCCACACAGGGGAGGAACCCACATGAACCAGCAACCCGGAAACGATCATCAGGGTGGCGCCGCGCCACCGCCATTCGACCCGCCCCCGGCTCCGCCGGAGAACGACACCGGTACTTCCCGCGAGCAGCGGCAATGGGCCATGTTCGCCCACCTGTCGGCACTGGTCGGGGGCCTGCTGACCTCGGCCGCCGGCGGCTGGGGCTGCTTCATCGGCCCGCTGGTGATCTGGCTGATGAAGAAGGACACGATGCCGTTCGTGGACGACCAGGGGAAGGAAGCCCTGAACTTCAACATCACGGTGGCGATCGTGCTGCTCGCCCTGGTGCTGCTGACCGTGCTGACCCTCGGCATCGGCCTGCTGGTCACCGTGCCGATCGGCGTCATCATCGGCATCGCATGGCTGGTGCTGACCGTGATCGCGGCCATGAAGGCCAATGAAGGCGTGGTGTACCGCTATCCGTTCACCCTGCGCCTGATCAAGTAACAGGGGCAATGGCCCGGCCGGGTGCCGGGCCTTCCCGGCCGTCCCCGGCGTGAGCGCGGCGACCCCTCGCCGCGCCAGCCGCTTTCATCGGTCGCGTTCGACCGCCAGGCGTCCCAGTTCCCGCAGCATGCCGGCGCGCTCGCCGAAGCTCGCGAGAGCAGCCTCCATCGTCGCCGCCAGCTCCCGCAGCCGCTCGCGCGACGCGTCCATCCCGAGCAGTGCCGGGAACGTGGCCTTGTCCAGGGCGGTGTCCTTGCCCGTGTCCTTGCCGAGCACGGCGGCGTCTCCCTCGATGTCGAGGAGGTCGTCGCGGACCTGGAAAGCCAGGCCCAGTGCGTCCGCGTAGCGGTCCAGGGCCAGCAGGGCCGGTCCGTCGGCTCCGCCACACAGCGCGCCCATGCGCACCGCCGCGCGGATCAGGGCCCCGGTCTTGAGTGCATGCAGCCGCTCCAGGCCGGCGGCGCTGAGGCCGTGGCCGTTTCCGGTCGCCTGCAGGTCCAGGGCCTGTCCGCCGCACATGCCGGCGGCGCCGGAGGCAGCGGCCAGCGTGGCGACCAGTTCGACGCATACCGGCGCCGGGACCGAGGCGTCGGCCAGCGCCTGGAATGCAAGTGACTGCAGCGCGTCCCCGGCGAGGATCGCGGTCGCCTCGTCGAAGGCGACGTGCACGGTAGGCTGCCCGCGACGCATGGCGTCATCGTCCATGGCAGGCAGGTCGTCATGGACCAGCGAATAGGCGTGGAGCAGCTCGATCGCCACGGCGGGCGCATCGAGAGTCGCTGGGTCGACATCGAACATCGCGCCAGTGGCGTGCACCAGAAGCGGCCGCATGCGCTTGCCGCCCAGCAGCACGGCGTGCCGCATCGCGGCATGCAAGCGCTCCGGCGAGGCGTCGGGCGCGGGCAGGACGCGGGTCAGTGCGGCGTCGATGCGGGCCCGCCAGACCGCCAGTTGCGGATCAGTCATCGCTGCCCGTCAGGGGCTCGAAGTCCACGCCTGCACCCGGATCCTGCGGATCGCTGAGCAGCCGCACGCGCAGTTCCGCCTGTTCCAGCGCAGTCTGGCAGCGGCGGTAGAGCCCCACGCCGCGCTCGTAGGCGGCGAGTGACTCCTCCAGGCTCATGTCGCCGTGTTCCATCTTTTCCACCAGTTGCTCGAGGGCATCCAGGGAGGCCTCGAAATCGGCGACCGGCGTGGCTTCGGGTGGGGCTTTGGAAGACATGCGCCAAGTGTGGGCCCCGGTCCCGGCAGGGTCAATCACGCTGCCAGTGCAGTCGCAGGCGATGCCGGGCCAGCCACTCGGAAAACCGTGCGGCAAGGATCCGGTCACCGGCGGCCAGCAGCTCTCCCTCCGGATCGGACAGCAGCGGCATCCGGTTGCGCTCCCATGGCGGCACGCCCTCCTGTTGCAGCACGTGCTTGAGCGCATGCGAATGCGTACGGCCTGGCAACCGCATCCGTTCACCGCCGGAGCGCGAGTGCACCTTCATCCGCCGCGGCAGTGCGCTGCTGCCGGTCGCCCCCAGCAGCGCCAGTGTGCCGCCGCCCGGAAGCGGAAGAGCGCACAAGCCGTCCCAGTCCACGTTCCACCCCGGCGGCAGGCCATCACGCGCGGCACCCGCGTATACCCGGTCGCGCCACGCGCGCACCCAGGCGCCATGCCAGGCGTACACCGGAGCGGCATCCGGCCGGGCCGGCAGCAACTCGCGCTCGATCAGCTCCACGCCCGCCGCCGGTAGCGGGGGGAGGCCCAGTGTGGCGGTCCAGCGGCGCAGCAGGCCTGCGCGCCGCGCCGCCGGCAAGGCCATCAGCGGCGCGCGCAAGAGGACGTCCGCCCGCCCGGCGTGCAGCGTCTCCAGCGTCGCCGTGTCCGCTTCACGGCACTGGTCGGCTGCCTGGCCGGAGAGTTCCGCGGCGCGGGCGAACGCCGCGCCCGCGTGCGGCCAGCGGGTGGCGAGCAGAGGCAGTACGCGGTTGCGCAGGAAGTTGCGGTCGAACCCGTCGGAGGCATTGCTGGGATCCTCGACCCAGTGCAGTTGGTGGCTGCGCGCGTACTCGAGCAGGGCGGCCCGCGGCGTATCGAGCAGCGGGCGCCACAGCTGGCCGGCACCGAAGTCGCGCCAACGCCGCATCGACGCCAGTCCGTCCGGCCCGGAAGCGCGCAGCGCCCGCAACAGGAAGGTTTCGGCCTGGTCGTCGCGATGGTGCGCGAGGACCAGGGCGTCGCCCGGCTGCATCGATCCGGCGAGGGCCTGCAGGCGCGCCTCGCGCGCCGCGCCTTCGGGCCCCAGGCGGGCCGGCGCCTCCACTTCGACCCGGACCACGTCCAGGGGGACTCCCAGCATTCCGCAGGTGTGCTGGCAATGCCGTGCCCAGTCGTCCGCCCCGGGATGGAGCCCATGGTGGACGTGCACCGCCCGCAGGTGGTGTCCGGCTTGCCGCGAGGTACCCGCCAGGAGGTGCAGCAATACGGTCGAATCCATTCCGCCACTGAAGCCGACGACGAGCGGGGCCTCCGGCAGGTCGTGGAGTGCGCCGCGCAGGATGGAAACCGGTGTGGACATCAGGCGAATGGTGCCATGGAGCCCGGTGCCGGTACGTCCTCACTCCGTCCTGTCGGCGAACATGGCCACAATCGGGTCCACCCATTCCAACCGGATGCCGCCTTGAGCCGCCTGTTCCAGCCCCTCACCCAGCGTTCGCTGACCTTCCGCAACCGGCTGGTGCTCTCGCCGATGTGCCAGTATTCGGCGACCGACGGCCTGCCCAACGACTGGCACCTCGTACACCTGGGCAGCCGCGCGGTGGGTGGGGCCGCGGTGGTGATGGCGGAGGCGAGCGCGGTGTCGGCCGAGGGACGGATCTCGCCCGCGGACACCGGCCTGTGGAACGACGCACAGGCCGAGGCATGGAAGCCGATCACGCGCTTCATCGAGGCGCGTGGCGCGGTCCCGGCGATCCAACTGGCGCACGCGGGCCGCAAGGCCAGTACCCGTGTTCCCTGGGTCGGGCGCGGGCGGGTCGGCCCGGAAGAGGGGGGCTGGACGCCGGTCGCGCCCTCGGCCCTGGCATTCGATGCCGACTCGGCGGAACCCCGCGCGCTTGACGCCGACGGGATCGCGAAAGTGGTGGCGGACTTCGCCGCGGCCGCGCGCCGCGCCTTCCTCGCCGGCTTCAAGCTGGTCGAGATCCATGCCGCGCACGGCTACCTGTTGCACGAATTCCTCTCGCCCCTGAGCAACCACCGCGATGACGGGTACGGCGGCAGTGCCGCCAATCGCATGCGGCTGGTGCGGCAGGTGATGGAAGCGGTCCGGGCGGAATGGCCGGAAGAGCTTCCGGTCTGGTTGCGCATCTCCGCCACGGACTGGGCCGAGGGCGGTTGGGACATCGACGACAGTGTCGAGCTGGCGCGGCTGGCGGCCGGCTGCGGCATCGACCTGGTGGACGTATCAAGCGGGGGGCTGGTGCCCGACGCGAAGATCCCGCTGGGGCCGGGCTACCAGGTGCCGTTCGCCGCGCGCATCCGCCGGGACGCGGGGATCGCCACCGGCGCCGTTGGCCTCGTCCTGGACGCCCGGCAGGCCGAGCAACTTGTGGCGGGAGAGCAGGCCGACATGGTGCTGCTCGGCCGGGCCATGTTGCGCGATCCGTATTTCCCCCAGCACGCCGCGCGCCAGCTGGGCGGGGACGATCCGCCGGTGCCGGTGCAGTACGAGCGTGCCTGGTAGCCGCAGGCGCAGCCGGGAGGTCAGGCGGTCTCGTAGGCGCCGTAGCCGCGCAGCCGCTCGTACCGGCGCTGGACCAGCTGGTCCGCCGGCAGGCCTTCCAGTCGCGCCAGCTCGTTCATCAGCGCGGCCTTCAGGCGCACCGCCATCTGCCGCGGGTTGCGGTGCGCGCCCCCGATCGGCTCACGCACCACCTTGTCGACCAGGCCCAGCCCATGCAGGCGCTTGGCGGTGAGCCCGAGCTGCTCGGCGGCGTCCTTGGCCTTCGCCGCGTCCTTCCACAGGATCGACGCGCACCCCTCCGGCGAGATCACCGAATAGGTGCTGTATTCCAGCATCACCGTCACGTCGCCGACGCCGATGGCCAAGGCACCGCCCGAGCCGCCCTCGCCGATCACGGTGCAGATGATCGGTACCTTCAGCTCGGCCATCTCCAGCAGGTTCCGGGCGATGGCCTCGGACTGGCCGCGTTCCTCCGCGCCGATCCCCGGGTAGGCGCCGGGCGTGTCGATGAAGGTCAGGATCGGCAGGCCGAACCGCTCCGCGAGCTTCATCAGGCGGAGTGCCTTGCGGTAGCCCTCCGGGCGCGGCATGCCGAAGTTGCGGCGCACCTTGGCCTTGGTGTCGCGCCCCTTCTCATGCCCGATCACCACCAGCGGCCGGCCGTTGATCCGCGCCAGGCCGCCGACGATCGCCGGATCGTCGCGGTAGGCCCGGTCGCCCGCCAGCTCCTGGAACTCGTCGCAGATCACGTCCAGGTAGTCGACCGTGTGCGGGCGCGCCGGGTGGCGGGCCAGCTGCGAGACCTGCCACGGGGACAGGTCGCGGAAGATCTGCGCGGTGCGCTTGCGCAGCTTGTCGCGCAGGGCCTGGATCTCCGGGTCCGCGTCCAGGGACGACCCCTGGCTGGCCTGGCGGAGTTCCTGGATCTTGGCTTCCAGGTCGGCGATGGGCTGTTCGAAGTCGAGGTAGTTCGGATTCATGCGGACCAGCTTCCGGGGCAGCGTGCTGCCGGGCAAGTCGGACAGTCTAGCCGACGGGCCGCGCCATACCGAGCCGTCCGGAGTTCCCCGGCCGGTTCCGGCCGGACCGTCCAGGCACTTCTACCTGGCGCCGCCGTCCCGGCTGGACGACCGCGTCACGCCCCCAGCCTGTCGCGGAACATGAAGTACACCGCGCCGAGCATGCACAGCCCGGCCCACAGGTAGTCCAGCTTCAAGGGCTCCTTCATGTAGAACACGGCGAACGGGACGAACACCGTCAGCGTGATGACTTCCTGCAGGATCTTCAGCTGCCCCAGCGACATCACCTCGTAGCCGATCCGGTTCGCCGGCACCTGCAACATGTACTCGAAGAAGGCCACGCCCCAGCTCACCAGGGCGGCCACGATCCAGGGCTTGGCACCGAGCTCCTTCAGGTGCGCATACCACGCAAAGGTCATGAAGACATTGCTCAGGGTGAGCAGGCCGATGGTGGTCCAGGTGGCTTGCATCGACGCTCCTCGCTATCCGGGGCCGGGGGGGCGGCCGTTGGCAATGGATGTTATCCGGAGGCCGCCGCCCCGACCGCCCATGGCCGGGCCAGCGCCAGCTTCACCGCCAGTACGCCGGGGACGGCCTTGAGCGCGCCCACCAGCTCGGTATCCACCCGCACCGAATTGCCGCCATTGAGGTCCAGCGTGCCGGCGGCACCGGGGCGCAGGATGTCCAGCCGCAGCGGCGTGGGGCCCGGGCGATGCGCGGCCAGCACCGCGTCGACCCGGTCCAGCGTCCCTGGCTGGCGGAGGTCCAGGCGCAGCGACAGTCGTTGCGCGTATCCGGCACACACCTGGGCGTAGTCCCAGCAGCGCTGCGCCTTGAGCGAGAAACCGCCGTTGAAGGTGTCCTCGCGCAGGCCACCCTGGACCACCAGGATCCGGTCACGGGTCAACAAGGGCCCGTATTCGATGGCAGCCTCGGAGAAGAAGGCGCACTCGATGCGCCCGCGCCCATCCTCCAGCTGCACGAAGAACTGGCTTTCGCCCTTCTTGCGCAATCCCACCACCTGGCCGGCGACCACGCTTTCGACTTCCGGGCGCCAACCACCGCGGCCCACGTCCGGACGGCGCTCCCAGATGGTTTCCAGCTCGCCCAGGTCGTGGCCGATCAGACCGAGCAGCTCCTCCCGGTACGGGTCGAAGGGGTGGCCGCTGAGATAGTGGCCAAGGGTCTCGCGCTCGCCGTTGAGCAGCTGGACCAGGGGGAACTCGTCGATCTCGCGCAGTTCCATGGCCAGTGCCGGGGCTGACGCGTCGGCGCCACCGAACAGCGAGACCTGGCCCGCTTCGCGTTCCCGGGCGATCTGCTCGGTGGCGCGCAGCACCTCGGGCAGCTGCAGCATCAGGCTCGCGCGGTTCTTCCCGAGCCGGTCGAGGGCGCCGGACATGACCAGCTGTTCCAGGGTCCGGCGGTTCAGGCGCGCGCTGTCGACGCGCTTGCAGAAGTCCAGCAGGTCGCTGAACGGACCGGCCTTGCGCGCCGCGACGATCGCCTCGCAGGCACCATGGCCGACGCCCTTGATCGCGCCCAGGCCGTAGCGGATGACCCCGGGTCCGGTCGCCTCGAACATGTACGCGGAGGCGTCCACGTCCGGCGGCAGCACCTCCAGCCCCATGACCCGGCACTCGTCCAGGAACATGGTGACCTTGTCGGTGTTGTCCATGTCCGAGGACAGCACCGCGGCCATGAACTCGGCCGG
>Ga0079224_100007083_pt1 | contig 14983 bp, 15 predicted proteins | sample Stecom2015_FD_80414 | JGI IMG/M metagenome (GOLD analysis project Ga0079224, IMG submission 80414) | Agricultural soil microbial communities from Utah to study Nitrogen management - Steer compost 2015 | ecosystem: Environmental > Terrestrial > Soil > Agricultural land | place: USA: Utah...
CACGTGCAAATGTTCGGATGCAAGACAAAATTCCGAACAAAGGTTTGTTGCCTGCCGGGAAAAGGGATATAATGGCGACGGGAAACGAGGTGAGCTATGTGTATGAGGACTTGACCAAGCGCCAGCGGGAAATCATGGACTTCATCACCGAGGAGACCGAACGCCGGGGCTACCCGCCTTCGGTGCGGGAGATCGGCAAGGCCGTAGGCCTGCGCTCCAGTTCCACGGTCCACGGCCACCTCACCCGGCTGGAGGAAAAGGGCTACCTGCGGCGGGACCCTGCCCGGCCCCGGGCCATCGAGGTGCTGAAGCCCCGGCCCGTGCGGCGGCGCAGCCATGCCCCGGTCCCCAGCCGCGGCACCGTCGAAGTGCCCATAGTCGGCCAGGTAACGGCGGGCCAGCCCATCCTGGCCGTGGAGAACATCGAGGACACCTTCCCCCTACCCTACGACCTGGTGCGGGAAGATAACGTGTTCATGCTCCGGGTGCGGGGCGACAGCATGATCGGCGCCGGCATCCACGACGGCGACATGGTGGTCGTGCGGAAGCAGGACCACGCCCAAAACGGCGATATCGTAGTGGTGCTGCTGGAGGACGAGGCGACGGTCAAACGCTTCTATCATGAAAACACCCACATCCGGCTGCAGCCGGAGCACCCCAACCTGGAGCCCATCATCACCCGGGACGCCAAGGTATTGGGCAAGGTCATCGGTCTGTTCCGGCGCATACGGTGAGGCGCCCCCGCCGGGGCTTTTTGCGCCTTGCCCTACTGCATCCGGCCGTATTGCGGCTAAAAGATGCGGATGACGAAGAGGACGGCCATGACCAGGCCGATGACCAGCTTGACCAGGTTGCCCAGCCACACGCCCAGGAACACCTGCCAGCCGATCTCCTGGGCCCTGGCCACCGGCTGGCCGTGGGCCAGTTCGCCCAGGAAGGCTCCCGCCAGAGGACCCAGCACCAAGCCGACGGGGCCTAGAAAGATGGCCCCTGCTATCCCGCCGATCAAGGCTCCGGCCATGCCCAGGGCCGAGGCTCCCTTACGCTTGGCAGCCAACTGGGCCGTCAAGGTGTCGGCCAGGGAGCCCACCACCGCCAGGAACAGCATGCCGAGCAGAAAGCCGATGCCGATGAGCTTGAAGCCGGTGGCCCAGGCGTAAATCAGCTGCCCGGCCAAGATGATGAACAAGGCGGGCAGCGCCGGCATGACGGTAGCCACCACCCCGGCGGCCACCAATACCAAGCTGATGACCAGCCACACCGTTTCCACGGTTCAGGCCTCTGCGGCGGCCGTGGCCGCCTGCTCCATTTTCCGGGCCAGAGCCCGGCTTACTTGAGCCTCCACGTAGACGCCGTCGGGCCCGTAGTCCTCCACCAGCACCTGGCCCTCCCGGTGGGCCCGGGTCAGCAAGTCCAGGTCACTGTAGGGCACCGTCACGGCCACCCTTCGCCGCCCCTCGGCCAGCACCCGGGCCAGGGTTTCCAGCAGTTCCTCCACACCGTCGCCGTGGAGGGCCGAAATGGGCACAGGCGAGGGCAGGGATGCCGCCAGGCCGGCGGGGACCTCCCCTTCCAGCCGGTCCACCTTGTTCAAGGCGGTGATGGTGGGCTTGCCGGCGGCCCCCAGTTCATACAGCACCGTATTGACGGCCGCCGACATCTCCCCCGCCTTGGGGTGCGACACGTCCAGCACGTGGATCAAAACGTCGGCCTGGACCACTTCTTCCAAGGTAGCCCGGAAGGCGGCCACCAGGTGGTGGGGCAGGTCGTGGATGAAGCCTACGGTGTCGGTCACCAGCACCGTCGGCCCGCCCCCGGGGAGGGTTACCCGCCGGGTCAGGGGGTCCAAGGTGGCAAACAGCTTATCCTCCACCAGCACCTGGCTGCCCGTGAGGCGCCGGAACAAAGTGCTCTTGCCGGCGTTGGTGTACCCCACCAGAGCCACTACGGGGACTTCCCGGGTCTGCCTTTGCTTCCGCATCACCGTGCGGTGCCGGGCGACCCGGGCCAGTTCCCGGCGCAGATCGCCGATGCGGGTGCGGATGCGCCGGCGGTCCGTTTCCAGCTTGGTTTCACCGGGACCCCGGGTGCCGATGCCGCCGCCCAGCCGGGACAGCATCTGGCCCCGGCCCGTCAGGCGGGGCAGGTTGTAGGTGAGCTGGGCCAGCTCCACCTGCAGCTTGCCTTCCCGAGTCTGGGCCCGCTGGGCGAAGATGTCCAGGATCAACTGGGTCCGGTCGATGACCGGCAGGTCCAGGATCTTTTCCAAATTGCGCATCTGGGCAGGGGTCAAATCGTCGTGGAAAATGACCAGGTCGGCGTCCCAATGCCGGCAGTACTCGGCCAGTTCGGCGGCCTTGCCCTTGCCTATGTAGGTGGCCGGATCGATTTCACTGCGCCGCTGGGTGAACTGGCCCACCACCTGGGCGCCGGCGGTGAGGGCCAATTCCCGCAGTTCCGCCAGCCGGTCCTCAACAGTCCAGCCCGAGGCCTGGGGCAGCGCCACCGCCACCAGCACCGCCCGCTGGCCGCCGGTCTCCGGCGTACGGTTCACCCCGTTGAGGGAAATTTGTTTATTGCTGAAGCTTCCTGTCCCGCCGTCTGCCGGCATGGGTCACCTCCTTGCCAAGGGGGTTTGGTGCTTGAATTATAGCACGGCGGCCCCCTCTCCCCTCGCCTATCCCCTAGTCCACCGGGGACCGGAGCAGGTGCACAGCAGCCCGGGCCAGGATTTCTGCACCCAGGGGCAGGGCCTTTTCATTGAAGTCGAAGCGGGGATGATGATGGGGCTTCTGCTCCCCTTCCTCCTTGCGGGCGCCCAGGAACAGGTAGGCGCCGGGCACCTCCCGGCAGTAGTAGGCGAAATCGTCGGACAGGAGCACGGGCCGCTGTACCTTGAAGCCCTCGGGCCCCAGGAGGGCCCGGGCCGTGCGGGCCAGGACGCCGGCCACCCGGGGATCGTTGACCAAGGCCGGAAACCCGGGCCGGAAGGAAATCCGGTGCTGGGCGCCGGCCAGGGCGCAGGTGTGTTCCGCCACCTGCTCCACCATGGCCGCCAGGCGCCGGCGCAGATCCTCGTCCAGGCAACTGATGGTGCCGTACACGTGGGCCGTCTCGGTGCCTAGGCCGTAATCGCCCCCCGCCTCCACGCCGTGGATGGTGATGATGGCCGGCTGCACGGGATCCACCTTGCGGCTGATGACGGACTGGAGATTGACGATGACCTGGGCCGCCGTCAGCACCGTGTCCACCGTGCGGTGGGGCGTGCCCCCGTGGCCCCCCAGCCCTTTGATGGCTATATGGAAGTGGTCGCCGCTGCCCATCATGGCCCCGGGGCGGGTGGAGGCCGTGCCCAGGGGCATGGTGGCGATGAGGTGGAGCCCGATGATGGCGTCCACCCCCTCCAGAACGCCCGCTTCCACCAACTGCTGGGCGCCGCCGGGAGCCGTCTCCTCCGCCGGCTGGAACAGGAGCTTCACCCGGCCGGGCCAGCGGTCTTTGGCTCGGGACAGCAACTGGGCCACACCCAGCACGATGGCGGTATGGCCGTCGTGGCCGCAGGCATGCATGACGCCGGCATTCCGGGACCGGAACTCGAAGGTATTCTGCTCCTGGACGGGGACGGCGTCGATGTCGGCCCTGACGGCCACCGTGGGGCCGGGTCCCGACCCTTCGATGATGCCCACGGCGCCGGTGGGCGTGGGGCGCTCCACGGTTATGCCCATGGTCGATAATTGTTCAGCAATAAACTTTGTTGTCTCGTGCTCCTGGAAGGATAGTTCGGGGTATTGGTGAAGGTGGCGCCGCCAGGCCGTCAGCCGGCCCGCCAGTTCTTCATCTACCGCCAGGAAGTCGTCTACCACGGGATCTCCTCCTCCATGCCGTGGAGGAGGCGGTAGGCCGCCCCCGCCATGATCCGGACCCCCAGGGGCAGGGCCCGCTCGTCGAAGTCGAAGCGGGGATGATGGTGGGGCGCCCGGTCGGGGTTGTCGGGGTCTCCCGCCCCCAGGAAGAAGTAGCCGCCCGGCACTTCCCGGCAGTAATAGGCGAAATCGTCGGAAACCAGGACGGGCGGCTGGTCGATGACGGCGTCATCCCCCAGCACCGTCCTGGCCGCAGCCGCCAGGACGGCGGCCACCTTCTCATCGTTGACCAGGGCGGGCAGGCCGGGGTAGTAGCGCACCCGGCATTCCGCCCGGGCCTGGCCGCAAGTGTGCTTGGCCACCCGCTCCACCGCCGCCACCAGTTCTTCCTGCAGGTCGTCGTCGAAGGAACTGATAGTGCCCGCCAGCACCGCCCGGCGGGGGATGAAGAAATGCTTGGGGCCGCCGGCCTGAAGCTGGCGGACGTTGATGATGACGGGCTCCACGGGATCGGTGTAGCGGCTGACGATGGTCTGCAGGTTGACCGTCACCTGGGCCACCGTCACGGCGGTGTCCACCGCCCGGTGGGGAAAGCCGGGCAGGTCGCCCCGGCCCTGAATCTCGATTTCGAACCAGCCGGTGTTGGCCAGCATCCCCCCGGCCCGGATGCCCGCCTTGCCCAAGGGGGTGCTGGCGCTCAGGTGCAGGCCGATGATGCAGTCCACGTCATCCAGGACGCCGGCGGCGATGAAGGCCTGGGCGCCCCCCGGGGCCGTCTCCTCCGCCGGCTGGAACAGAAGCTTCACCCGGCCGGGCCATTGGTCGCGGTAGCGGGACAAGATGCGGGCCACCCCCAGGAGGATGGCGGTATGCCCGTCGTGGCCGCAGGCGTGCATGACCCCGTCCCGCCGGGACCGGAAGGAAAAGGTGTTGGCTTCATGGATGGGCAGGGCGTCGATGTCGGCCCGGATTGCCACCGTGGGCCCCGGGCCGCTGCCCTGGATCAGGCCCACCGCTCCTGTGGCGGTGGGCCGCTCCACTTCTATGCCGAAGAACTGCAGCCGCTGGATGATGAATTCCGTCGTCTCGTATTCCTGATAGCTCAGTTCGGGGTATTGGTGCAGATGGCGCCGCCAGGCCACCAGATTTTCCGCCAGTTCCTCATCAACCTGAAGCCACGCGGGCGTCATCGGCTCCCTCCCCTTGGGTCAACAGCCGAACGGCGGCCCGGGTCATGATGGCCACCCCTTTGGCCAGGGCCCGCTCATCAAAATCGAAGCGGGGATGATGGTGGGGCACGGTCTCCTCCTGGTCCGGCTTCTTGGCGCTCAAGAACAAGTAGGCGCCGGGGACCACCTGGAGGTAGCGGGCAAAGTCGTCCCCCACCATGACGGGCCGCTGCTCGAAGACGGAGCCGGGGCCCAAAACGGCTTCCGCCGCCTCGGCCATGACGGCCGCCACCCCGGGATCGTTGACCAAGGCGGGAATGCCGGGATAGTAGGTCACCTTGGCTTCAGCCCCGTAAAGGGCTGCGGTATGCTGGGCGATGCGCTTCAAGGAGGCTACCATCTTCTCCCGCCAGTCGTCGCCCAGGGAGCCCAGGCTGCCCAGGAGATGGGCGTTGCCGGCCACCAGGCCGAAGGTGGTGCCCGCCTCGATCTTGCTCACCGTCAGCACCGCCGGCTGGGCGGGGTCGATTTGGCGGCTGACGATGGCTTGCAGGTTCACCAGCATTTGGGCGGCGATGAGGGCTGCGTCGATGTTTTGGTGGGGCAGGCTGGCGTGGCCCGCCTTGCCTTGGATGTGGATTTCAAAGCGGCCGGTGTTGGCCAGCATGGGCCCGGGCCGGATGCCCGCCGTGCCGTAGGGCACGGTGCCGATGAGATGAAGGCCGATGATGCTGCTGACCCCTTCCAGGACGCCGGCTTCGATGAAGGGCTGGGCGCCGCCGGGGTTCATCTCCTCGGCCGGCTGGAACAGCAGTTTGACCCGTCCCGGCCAGCGGTCCCGGTTTTCCGCCAGGAGCCGGGCGGTGCCCAGGAGGATGGCCGTGTGGCCGTCGTGGCCGCAGGCGTGCATGACCCCGTCCCGCTGGGACCGGTAAGGGAAGGTGTTGGCTTCCTGGATGGGCAGGGCGTCGATGTCGGCCCGGAGGGCGATGGTGGGACCGGGGCCCCCCTTGCCCTCCAGCAGGCCAATGGCGCCGGTGGGCGTGGGCCGCTCCACGGCGATGCCCATGGCCTCCAACTGCTGGACGATGAATTCCGTCGTCTCGTATTCCTCAAAGCTCAATTCGGGATACATGTGCAGGTGCCGCCGCCAGGCGATCACCTGCTCCGTCAATTCCTCATCAGGCTGCATCCAAGAGGTGTCCAAATCCAAGGAAATCCCCCCAGCCTCTGGTCTTGTCCGTCCACGGTAAGGCCAGAATAGCGAACAATATTCCAACTGACAACGGATGTCATTTGGGGAGGTTTTGGCGGAGGGACTGCAGCGGCAGGGATGGCCCCGGATCCCGGGCCTCCTGGGCGCAGACGGGGCACCGCCCCTGCCGGAAGGCTTCTTCCTTAAGGAATAGGGGTGTGGCGGCCATGCCTTCCCGGGCGCCGGCCTGGCGGCCCGACCGCCACCCGAGCCACACACCGAGAATGCCGCCCACCAGGAGGGGCACCAGCATGAAGGCCGCCCCGGCCGTGGGGCCTGCGGCGGCGATGAATTGGACCAGCCAGTCCCACCAGGCCGCCAAAGGGGTCCAAAAAGCCACCTTTACCCCTCCTTTTGACCGGCCGGACCCGCCGGGGCGGGGCCTTCGGAGGCCGGGCCTTCGAGGGCCCGCCGGGGTCGGGTGGTCCACGAGATGGCGCCCCCCACCAGGGCGCCCCCCAGGAACAGCCACGGATCCACGGCCAAGGCCACCAGGGCCAGGCCCGCCGCCGCCAGGGGGAGCACCAGGGGCGGTCCGGTCGTCGCGGCCCCGCCGTCCAGCCACTGGTCGGCCCAGTGGAGGGCGCCCACCAGGCTGACGGCCATCACCGTGAGGGCCGTGCCCGCGGCGGCCCAGCTGACGGCCACGGCTAGGGCCGATTCCTGCCAGCCCAGCAGCCCCGAAGGCATCCTTTCCCAACGGTCGCCGGCCATGCCCCAGGCATAGGCGGCGAGAAAGAGAGCCGCTGCCAGGGGAGCGTGGGCCGCCGTCCCCAGCACCAGCAGCACCATGGCATAGGGGGTGGCGGCCCGGCCCAAGGTCGCCGCCCAGTTGGGCTCCCCCCGCACCCGGTCCCGGGGAGCATCCAAGACGTCATCCATCAATTTGACGGCCAGGGCCACGGCGGCCACCGCCACCATCTTCCTGCCCCACCCCACCGGCCCGGCGCCGGCCAGGCCGGCGGCCGCCAGGAGTACCGGCCCGTCAAAGGTGATCCCAGACAAAGGCCAGCACCTCCCGGAAGCCGGTGCCCCGCAGGGCCGACACCGGCAGCACCCGCCGGCCGGGAAAGGTCCGGCGGATCACCCCCAGTCCGGCCCGGGCCTGAGGCAAATCCATCTTGTTGGCGCAAATGACGTAGGCTCCCCTTAAGGGGGCGTAGGCAGCCACTTGATGGTCCACGGCGCCGATGCCCTTCTCCCCCATCTCGCCGATCAGGGCGGCATCCAGAAAATGCAGGATCAACTGGGCGTCCCGCAGGGCCCGCAAGGTTTCCGCCATGGCCAGCCGCACCTCGGGGGCCTGGTGGATGGTGTCCGTCAGGCCCGTGCTGTCCCACAGGCTCACCTTCTTGCGCTGCTTGCGCCGGGGCAGTTCCAGCACGATGCTTTGCAGGTGCCTCGTTTCGTTGGGATGGGGGCTCACCAGCCGCTCCCGGGCCTCCGCCGCCGTCATGGGTACAACAGGGGCGCCGTCCCCCGCAGCGCCCCGGAGAACCAGTTCCTCAGAGCTGACGCCGCAATAAAGGGCAAAATTGAGCAAGAACAAGGTCTTGCCCACGTTGGGCCGGCCGATGACCAGGGCATCCTTGGCGGCGGTCATGACGCCCCGAAGCCCTCCAGATCCTGGCCCTGGAGCAGCATCAACTGCTCCCTGGTCGGGGGAAAGTCGCCCTGCATCAGGCGCAGGGCCTGGCGGCGGATGGCATATTCAATCAGGTTCCGGACGCCCCGGGCGTTGCCCAAGGCCGGGTCGGCCGCCGCCCGGAGGGTGAAGCCCTGCAGCTGGGACTCGGCGGCGGGGCTCAAGGTGTACTGCCGCTGCTGCAGCATCTGGCGGCCGATGGCCATCAGTTCATCGGCGGTGTAGTCGGGGAAAACCAACTGCACGGGAAAGCGGGACCGGAGGCCGGGATTCTGCTGCAGGAACCAGTCCATTTCATCCCGGTATCCCGCCAGCACCAGGATCAGATTGTCCCGGTGATCCTCCATGGCCTTGACCAGGGTGTCAATGGCTTCCTTCCCGAAATCCCGGGAGCCGCCCCGGGCCAGGGAATATGCTTCATCAATAAACAAAATGCCGCCCATGGCTTTCTTCAGCAGTTCCCGGGTCTTTTGGGCGGTGTGGCCGATGTACTCCCCCACCAGGTCGGCCCGCTCCACCTCCAGCAGGTGGCCTTTGGCCAGGACCCCCGCCTCCCGGAAGATGTTGCCCAGGATGCGGGCCACCGTCGTCTTGCCGGTGCCCGGATTGCCCCGAAAGACCATGTGCAGGGCCAGGGCGTCGGCGGCCAGCCCCGCCTCCCGCCTGAATCGCTGCACCTGCACAAAGGCGTGAAGCTCCCGCACCAGCTTCTTTACTTCCCCCAGGCCCACCAGGGAGTCCAGTTCCGACAGGCTGGTCTCCAGAGCCTGGTGGTTCTCCCGGTTCCGCTGCTCGGCGACGGTTCCGTTCTCCATCTGCTGGAAATAGTCGAAGGCCTGGACCGGCGTGAGGCGGCCCTCACCGATCCAGCGCATCACTTCTTCCCCGTTGCGGGGGTGGCTTTTCGGGGGCGCGATGACGACCCGCGGCTTGACGCCGCGGCCTTTGGGAGTGCCGTTGATGCCGGGGGTCCTGGGACCCGGGTTGTGCACAATGCTGCCGGGCAAAGCCAATCCCCTCCCATGCCACCAGGTCTGGTGCCGGCTGGGTCCAGTCATTATACGTAGGGAATTGGCTTTGTGTGTGGATGGACGGGCTGCGGACAACCCAATTTCTTTAGCGAGTCAGGCTACAGCCATTGGGCCAGGAGCCGGATGTCGGCGTACACCCGTCCCTTCCGGCCCGGGCGCAGGGCCCCTTCCCGTCGGAAGGCCGACAAGGTGCGGCTGACCGTCTCCCGGGTGGCCCCCACTAAATGGGCCAAGTCCTGCTGGGTGTACCGGAAAGGGAATTCATAGCCGTCTTCAACTTTTTCGCCGTATCGATAGGCTTCGTTGATGAGAACCCGGGCCAGCCGGCCGGGCACGGTGCGCAAGGACAAGTCCCGCACCGTTTCCTCCAAGTGGTGGATGCGCTCGGCCAGCACCGACAGAAAGGCCGTGGCCAGCAGGGGCTGCTCCAGCAGGAGGCGGCGCAGTTGATCGGGGCGGACCGCCAGGGTGACGGTCTGCTGCAAGGCCTGGGCCGAACCGGCGCAGCGGTCCCCGTTGACGAAGGAGGTGTAGGGGAACAGATCCCCCGGCCCCAGGAGGGCCAGGATTTGCTCCCGGCCGTCTTCGTTGGTGACCCAAAGCTTGACCCGCCCGTCTACGATGAAGTGAACCGCATCCACCGGCTCCCCTTCGAAGCATAAAACCATGCCCTTGCGGTAGCGGCGGCGGACGGCCAACTGGGCCAGCCGGGCCACCGCATCGGGGGGCACCTCGCTGAAACAATGAAATTTCTCCAGTTCTGCAACCTCAACCACTGTGTCGCCGGCTTCCAGTTCGGGTTGGAGCATGGCCAGCTTCCTTTCCAGGCACCTGGTTCAAGTTATAGTGTGATACAGCGCACACTCCCCTGTGGCCTAGGTCACTGTAAGAACATCCCGGTAGGGATACCCTGGCATTGACCAAATGCAGGAGGTGCACGGTCCGTGATCTACGTCATCTGCGAGCCCTGCATTGGGGTGAAGGATGCTTCCTGTGTGGAAGTCTGCCCCGTCGATTGCATCTACGAGGGTGACGACCAATACTACATTCACCCCGATGAGTGCATCGGCTGCTCTGCTTGCGAGGCCGTCTGCCCGGTAGAGGCCATCTTCGACGAAGACGACGTCCCCGAAGAATGGCAGCACTTCATCGAGAAGAACCGCGCCTTCTTCGAATAAGCAGAGCGAAAGACGCGACCCATTGTGTCTAGGGCCCGCCCACGCGGGCCCTAGTTCACTTTGGACGTTATAGATATGGTTGGGGAAGGTCAAGGGGTTGACCGCCCATCGGCTCCCAATGCTGCCGTATTTAAGAAGGGCTAGTACGGCAAACCGGTGGCCCGGTAGCGAGGAGAATCCTGCAGGTTGACGTTCACCGGCATGGAGGGCGCCAGGGTGGACAGGGCATGCTTGTAAATGAGCATGTTGCGATTATCGCTTTCGATCATCACGGTGAAGTTGTCGAAAGCCCTCACGTATCCTTTGATCTGCACCCCGTTGACCAGGAACACCGTCAAGGGCACATTGTCCCGGCGCAGTTGGTTGAGGAAGGCATCCTGGAGGTTGAGTTGCCCTCTGGCCACTTCGTCACCCCATCTGTGTGTAGACGGACCAAGTCCGTGGCGCTTCACTTCGACGGCAGAGGCAACTCACCTGCCGCCTGCTGCAACACCGCTGCCAAAAGTTGTTCTTGCGTCATCCGGCCCACATCCAGCCAGATAACCCCCTCCTCCCGGCGGAACCAGGTGAACTGGCGCCGGGCAAAGTGGCGGGTGTCCCGCTTCAGCTGCCGGACGGCCTCGTCCCAAGGCAGCTCCCCCAGCAAAAAGCGGGTCAAATGGCGGTAGCCCAAGATCTGCAGGCCGAAGCAGTCGGGAGGGTAGCCCGCCGCCAGGACGGCCCGCACCTCGTCCAGCCAGCCGGCGGCCAATTGCTGGTCGCTGCGCCGGTTGATGCGCTGGTACAAGGCTTCCCGCTCCATGGTCAAGCCGATTTGAACCAGTTTATAGGGAGACGCCGGGGGCGGCTGGGAGCTTTCGTCTCCTCCCCCCTGCTGCCGGTGGTGGTTGATCTCCAGAGCCCGGATGACCCGCTGCAGGTCGTTGGGATGGATCCGGGCGGCAGCCTCGGGATCCACGGCGGCCAGGCGCCGGTGCAGGTAGGCGTTCCCCTTCTCCGCTGCCAGGTCGGCCAGGGAGCGGCGCAGCTCCCAGTTGGGCTTCACCGGCGGGAAGGGCAGGCTCCTGGTCAAGGAGCGGATGTAGAAGCCCGTGCCCCCCACCAGGACCGGCAGGCGGCCCCGCCCATGGGTGGTGGCGATGGCCTCCGCCGCCAGGGTGCGGAATTCCGCCACGGTGAAATCCTCGTCGGGATCCCGGATGTCGATGAGGTGGTGGGGAACTTCCCGCCGCTGGGCCGGCGTGGGCTTGGCGGTGCCGATGTCCAGCATGCGGTAAACCATGGCCGAATCGGCGGAGATGATTTCGATGTCCACTTCCCGGGCCAGAGCCAGGGCCAGGTCGGTTTTGCCCGTAGCCGTCGGACCCAGGATCACCAACAGGGGAATGGCCATGACTGCCACCACCTCAGGCCCGCTTGAACAGCCGCTCGATCTGGCCCATGTTCAGGTGGATCATGGTCGGCCGCCCGTGGGGGCACGTATAGGGGTTTTCTGCTGCGGCCAACTGCTCCAGGAGGGCCTGGATTTCCTCGGGGGCCAGGGGGTCGTGGGCTTTCACCGCCGTCTTGCAGGCGGCCATGGTGCGCAGGGCGATGTCCGCCTCCACCCAAACCTGGTCCCGCTCCTGGCGGCCCGCCGCCAGGGCCGCCAGCAGTTCCTGGAGGTGGTGGCCGGCCCCCTCCCGCCGGAACAGCCAGGGCACTTCCCGCAGCAGCAGGGTGCCGGGCCCAAAGGATTCCACCCGGAAGCCGAAAGCCTCCACCGTTTCCCGGTGCTCCTCCCAGACGGCCATTTCCTCGGGGCTCAATTCCACCGGCAGGGGAACGGCCAGCTGCTGGGCCAGGGGATAGCGGGTCTGTCCCTGCTGCATGAAGTGCTCAAAGTATACCCGTTCATGGGCTGCGTGTTGATCGATCAAGTACAGGCCGTCGGGGCCCTTGGCCACGATGTAGGTCTGGTCCAGCACCCCCAGCACGGTGAGTTGGTGCAATAGGGCCGGTACGGGCGGGCGGCCGGTGGGCGGCCGGTCCCCCACCGGGGTTCCGGCAGCATCGGACCGGGCGGCCGGTGCCTCAGGCCGGGACCTTTCCTCCTGCAAGGTGGTGCCGCTCTCTACCCCGTCCCAGGCGGCGGCCACCTGCTCATGGGCGCCCTGCCGGGCCCCGCGGGCGCCGGTCGCTCCCCGGGCACCGGGCCAGAAGGGCCGGGGCACCAGGTCGGCGCCCTGCAGGGCCTCCGTGACCGCCTGGTGCAGGGCATCGGCCAGTTCGTCCTCCTGCAGAAAGCGGACGACCCGCTTGGTGGGATGGACGTTCACATCCACCATGCCGTAGGGCAGGGAAATTTGGACGATGAAAACCGGCCACCGGTGCAGGGGCAGCAGGTGCCGGTAGGCGTCTTCCACCGCCCCCCGCAGGGCGTCGCTTTGGACGGGGCGGCCGTTGACCAGGATGAACTGGTACTGGCGGCCCGCCCGGGCTACGGCGGGCAGGGACACGTAGCCCCACAACCGGGCATCCAGGTCCGGCGCCCCTCCTTCAAAGGGGATCAAGTGCCGGGCGATGTGGGGCCCCATCACGGCCGCCGCTGCCGCCAAGGGGTCGCCGTTGCCCGGTGTCTGCCACTGAACGCGGCCGTTGTGGGTCAGTTTGAAGGCGACATGGGGGTGGCCCAGGGCGGCGGGCTGCACCGTCTCGGCGATGCGGGCGAACTCGGTGGTGGTGCTTTGCAGCCCTTTCCGCCGCGCCGGGGTGTTGAAAAACAGGTCTTCCACCGTAACGGCGGTGCCCGGCGGGGCCCCCACCGGCCCCGACCATTCCAGGCGACCGCCGTGGAAGACGGCCCGGAAGGCTTCTCCCGATTCCGGGGGGCGGCTGGTGATGGTCAACTTGGCTACGGCGGCAATGCTGGCCAGAGCCTCGCCCCGGAAGCCCAAAGTGGTGATGCGCTCCAAGTCTTTGGCATTGCGGAGCTTGCTGGTGGCGTGGCGCTGCACCGCCAGGGGGACTTCCTCGGGGAGCATGCCGTGGCCGTCATCCTGGACGGTAATCTCCGCCTTGCCCCCGTCCCGGACGGAGATGTCGATCTGCCGGGCGCCGGCGTCCAGGGCGTTTTCCACCAGTTCTTTCACCACTGCGGCCGGCCGCTCGATGACTTCCCCCGCGGCGATGAGGTCGGCCACTTCGGGGGCCAGGATGGTTATGGGAGGCCGCCCCCGCCCCGCCGGGGAGCGGTGGGCCGGTGTGCTGGTCGCCAACGTGTTTCCCACCTCCGGGCTTTATTGCCACTTCGGCCAAGAAACCGCCGGCTCCTTGTTTCATCCTCCCGGCGCCGGCAGGGGGCCTACATCAAAGCCTACCACGGGTCCGTCCAGCAGCAGGCGCGGCTCGGCGCCGCCCGCCGCGGGTACGGCGTAAAGGGCAGGCTGGCCGCCCACCGGCTCCCCCTCGCCGCACGATATGAAGGCGATCCAGTCACCGCCGGGGAACCAGCGCCCCGGCCCTCCCTGCAGGCAGTTGGAGACGACCATGGGCTCCGGGGACCAGTCGGGAGCCGCGGCGGCGGTGATGCGACCCAGGCGCACCACCCGGCCGTCCACGTCGGCAAAAAATGTGGCTGTAACCAGCAAGCGGTCGTCCTGGGGCGACCAGGCAGGATAGAGCACCCGGTCGGAGCCGGTGTCCAGCCTGGCGGCCTCCCGGGAAACCAGGTCCACCACCCGGACGGCGGCGGCGCTGCCCGCCGGGCTGACGTAGGCGGCGTAGCGGCCGTCCCGGCTGACCTGCAGGTCCCGGCGGGGCTCCAGGAGCATGTCTTCTACCGGCGCGGATTCAGCGGTGGTCCAGTCCACCACCCACAACTTGTGCTCCCAGGCCGCCAGCAGGTGGCGCCCGTCGGGGAGCCACACGGGCCAACTGCCGGGATGGTCAACCGGGATGACTTCTCCGGTGGCAATGTTGACCACCCGCAGGCCGTCCATGGCGATATAGGCGCCGTCCCGGGACCAGTTGAAGGCCGTAAAGGGCCCGGTCTCGGCCACTTCCCGGTCTTCATTCCGGTCCAGGTCGTAGACCCGCAAGGTGCCGTCCCGGGCCAGGTAGGCGACGCGGCGGCCGTCGGGGGAAAGCTGGGGCCGGGCCGCCACGCAGCGGCCGCCGGTGGTCAGCGGCCGGGGCTCGCCGTCGCCGTCCAAGACGAGAAGATCGAAGCCTTCCTCCCCCGCTCTTGTGGCCGCAAAGCGGGCCGGGGGCACGGCAGCCGCGGACTTCTCGGGCTCCTCCCGATGGTCCTGGTCATCTTGTCGGCCTGGGTCGTCTTGAGCCGGGCCGGCCGAGCCGACCGGCAACGGGGCTGCGGCAACCGGCTGGGGCGGTTCTTCCCCGGCGGGCAAAGCCTCTGGTTCGGCAGGCTCCGCCGTTAGGACATCCTCCTCAAGGATTACCTGATCCGTTTCCGAAGCATCCTCCCCCATCTGCCCGGCAGCCTCCGCCTGGGTTTCCAGGATCGCCTCGCCGGCAGGTTCGTCATCTTGGGCATCTGGGGGAATAACTACTGGGAAAGGCCGTGCAGCCGGATTGACCGGCGGCTCACCGTAATGTATTACAACCTTCGGGGTTTGCCCGGCATCCTTCACCGACCGCTCCCTCCCATCGGTGGACTGGCATTCAATCCCTATGCCCGGAGGAGGCGGCCAATCCCAACGGCTTGCAATAAACGGCGGGATATGGTTTGATAGAGGACGGATGCTGACTTGCTCCGCAAGCGGGCATGTAGCTCAGTAGGTTAGAGCACACCCCTGATAAGGGTGAGGTCGGTGGTTCGATTCCACCCATGCCCACAAG
>Ga0079224_100007084_pt1 | contig 14983 bp, 12 predicted proteins | sample Stecom2015_FD_80414 | JGI IMG/M metagenome (GOLD analysis project Ga0079224, IMG submission 80414) | Agricultural soil microbial communities from Utah to study Nitrogen management - Steer compost 2015 | ecosystem: Environmental > Terrestrial > Soil > Agricultural land | place: USA: Utah...
ACGCGCCGCTCACCGACGACGAGATCCGTCGCATCGAGGCGATCGTCAATCGGGAGGTGCTCGAGAACCGCGCGACGCAGGCGCGCGTGATGCCCTTCGACGAGGCGGTGCGTGGCGGCGCGATGGCGCTGTTCGGCGAGAAGTACGGCGACGAGGTACGCGTGCTCGACATCGGCAGCTCGCGCGAGCTGTGCGGCGGCACGCACGTCGCGCGCACCGGCGACATCGGCCTGTTCAAGGTCGTGGCCGAGGGCGGGGTGGCGGCCGGCGTGCGGCGCATCGAGGCGATCACCGGCGAGAACGCGCTCGCGTGGGTGCAGGCGACCGACGCCCGGATGAAGGAAGCGGCCTCGATGCTCAAGGTCGCGCCCGCCGAGCTGGTCGGTCGCATCGGCCAGACGCTCGAGCAGGTGCGCGCGCTGGAGAAGGAGCTGGCGCGCCTGAAGTCGAAGCTCGCGAGCTCGCACGGCGACGATCTCGCCGAGCGCGCCGTCGAGATCGACGGCATCAAGGTGCTCGCCGCCACGCTCGAGGGTGCCGACGCGAAGACGCTGCGCGAGACGATGGACCGGCTGAAGGACCGCCTGAAGAGCGCCGCGATCGTGCTCGCCACGGTCGACGGCGCGAAAGTGAACCTGATCGCCGGCGTCACGCCGAACGCCACCTCGAAGGTCAAGGCGGGCGAGCTGGTGAACTTCGTGGCGCAGCAGGTCGGCGGCAAGGGCGGCGGGCGTCCGGAGATGGCGCAGGCGGGCGGCAGCGAACCGTCGCGTCTGCCGCAGGCGCTCGCGGGCGTGGCCGACTGGGTGCGCGAGCGCGCCTGACGCGTGTCGATGAAACCGCAGGGCGGACGCACGTTCGCGCACGAGCTGCTCGGTCGCATCGAGGCGATCGCCGCGCTCGGGCCGGCGCCGGCGGTTGCCGCGGTGCATCTTCCGCTCGCCGCCGAAGAGGGATCGCGCGAATCGGAGTTCTGCGGCGTCGAGCTCGACGACGGCTCGATCGGGCTGTCGTTCGTGCTGCTCGGCGACACCTTCGCGCGGCTGCGCCGCGAGAACCCGGCCGAGAGCGTGCGCGGGATGCCTGCGCTCGAGCTCGCGCGCGCCTACCTGGACGCCGACCCGGTGCGCCGCACGCTGGGCTTCGCCGCCGTCAACGCGATCTCGCAGCGCTTCTTCCGGCAGGCGGGATACGCCCTCGACACGGCTTCCGACTCGATCGGCTCGCTCGATCCGCGGCCGGGCGAGCGCATCGGAATGGTCGGCCTGTTCGGGCCGCTGGTGCCGCGCATCGTCGGCGTGGGCGCGTCGCTCGTCGTGCTCGAGCTGCAGGCGCATCTGGCCGGCGAGCACGAGGGCTGGCGCGTCACGCTCGATCCGGCCGAGCTCGCCGGCTGCGAGAAGGTGCTGTGCACGACGACCGTGCTGCTGAACGACACGCTCGATGACGTGCTGACGGTCGTGCGCGCCGCGCGCTGGCTGGCGCTCGTCGGGCCGGGCGGAGGGTGCGTGCCGGACGGCCTGTTCGCGCGCGGCGTCACGCTGCTGGGCGGAACGACGATCGTCGACCGCGACGGCTTCGCCGATGCGGTGGCGCGCGGCGAGGCCTGGGGCCGCTTCGCGCGCAAATACGTGATCGCGCGCGACCGCTATCCGGGTTTCGACGCGCTCGCCGGCGCGCTGCGGCACTGAGGCCCGCGCACCGCCCGGATCGACCGATGCTGCATCCCGACTACCGATTCTGCCCGCGCTGCGCCGAGCCGCTGGTGGCCGGCGTGCTCGCCGGGCGCCCGCGCAAGAACTGCCCGGCGTGCGGATTCACGCACTGGAACAATCCCGCGCCGGTGGTCGCCGCGCTGGTGCAGGTCGGCGAGGAAATCCTGCTCGCGCGCAACGCCGCGTGGCCGCCGAAGATGTTCGCGCTGATCACCGGCTTCCTCGAAGCCGGCGAGACGCCCGAGGAGGGCGTCGCGCGCGAGATCAAGGAGGAGACCGACCTGGACGTGCAGAGCACGAGCCTGATCGGCGTCTACGAGTTCGCGCGCAAGAACGATCTGATCATCGCGTATCACGTGCTCGCCACCGGCCGCGTCACGCTGTCGGAGGAGCTCGTCGAATACCGGATGGTCGCGCCCGAGCGGCTGCGGCCCTGGCGCGCCGGAACCGGGCTCGCGGTGGCCGACTGGATGCGCGCGCGCGGCCTGCCCTTCGAGTTCGTCGACCTGCCGCGGCGCACGGACGACTGAGCGGATCGTTCACGCTGCTAGACTCGCCGCATTCCCGCCGGCTTCTGCGAGAGAATCGTCCGATGACCGAACCCGTACTGCAATTCGACCGCGAGGTGGATGCGCGCGGGCTGAACTGCCCGCTGCCGATCCTGCGCGCCAAGAAGGCCCTGACCGATCTGGACAGCGGGCAGGTGCTCAAGGTGATGTCCACCGATCCCGGATCGAAGCGCGATTTCGAAGCCTTCGCCCGCCAGACCGGGCACGAGCTGCTGCGCACCGACGAGACCGGGCGCGAGTGGACGTTCTACCTGAAGCGGCGCTGACGAACCGGTTTGGCGGCCGCGCCGGCGCAGCGCCTCGGAAGCGACGCCGGCGAAGCGCACCGGCGGCGGCGCCGGTGGATCGCGCGCCGCCGTTCCCTCACGCGTTCGAAGCCGCCGCGTCGAGCCGGGCGCGCTGCTCCTGCAGCTTCGTGCGCAACGCCTCGAATCCGGCGAGCCGCTCGCGCTCCTGCGCCACCACCGCTGCCGGCGCGCGATCGACGAAGCTCGGGTTCGCGAGCTTCGCCTGCGCCTTGCGGATCTCGCCGTCGACGCGCGCGAGCTCCTTGTCGAGCCGCCGGCGCTCGGCGTCGACGTCGACCTCGACCTTGAGCATCAATCGGGTTTCGCCGACGACCTGGACCGGCGCGACCGAACCCGCGGGCAGGGCGTCGACGATCTCGACCGCGTCGAGCCGCGCGAGCGCGCGCAGGTACGGCGCGAAGCTTTCGAGCCGCGCCCGCTCGCCGGCCGCCACCAGCGGCAGCTTCTGCGCCGGCGAGATGCCCATCTCGCCGCGCAGCGCGCGGCACGCGTCGATCAGCGATTTCAGCTCGGCCACCCAGGCCTCGGCCGACGCGTCGATGCGCGATGCGTCGGCGCGCGGGTAGGGCTGCGTCATGATCGACCAGCGCTGCTCGGCGATCGCACGCTCGAGCTCGGCGCCCTCGAGCCGCTGCTCGCCGCGCTCGCCGTAGCGCAGCGCGAGCGGCGCGACCTTCTGCCAGAGCGCCTCGGTGACGAACGGAATGATCGGGTGCGCCAGGCGCAGCACCGCCTCGAGCACGCGTAGCAGCGTGCGGCGCGTGGCGCGCGCGCGCGCTTCGTCACCGCCGAGCTGCACCTTCGCCAGCTCGACGTACCAGTCGCAGTATTCGTTCCAGACGAATTCGTAGATCGCGCGCGCCGCGAGGTCGAAGCGGTAGTCGTTGAAATGCCGCTCGACGTCGGCCTCGGTGCGCTGCAATTGCGAGACGATCCAGCGCTCGAGCGGGCCGAAGTCGAGATAGCCGCCGGGCGCGCACTGCTCGGGGGTATGCGCCGCGAAGCCGTTGTCCTTGCCCGCGCAGTGCATCAGCACGAAGCGGGTCGCGTTCCACAGCTTGTTGCAGAAGTTGCGATAGCCCTCGCAGCGGTTCAGGTCGAAGTTGATGTTGCGCCCCGGCCCGGCGAGCGACGCGAAGGTGAAGCGCAGCGCATCGGCGCCGAAGGCGGGAATGCCGTTCGGATACTCCTTGCGCGTGCGCTTCTCGATCGCCGCCGCCTGCTTGGGATTCATCAGCCCGTAGGTGCGCTTGGCGACCAGCGCCTCGAGCGAGATGCCGTCGATCAGGTCGATCGGATCGAGCGTGTTGCCCTTGCTCTTCGACATCTTCTGGCCTTCGGAGTCGCGCACGAGTGCGTGCACGTAGACGTCGCGGAAGGGGACTTCGCCGGTGAACGCGAGCGTCATCATGACCATGCGCGCCACCCAGAAGAAGATGATGTCGAAGGCGGTGACGAGCACCGACGACGGCAGGAAGCGCGCGAGCGCCGGCAGCAGGTTCGGTCGTCCGTCGCGGAACGGCTCGTCGGGATCGACGAGCGTCGAGAACGGCACCAGCGCCGACGAGAACCAGGTGTCGAGGACGTCGGGATCCTGTACGAGGGCGCCGGTCCACCCGGCTGCCCGCGCCTTTGCGCGCGCCTCGTCTTCGTTGCGCGCGACGAAGACGTCGCCGTCGTGCAGCGGCGCGCCGTTCGCGTCGGCCTTGTACCAGGCCGGAATGCGGTGCCCCCACCACAGCTGGCGCGAGATGCACCAGTCCTGGATGTTCGTCAGCCAGTGATCGTAGGTGGCCTTCCAGCCCTCGGGCACGAAGCGGATGCGGCCTTCGGCGACGGCCTGTAGCGAGCGTTCGGCGATGCTGCCGCCGGCCAGCAGCGAGTCGGCCGGCGCCGGCTTGTTCATCGCGACGAACCACTGGTCGGTGAGCATCGGCTCGATCACCGCGTTCGTGCGGTCGCCGCGCGGCACGACCATCCGGTGCGGCTGCACCGAATCGAGCAGGCCGAGCGCTTCGAGGTCGGCGACGATGGTTTCGCGCGCGTCGAAGCGGCCGAGCCCGCGATAGCGGGGCGAGGCGTTCTCGTTGATGCGGGCGTCGAGGGTGAGCACGCCGATCGTCGGCAGGTCGTGGCGCTGGCCCACCGCGTAGTCGTTGAAGTCGTGCGCCGGCGTGACCTTCACGGCGCCGGTGCCGAACTCGCGATCGACGTAGGCGTCGGCGATGATCGGGATCTCCCGCCATCCGCGCTCGGCGCCCCGCGCGACGAGCGCCTGCAGCGCCATCGCGGAGCCGTCGAAGGCCGGTTCGTCGCCCAGGCCCGACAGCGGCAGCAACACGGTCTTGCCCACCAGCGCCGCGTAGCGTTCGTCGTCCGGGTGCACCATCACCGCCGTGTCGCCGAGCATCGTCTCGGGCCGTGTGGTGGCGACGGTGATCGTGCCGCTGCCGTCGGCGAGCGGATAGCGGATCTGCCAGAGCCGGCCCTCTTCCTCCTCGCTGACCACCTCGAGATCGGAGACCGCCGTGAGCAGCTCCGGATCCCAGTTCACCAGCCGCTTGCCGCGGTAGATCAGCCCCTGCTCGTGCAGGCCGACGAAGACCTCGCGGACGACGGCCGACAGCTTCGGGTCCATCGTGAAGTATTCGAGCGACCAGTCGGTGGAGGCGCCCAGGCGACGCATCTGCCGGGTGATCGTCGAGCCCGATTCCTCCTTCCATGCCCAGACGCGCTCGATGAACTTCTCGCGCCCGAGATCGTGGCGCGTGAGGCCCTGCGCGTCGAGCTGGCGCTCGACGACGATCTGCGTGGCGATGCCGGCGTGATCGGTGCCCGGCAGCCACAGCGTGTTGTCGCCGAGCATCCGGTGATAGCGCGTGAGCGTGTCCATCACCGTCTGGTTGAAGGCGTGGCCCATGTGCAGCGTGCCGGTGACGTTCGGCGGCGGCAGCTGGATCGAGAACGCCGGAGCGCCCTCGGTGTCGCCGGCGGCGAAATAGCCGCGCGACTCCCACAGCGGATACCAGAAGGCCTCGATCTCGGCGGGCTCGAAGCTCTTGGCGAGCCCTTGGGCCTCCTCGACGGGCGTCGTCGACTCCCGGCGATCGGCGTCGGAGGCGGACGATGGATTCGAAGGGCGTGCGGTGCTCATGGCGAAAGGCGAGCTGGGTTGCGGTTCGGAGTGGAGGGGTGGTTCGTTCGGTCGGGAAGCGCTCGTTCGGCTCGGGGGCGCTCGTACGGATCTTCGCTCATTTGCGTCCCGCGATCTCGTCGTGCACCCGCGTGAGCTCGTCGGTGACGGCGCGGGCGACCAGATCGCGCACGGGCGGCCCGAGCGTGAGCCGCAGCTCGGCCGCCAGCGACTCGGTGGCGCGTGCGAGCACGATGTCGAGCCGGACCTGCATCTCGTCGTCGATCAGCGTCTCGGAGCGGCCGAGCAGCCGCTCGAGGACGTTTTCCTGCACGCGCAGCGCGAGCTGCGCCCAGTCGACGTCGGTCAGGGCGTGCGGCAGTTCGGCGGCGTCGTAGCGCGGCAGGTCGACGACCTCGGTGAGCATCGGGATCGCGTCGTCCGGGGCTTCGGCCGCGCCTTCGGAGGCGGCCCGCAGCTGCGCGACGAGCCGCTGCAGTTCGTCGTCGGCGTCCATTGCCGTTCAGCCGCCCGCCGCGGCCACGTCGTGGCGGGTCATCGGGTAGCCGCGGTCGCGATAGAAGCGCCATCGCTCGCGCGCCGCGGCGCGATCGTCCTCGTCGAGGCCGACGATCTCGATCAGGCGCTCGAAGCGCGCGAACATCGGCGGCGGGGCCGCCCCGAGGTTCACCAGCACGTCGTGCGTGCCGGTGTCGACGGCGGCGTGCGTGAGCAGGATCGGCGTCTGCGCGGCGAGCGGGTCGTCGGCGCGCACGTGCGGAAGGAAATCGGCCGGCGGCTCGCTCCAGAGCAGGCGGTCGAAGGCGTCGAGCCGCGCTTCGTCGTCGCACCAGACGAGCACGCGGCGCTTCGACCGATACGCCCTGCGCACCACGCGACATCCGTAGACGAACCGGTCGGGCGCGTTGAAGTGGAAGTCGACGCGCGTCATCTGCTGCGGATGAGGGGAGCGTCCGGCCGCGGCGAACGCTCAGGCGCCGTCGGCGCGCGAGAGCACGAAGTGCGCGAGCAGCGGGACCGGACGCCCGCTCGCGCCCTTGTTCGTCCCCGAGCGCCAGGCGGTGCCGGCGATGTCGAGGTGCGCCCAGTCGTAGTCCTTCGTGAAGCGCGCGAGGAAGCAGGCCGCGGTGACCGAGCCGGCGGGCCGCCCGCCGATGTTGGCGACGTCGGCGAACGGCGATTTCAGCTGCTCCTGGTACGCCTCGTCGAGTGGCATGCGCCAGCAGGTGTCGGCGACCTCCTTGCCGGCGGCCTGCAGCTCCGCGGCCAGCTCGTCGTTCGGCGAGAACAGCCCCGAGTGGTGGTGCCCGAGCGCGATGACGCAGGCGCCGGTGAGCGTCGCGACGTCGACCACCGCGGCCGGCGCGAAGCGCTTCGCGTACTCGAGCGCATCGCACAGGATGAGCCGGCCCTCGGCGTCGGTGTTGAGGATCTCGACCGTCTTGCCCGACATCGTCGTGACGATGTCGCCGGGCTTCGTGGCGCGCCCGCTCGGCATGTTCTCGGTGGTGGGCACGATGACGACGAGGTTGATCTTCGCCTTCATCTCGGCCACGGCGCGCACGGTGCCGAGCACCGACGCGGCGCCGCACATGTCGTACTTCATCTCGTCCATCTCGGCGGCCGGCTTCAGCGAGATGCCGCCGGTGTCGAAGGTGATGCCCTTGCCGACGAGGACGAGCGGCGGCTTCTTCGCTCCCGCGCCCTGGTAGCGCAGCACGATGAGCTTGGGCGGCTGCTCGGAGCCGCGCGCCACGGCGAGCAGCGCGCCCATCTTCAGCGCCTGCATCTGCTTGGTGTCGAGCACCTCGATCTTCAGGCCGAACTCGCGCGCGAGCTTCTTCGCCTGGTCGGCCAGGTATGCGGGCGTGCAGACGTTCGACGGAAGGTTGCCGAGATCCTTGGCGAGGTCGACGCCGTTGGCGATGGCGGTGGCGCGCTCGATCTCGCGTCCCGCGCGCGTGGCGGCGGCGCGCTCGAGCGCGAGCGCGACGCGCTTCGGCCGCGGCGGCTTCGGATCGGGCTCGCTCTTCATCGCGTCGAAGCGGTAGGCGAGATCGCGGCCCGCGAGCACCTGCACGCGGACTTTCCAGTCGAGATCGCGCCCCTGGACCGGCACGTCGTGCAGCAGCGACAGCGCGTCGTCGGCGCGGAACTGCGCGGCCGCCTTGTATGCCGCGCGTACGGTGTCGAGATACGCCTTCTCGTTCGCTTCGTCGCCCGGGCCGAACGACGCGAGAACGACGCGCGCGATCGCTCCGTCCAGGTGCGCCGAAAGCGTCGAGCCCGCCTTCTTCGCGAGATCGCCCGACTCGAGCAGACGCGACAGACGTCCTCCGCTCGCTTCGTCGATCGCCTGTGCCGCGCTCCCGCACAGCTTTCCGTCGACGACCGGGACCAGCGCGCAGCCGGCGCGCGCGCGGGCCGGAGCGGAAGTCGTTGTGCTAAATTGCATCGCTTTGCTTCTTCTCGAGATCGACCGGCGGATTATACGAGGGTCGTCCCGCGATGCTGTTCGAGAAGGCACTGCGCCGAGACCTGCTCAACCTCGCCGGAGTCGTGTTCGCGACGCTGTTCGTCATCATGCTGACGACGTCGCTGATCCGCTTCCTCGGGCGCGCGGCGAGCGACCGCGTCGACACCGCCAGCGTCCTGCCGCTGATCGCGTTCAACTCCATCAACCTGCTGCCGGTGCTGCTCGTGCTCACCGTGTACGTCGCCGTGCTGATGTCGCTCACGCGCGCGTTCCGCGAATCGGAGATGGTGATCTGGTTCGCCAGCGGGCTGAGCCTGACCGCGTGGATCCGCCCGGTGCTCGGCATTGCGGTCCCGATCGCGCTGCTCGTCGCGCTCGTCGCGTTCTTCGTCGCGCCGTGGGCGAACCGCCAGGCCAACGAGTACCAGCAGCGCTTCGCGCAGCGCGAGGACGTCTCCCAGGTGGCGGCGGGGCGCTTTCGCGAGTCGGTGTCGGCCAATCGCGTGTTCTTCGTCGAGTCGCTGAACGAGGAGCAGACCGAGGTGCGCAACGTCTTCGTCACGCAGGCGCGCGGCGACGCGCTCACCGTCGTCGTCTCGCGCAGCGGCAGCATCGAGAACCGGCCCGACGGAAGCCGCTTCCTCGTGCTGCAGGACGGACGCCGCTACGACGGCACGCGCGCGCAGGCCGACTTCCGGCTGATGGAGTTCGGCCGCTACGGGCTGCGGCTCGAGCCGCGCGAGGCGGTCGTCGCCGAGGACCGCGCGAAGTTCAAGTCGACCGCCGAGCTGCTCGACGACCCGTCGCCGCGCAACCTCGGCGAGCTCGCCTGGCGCATCAGCCTGCCGGTGTCCGCGGTGCTGATGGCATTGCTGGCGATTCCGCTCTCGTCGATGAATCCGCGCGCCGGGCGTTCGGTGAACCTGCTCGCCGCGCTGCTGATCTATCTCGTCTACAACAACCTGCTCTCCGTGTTCCAGGCGTGGATCGGGCAGGGCCGGGTGCCGTTCGGCATCGGGGTGTGGATCCTGCACGCGGCCTTGCTGCTGCTCGTCGTCTGGCTGTTCCGTCGCCGCACGACGCTGCCGCGGCGCTGGTTCGCGCGGCTGCGCTTCGGGCACGCCTGAGATGAGGGTGCTGCGCCGCTACCTGGGCGCGCAGATCGGCGCGGCGGTCGCCTTCGTGCTGTTCGGCTTCCTGGCGCTGTTCGCGTTCTTCGACTTCATCAACGAGCTCGACGACATCGGGCGCGGGACCTACCGGCTGCCGCACGCGGTAGCCTTCGTGCTGCTCGGGCTGCCCGCGCACGTCTACGAGCTGATGCCGATCGCGGCCCTGATCGGCACGATCTACGCGCTCGCCCAGTTCGCGTCGAACTCGGAGTTCACCGCGATGCGCGCCGCCGGTCTCGGCCGACGGCAGGCGCTGTCGACGATCGCGCTGATCGGGTCCGTCTTCGCGGTGCTCACCGCACTCGTCGGCGAGGGGCTCGCGCCGCCCGCCGACCGCCTCGCGCAGAAGCTGCGCCTGACGTCGATCGGCGCATCGGTCGGCGGCCAGTTCCGCTCCGGACTGTGGCTGAAGGACTCGGTGCGCCAGGCGGGCGGCGAGGTCGAGCGCCTTCGCTTCGTCAACGTCGGCGAGCTGCTGCCCGACGGAACGCTTCGCGACGTGCGCGTCTTCGAGTTCGACGCGCAGATGCGCCTGTCCGAGCTGCTCGAAGCGCGCCGTGCGCGCTATGCGCCGCCCGAGGGATGGCAGCTGCAGGAGGTGGAATCGACGCGCTTCGACGAGCTGAGCCTGCCGGGCGATGCGCCCCTCGTGCGCACGGCGCAGTCGAGCGAGACGCAGCGCCTCTGGCACAGCGAGCTCACGCCGTCGCTGCTCGGCGTGCTGCTCGTGCAGCCCGACCGCATGTCCGCCGCCGCGCTGTACCGCTACGTCCGGCACCTGCAGGAGAACCGCCAGGACGCCGCGCAGTACGAGATCGCGCTGTGGAAGAAGATCGTCTACCCGCTCGCGGTCATCGTGATGATGGCGCTCGCCCTTCCCTTCGGCTACCTGCAGGCCCGCGCCGGCGGAATCGGCTACAAGGTCTTCGCCGGCGTGATGCTCGGCATCGCCTTCCATTTCCTCAACGGACTGTTCTCGCACCTCGGGCTGCTGAACACCTGGCCCCCGATCGTGTCGGTGAGCATTCCCAGCGTCGCCGCCTTCGTGCTCGCCCTCGGCATGCTCGCGTGGGTCGATCGCGCGCGATGAGCTGCGGCGTCTGTCGTACCTGTCGATTCGCGGGCGCGATGCCGGTGCCGGCGGCCTTCGGGAAACTCCGGACTTTGCTATCGCACGTAGGCGTGGACGCCCGGCCGGACGTCCATTAGGATGACTGCGATTCGAGGAGGAGGAGGGGCAGCGAACGCTGCCGCAGGGGCAGCGGTCTCTGCCGTTTCGACGGCAGCTTCTGCCGTTTTCGGGGCGCACAGCGATGTGCGCCCTTTTTTCTGTGCGGCGCCCGCGGCGGCGCGTGCAGGCTCCGCGATGCGCACGCGCCGCCGCGGGATGCGCACGCGCACGGCGGGTCGTCGCGAGCATCGTTCCCGGTCCCGATGACGTCGATCTTCGAACGCGCATTCGGCGATGCCGATCGCGCGCGCCGCAGTTTCTGGATGGCCCTGTTCGTGCTCACCGCGCTGCGCGCGTGGCTCGCCGCCGCGTTGCCGTTCACCGGCGACGAGGCGTATTTCGCGCAGTGGGGGCGCTATCCCGACTGGGGCTTCTACGATCACCCGCCGATGATCGGCTGGTGGCTGGCGCTGCTCGAGGGCGTCTCCGACCACCCTTTCGTGCTGCGCCTGCCCGCGCTGCTCGCGCCCCCGCTGATCGCGCTCGTCGGATGGGCGCTGATGCGCCGCTGGGGCGCGGCGATCGCCTGGCAGGCCGCGACCCTGCTGCTGCTCGTTCCGCTGAATGCGTGGAACGTCGCGATCACCACCGACGTACCGCTGATGCTGTTCTCCGCGCTGACCGTCGCGTTCTACCTGCGCGCGCGGGCGAGCGGACGAACGCTCGATTTCCTGTTCACCGGCCTCGCGCTGGCGGGCGCGCTGCTGTCGAAGTACTTCGCCGGGCTGCTGGCGATCGCGCTGTTCGTGCACGCGGTGTGGCGCCCGACGCGCAGCTCGTTGCGCGGTCTCGCCTGGATCGTGCTCGGGTCGCTGCCGGCCGCGGTGCTGCAGATCGCGTGGAACGCCGGCAACTGCTGGCCCAACGTGATGTTCAATCTCGTGAACCGTCACGGCGGCGCGGGGCTCTCCTGGCAGACGCCGGTGCTCTATGCGGTGAGCGTCGCCTACGTGTTGACGCCGCCGGTGGCCTGGGCGCTGCTGCGCGGCGTGCGCGAAGCGCCGCGCGTGATCGGCGCGGCCGCGGCGAACGAGCGGCGGGCACTGCGCTTCCTTGCGCTGGTTCCGCTCGCGCTGTTCGCCGCGCTTTCGCTGGTGAAGACGATCGGCCTGCATTGGCTCGCGAGCTTCGTCTTCCCGGCCGTGCTGTGGTTCGCGTGCACCGCGAGCGCGCGGGCGATGGCGCGCGCGCTCGCCTTCGCGGCCGCGCTCGCGCTGCTGCACTGGATCGCGATCGGCGTGCTCGCGGCGCTGCCGGTGGAGACCTTCCGTGACTGGCGCAGCTATCCCGGGCTGGTGATGACGATGCACGTCGACGAGCTCGCCTCGGCCCTCGAACCCTGGCGCACGACGCATGCGATCGCCTCCGACGGCTATTCGCCGGCGGTCACCCTCGGGCACGCGCTCGGGCAGCACGTGATCGTGCTCGGACCGGGCACCAGCCACGCGCGGCACGACGACATCCTGACCGACTTTCGCGCGCTCGACGGCGCGGACATCCTGATCGTGCTGCGGCGCGACGACCGCATCGGCGCCTTCGATCGCTATTTCGAGCGCACGACCCACGAGACCGTCGTGATCCGCGGCGCCGCGTTCCATCTGGTGGACGGCCGGGGCTTTCGCTACGAGACGTACCGCGACGAGGTGCTCGACGAGGTGAGGAGGCGCTACTACGCCGTACCCCGCTGGCTGCCCGGCGACGCGTGCTATTTTTGCGATCGCTATTTCCCCGACCGTTCGTGTCGCGCCCCCTGAGCGGGCGCAGCGATCCCGTTCCTTTCGCACGATGAACCTGCAACAGCTGCGTTTCCTGCGCGAGACCGCGCGCCACGGCTTCAGCCTGACGCGTGCCGCGCAGGCGATGGGGACCTCGCAGCCGGCCCTCTCGCGCGGCATTCTGGAGCTCGAGGCCGAGCTCGGCGTCGACGTGTTCCTGCGTCACGGCAAGCGCATCCTCGGGTTCACCGATCCGGGACGAGCCGTGTTCGAGCGGGCCGAGCGTGTTCTGGCCGAGATCGACGGCATCGAACGCGTCACCGCGGACTACCGCGCGCGCGACGACGGCGAGTTGCGCATCGCGACGACGCACACGCAGGCGCGCTACGCGCTGCCGAACGTGGTGCGCGAGTTCCGTCGCCGCTATCCGGCCGTGCGGTTGACGCTGCTGCAGGGCAGCCCGAGCCAGATCACGCAGCTGTTGCTCGCGCGCGAGGTCGACTTCGCGATCGCGACCGAGGTCCCCGAGAACGCCGACGAGCTGCTCGCGATCCCGGCCTTCGAATGGGAGCACGTGGTGATTGTTCCCCGCGGGCATCCGCTCGCCGGCCAGCCGCCGTCGCTGCATGCGCTCGCACGCCATCCGCTGATCACCTACGTCGAGGAGTTCGCCGGGCGGCGGCGGATCGACCGCGCGTTCGCGGCCGCCGGGCTGCGGCCCGACATCGTCCTGTCGGCGATCGATTCGGACGTGATCAAGACCTACGTCGGGATCGGGCTCGGTGTGGGCATCGTCACCGGGCTGGCGTGGGAGCCTCGGCAGGATCGCGCGCTCGCGATGATGCCCGCCGGCGCGCTGTTCGGGATGAACTCGGTGAAGCTCGCCGTGCGCCGCGATGCGTTCCTGCGCGGTTTCGCGCTCAGCTTCATCGAGCTGTTCGTGCCGAACGTCGACCTCGGCCTGTTCGAGCGTCGCGTCGAGACGCGACGCTCGGCGCGCACGAATACGCCGGGGTAGGCGGGGCGCGCGAACGATCGCCGGGGCGGGCGGCGGCGTACGCCGCGTGCATAACCCCCGGGTAATCCCCCAGCGTCGAGACCCTTCGGATTCGACGGGTCGGCGAGGGCTCGTGCTTATACTTCGGCGGGGCGGGCGCGGCGTTGGACGCCGGACGCGCGAATGGGAGTGAAGAACGACAAATGGGCGTCGCGAACTGGCGCGCAGGGGCGGCCGCGATCGCGCTCTTCGTGGCCAGCGGTCCGACGGCGGCGCAGCAGGTGACCCTGAACGTGTCGAGCTGGATGCCGGCTGCGCACGTTCTGACGCAGACGGTGAACAAGTGGTGCGACGAGGTGGCCAAGGCCACCGAGCGGCGCGTCGTCTGCAAGATGATGCCCAAGCCCGTGTCGCCGCCGCCCGGAACCTTCGACGCCGTGCGCGAAGGGCTGGCCGACGTCTCCTACTCGGTGCACGGCTACACCCCCGACCGCTACACGCTGTCGCAGCTCGCGGAGCTGCCGTTCTCCGGCGATTCGGCCGAAGCGAACTCGGTCGCCTACCAGCGCATCTTCGAGCGCCATCTGCTGCGCCTGAACGAGCACCGCGGACTGAAGGTGATCGCCGTATTCACGCACGGTCCCGGGCAGCTGTACACGCTGAAGAAGCCGATCGAGTCGCTCGCCGACCTGCAGGGGCTGAAGCTGCGCGGGGACGGGGGCATGGTGGCCAGCGTCGGCAAGGCGATCGGCGTGAGCATCGTGCTCAAGCCGTCGGCCGAGACGCAGGAGCTGCTCGCCTCGGGGGCGATCGACGGGCTCTTCGGCACCGCGGAGACGATCGAGTCGCTGCGCCTCGAGAAGCAGATCCGCTATCGGGTCGTCTTTCCCGGCGGCCTGTACAACACCAGCTTCGCGTTCGTGATGAACCAGGCGACGTGGAACCGCATCGACACGGCCGACCAGGCGGCGATCGCACGGCTGTCGGGCGAGCATGCCGCGCGCATGTTCGGCCGCGCCTGGGACGACGTCGACCGGCGTGCGGTGACGGTGATGCAGGCGAGCGACGTGCGGGCGAATTTCGCCGATCGTTCGTTCGTCGAGGCGGTGCGGGCGCGCACCGCGCCGATCGAGCTGAAGTGGATCGCCGAGGCGCGGGCCAAGGGGCTCGAGCGCCCGGAGCAGGTGTTGCGCGAGTTCCGCTCCGAGCTGTCGAAGCTGCAGTGAGGGCGGTGCGCGGCGCATCGCCGTAGCGCTTCGCACGCGCCACGCCTGGGGGCGGGGCAGGGCGTGTATAATCCGCGCTCTTCGGGGGGCGGTAGCTCAGCTGGGAGAGCGTCGCGTTCGCAATGCGAAGGTCGGGAGTTCGATCCTCCTCCGCTCCACCACCCGGTTCGAAAGCCAGGCCCTCGTGTCGAGGACCTGGCTTTCTTTTTGCCCGACCGGTGCCGCCCGGTCGTCCCGGGACGCCGGCAGGACGCCCTTCGGAGGCCCCGCCGGACGGCCGGGTGAGCGCCGACCGTCTATCATCGTTCCGACCGCACGGAACCGACGCATGATCCTGGGCACGCTTCGCAACCGCACTTTCGACGAGATCGCCGTCGGCGATCGCGAGAGCCTGGAGCGCACGCTCACGGCGCAGGACAT
>Ga0079224_100007086_pt1 | contig 14982 bp, 16 predicted proteins | sample Stecom2015_FD_80414 | JGI IMG/M metagenome (GOLD analysis project Ga0079224, IMG submission 80414) | Agricultural soil microbial communities from Utah to study Nitrogen management - Steer compost 2015 | ecosystem: Environmental > Terrestrial > Soil > Agricultural land | place: USA: Utah...
CGCGGACGTGCTGCTGATCGGGCACGACGACGGCGTGCGCGTGATCGAGTAGCCCGGCCGCTTACGGATTCGAGCGGCGGTCGAGAACCGAAGTCGCATCGGGCCGTGGACTTGTCGAAGTCGCTTCGGGTCGCGGAGCGCCGAAGTCACGCGAGGCCCGACGATCGCGGTCGAGCCGCCGACACCCGCGGCGCGTCCCTGCATGACCTGCCCGAGGGCCGAGATGCCCCCGTCATGTACCCCGCTTCGTCGGCAGAGCGTGCCGCGCACGACGGCAGCCGCCCCCCATGCCGACCGGGCGCGTTAGAGGCGCGGAGTGAACGGGGCGGAAGCGGAAACAGAGTAGAGAGAAGAGAAGTGGCTGGGGGACCAGGATTCGAACCTGGGTTCTCGGAGTCAGAGTCCGATGTCCTACCGCTAGACGATCCCCCAGCGGCGTTACGAGCTTACCCCGTCTCGGCCGCCGGTTGCCACCGTATCGGATCCGAGACGGCCGGCGCGCGGCGCACGAGGACGTCGGGCCGCGCGAACCGGAAACACGACGCACGCCGCGGCGGCCCCGCCGCCCGCGGCGCGCACCGGATCAGCGCTTCGAGAACTGCGTGGCCCTGCGCGCCTTGCGGAGGCCGACCTTCTTGCGCTCGACTTCGCGCGCGTCGCGCGTCACGAAGCCTGCACGGCGCAGAGGCTGACGCAGCGTCTCGTCGTACGCGATCAACGCGCGCGTGATCCCGTGACGAATCGCGCCGGCTTGTCCGGTCGTGCCGCCGCCGCGGACCGTCGCCCGAACGTCGAACTTGCCCTCGAGCTCGGTCGTGACGAGCGGCTGTCGCACGATCATCCTCGCCGTCTCGCGGCCGAAGAACTGGTCGAGCGGACGGCCGTTCACGGTGATCTCGCCGGTGCCGGGCCGCAGGAACACGCGTGCTGCGGAGGTCTTGCGCCGGCCCGTGCCGTAATACATCTCTGCTGCCATAAGTGATTACAGCTCCAACGGAATCGGCTGCTGCGCGTGGTGCGGATGCTCGGCGCCGCGCACGACCTTGAGCTTGCGCAGCATCCGGCGTCCCAGCGGATTGCGGGGCAGCATGCCCTTCACGGCAAGCTCGAGCGCCCGCTCCGGCGCCCGCGCGAGCAGCTTCTCGAGCGATTCGGACTTCATGTGCCCGACGTAGCCGGTGTGGTGATAGTACACCTTGTCCTTCATCTTCCGGCCGGTCACGCGGATCTTCTCCGCGTTGACCACGATGATGTAATCACCGGTATCCACGTGCGGCGTATAGACGGGCTTGTGCTTGCCGCGGAGCCGCCGAGCGATCTCCGAGGCGAGCCGCCCGAGCGTCTTGCCGTCGGCGTCGACGACGTACCAGTCGCGGCGGACGCTCTCCGGCTTGGCCGAAAATGTCTTCATGTTCGGAATCTGGCTCTGAAAATGGCGGCCGGGGACCCGACCAAAGATGCGGAATGGTACTGGGCGGGGCGCGCGGGTGCAAGCGCCCCCGCCCGGCCGGTCAGAACGCGTACTCGAGCGCGATCGTCGTGAAGCGGTCCGTGCTCTCCGAATCGGCCGGAACCGCGCTGTTCATTTTGATCCGGTAGGACAGAACGAGCGCGACGTTGCCGACGATCCGGGCCCGCAGCGACGAGCGGGCCTCGGTCATCGTGTTCGTCGAGCCGCTCTCGATCACGAGCGCCTGCTCGAACTCGGTCGTGTCCGACAGCGTCCACAGATAATCGACCGAGCCTCGGACGATCGCGTCGTCCTCTTCGGTCCCGTCCCGGAGCTCCGACTGCCGCGCACCGAAGCCGATGCCGGTGTCGAGCGTATGCCGGTCGCGGTCCACGATGCGGCGGCCGTAGCCGATGGTCTCGGAAACCTGCTCCGCGTAGCCCGAGAAGCGGTCCCGCTTGTAGTCGAGCGTCGTGAACAGAAAGTTGTGCTCGCCGAACGAGCGGCGTGCCTCGTATTTAAAGAGGTACGCCTCGGCCGTGGTTTCCTCGTCGGTCGACGCGCCGACCCCGGACAGGTCGATACCGTGCCGCCAGCCGGCGCGGCCGTAGCGAAGCGACAGCGAGGCGTTCGCGCTCGTGCTGTCCGTGTTGCCGCTCGTCGCGATATAGCCGAGCGCCGCCTTACCGGAGAACGACGGATCGGAGCCTCCGGCATCCTGGGCGGCGGCGTTGACGGAGAGCAGCGCGAGCAGCGATACGACAGCGGGATACGTTCTCACGAGGGCGCCTCGGCGGCTCGGTAGGGGCCGCAACGGACGCGGATGATACACGGGCCTCGCGGTCGTCGCACCGACCTCCGTCGTCCCTATAATGCGGTCGTCATTCGGGGACACACTCGGCTCGACTCATGTCACGACGTCTCGGCTGGTCCGACGGCCTCATCGCTGCAGTCGACGAAACGCTGCGCACGCTCGGCGGCGCAGTCGCGGCCTCGCGCCCGAGCCCCGGCGACGGGCTCGACGAGCCGCGGCTGTCGACGTGGGACCGGCGCACCAGCGGCGCGCTGATGCGCGTCAATCACGCCGGCGAGATCGCGGCGCAGGCACTTTACGTCGGGCAGGCCATCGGGGCACGCAGGCCCGAGACGCGCGCGCATCTGCTCGACGCGGCGCGCGAGGAGCGCGATCACCTCGACTGGTGCCGCACGCGGCTCGACGAGCTCGGAGCGAGACCGAGCCTGCTCGGGCCGTTCTGGTATGCGGGCAGCTTCTGCATCGGCCTCGCGGCCGGCGCGCTCGGCGATGCCGTGAGCCTCGGTTTCGTCTCCGAGACGGAGCGGCAGGTCGAGGCGCATCTCAAGGATCACCTCGAGCGATTGCCGCCCCGCGACGTGAAGAGCCGCGCCATTCTCGAGCGAATGGCCGAGGACGAGGTTCATCACGGGACGACGGCCCGGCTCGCAGGCGGCATCCCGCTGCCCGCGCCCGTTCGCAGTCTGATGTCGATCGGCGGCGAGACTCTGCGCCGCACGGCGTACATCTTGTGACGCACATCACAAGCACCGAGTGATGTACATCACAAGAACTGATTTCAAACTTGCGAACTTACGTTGATTTGATTAAATACGGGATTAAGTCAAACCCCGGAGTCCCGTTGAAATGGAAGAAGCACTTCGTCCGTTGAGTGATGTCCCTGCGATCAATCGTTTCTTGAGCTACTGCCGGGTCCGCACGGTTCCGGCGAAGACGGTCATGATCCACGCGGGCGACCTGCCCGATGTGCTCTACTACATCGTCGACGGCTCCGTCGAAGTGATGATCGAGGACGAGGACGGCAACGAGATGGTCCTCGCGTACCTGAACAAGGGCCAGTTCTTCGGCGAGATGGGCCTTTTCTACGAGCAGCCGCAACGCAGCGCTTGGGTCAGAACCCGCACGGAAAGCGAAATCGCGGAGATGACGTATCCGCGCTTCCGGCAGCTCGCCTCGGAGAGCCCGGGGCTGATCTTCGAGGTCGCGACCCAGCTCGCCACCCGTCTCGATCGCACGAACCGCAAGCTCGGCGACCTGGCATTCGTCGACGTCACCGGCCGCGTCGCGCACGCGATCATGGATCTTTGCCGCGAGCCGGACGCGATGACCCATCCGGAAGGCATGCAGATCAAGGTCTCGCGGCAGGAGCTGTCGCGTCTCGTCGGCTGCTCGCGCGAGATGGCCGGGCGCGTGCTGAAGGTGCTCGAGGACCAGGGCCTCGTGCGCGCGAACGGCAAGACGATCGTCGTGTTCAACGCGCGGCGCGAGCCGCCGAAGGCGCGCCGCCCGCAACTGCAGCGCGTCTGAGGGCGGCGCCTCCTCGTTCCGGGGTCACGAGGGGTCGGAGCCGGTCGGCTCCGACCCCTCTCGTCTTTCCGCGGAGCGCGACGGACGCACCGCTACTTGATTGCGCGATGCGCCTTGATGCGGTCGTACGCCGCTCTGATCTCGTGCGTCTTCTGCTCCGCGAGCGCGACCATCGCCGCCGGCATGCCGCGCGACAACAGCTTGTCCGGGTGGTGCTGGTTCATTAGTCGGCGATAGGCCCGCTTGACCTCGCTGTCGCTCGCCGTCGCACTGACGCCGAGCACCTTGTACGCGCCCTCGAGATCGGGCGCCTCGCCGTGATCGGACCGGAAGCGCTGATGCGCACGAATCAGCGCCTCGATCTGCGCGAGCTCGACGCGGCCGATCCCGAGCCCGCTCGCGATGCGCCACAAGAGGCGCCGCTTCGCGAGGTCGATCGGCCCCGCGGCGATCGCGGCCTGCATCTGGATCTCGACGAACGCGCGGCGGAGATCGGGCCGGTCCTCGAGCTGGCGCTTGAGCTCGGCGAGCCGCTCGGCGACGGGGAAATCCGGGCTCTTGCCGGCCGTGAAGCACTCGATCGCGGCCGTCACCTGCTCCGGCCCGAGCTGCATCGTGTGCATGATCCGGCGCGCGGCGCGGATTTCCTCCTCCGACACCCGACCGTCGACCTTCGCGACCCGGCCCATCAGCTCGAACGTCGCTCGGAAAAAGAGACTGCTCAGTTCGTGCGGGACGGGGCCGCCGTTCTTGCCGACGAAGCCGAAGCCCTCGTCGAACCGGTGGCCTAGCACCAGCCCGAGCAGCGAGCCGATCGGCCCCGCCGCGGCGAAGCCGAGCAGGCTGCCGACGGCCTTGCCGATCCATTGCATACGGGTGCCGGGCGTCGTGATGCGCTTCCCTGTCATTTGAGGAATGGGATCCCCTACGGAGGCGACGCGGTTGCCTCACCGCTGGTCGACGGGTCATTATCTGGCGTTTTCCACGCAACGCAATTCCGCCGTATCCTGCCGCAGGACATTGCGTCCGGTTCAACGATGAACGTACCGCTCAAGCCTCTGTACGAGTCGCGCCTCCACGGCCTCCCGCCGCTCACCCGGGGCAAGGTCCGCGACATCTATCGCGTCGACGACAAGCATCTCCTGATCGTCGCGACCGATCGGATCTCTGCGTTCGACGTCGTGCTGCCGGATCCGATTCCGGGCAAGGGCGTGCTGCTGACCACGCTGTCGAACTTCTGGTTCGACAAATTGAAGCACGTCGTCCCGAATCACCTGACCGGAATCGACCCCGTCGCGGTGCTCGCCGACCCGCGCGATCACGCGATCGTCGCCGGTCGAGCCGTCGTCGTCGACTACCTGAAGCCGCTGCCGATCGAGGCCGTCGTGCGCGGCTATCTGATCGGCTCCGGGTGGAAAGACTATTGCCTCACGGGCCGCGTGTCGGGCGTGCGGCTTCCGCCGGGTCTCGAGCTCGCGGAACAGCTCCGCGATCCGATCTTCACGCCGAGCACGAAGGCGGCGCCCGGCAAGCACGACGAGAACATCACGATGGCCGAGACGCGCGACCTGATCGGCGCCGAGCTCGCGGCGCGGGTCGAGCAGATCTCGCTCGAGCTCTACGCGCAGGCGACCGAGTACGCGCGCGAGCGCGGCATCATCATCGCGGACACCAAGTTCGAGTTCGGCCTCACCGAGGACGGCGAGCTGCGCCTGATCGACGAGCTTCTGACGCCCGACTCGTCACGGTTCTGGGCGGCCGACAGCTATCGCCCGGGCTCCTCGCCGCGGAGCTTCGACAAGCAATACGTCCGCGACTATCTCGAGACGCTCGACTGGGACAAGCAACCGCCGGGACCACACCTTCCGGCGGTCGTGATCGAGCGCACGCGTGAGAAGTACATCGAAGCCGTGCAGCGTTTGACGGGCCTCACGCTGCAGGACGTTTAGCAGCAACCGCGAAGCTCCGACGCCCCCGCTGCGCGCGGCGCGTGCCGGGCCGAATCAACCGCCCGCGACGGTCAGCCGATCGACGAGCACCGAGCCGGTGCGGACCGAGCCGCGGACGTCGACGTCCGAGCCGATCGCGACGATCGACTTGAACATCTCCTTGAGGTTTCCCGCGACCGTGACCTCGTTCACCGGATAGACGATCTCGCCGCGCTCGACCCAGAAGCCCGCCGCGCCGCGCGAATAATCGCCGGTCACCGGATTCACGCCCTGGCCGAGCAACTCGCCGACGACGAACGCCTCGTTGCAGCCGGCGATGATCTCCTCGAGCGAGCCGGCGTTCGGCTTCACGAGCACGTTGTGCGCGCCGCCCGCGTTGCCCGTCGTCTGCATGCCGAGCCTGCGCGCCGAGTAGCTCGACAGCAGGTACCCCTTAAGCACACCGCGCTCGACGAGCATCCTGCGGCGCGTCGCGACGCCTTCCGCGTCGAACGGCGCGCTGCCCATTGCGCGCGGGATGAACGGATCCTCCTCGATGTCGACGAAGTCCGGGAAGACCGTGTCGCCGAGCGCGTCGAGCAGGAACGTCGACTTGCGGTACTGCGCGGAGCCGCGAATCGCGCCAAGAAAGTGACCGAAGAGCCCGCGCGCGAGCTCCGCAGGGTAGATCACCGGCACGACCTTCGTCTTGACCTGACGCGCACCGAGCCGGCGCAGCGCGCGCGTCGCCGCGACGCGGCCGACCTCCTCCGGATCGTCGAGATCCTCGAACGCGCGGGCCGACGTATACCAGTAGTCGCGCTCGAGGGAATCGCCGCTTTTCGCGATCACGGTGCAGCTCACCGAATGGCTGCTCGACGGGTAGCCGCCGACGAAGCCGTGGCTGTTCGCGTAGACGCGGACGCCCTCGCCCGTGCCGACGCTCGCCCCTTCCGAGTTCTCGATCCGCGGATCGAGCGCGCGCGCCGTGTTCTCCGCCCGCAGCGCGATCTCCGTTGCTGCATCGACGTCGAGCCCGCTCGGGAAGTGCAGATCGAGATCCGGGATATCCCGCGCCATCAGCTCCGCGTCCGCGAGCCCCGCGAATTCGTCCTCGGCCGTGAAGCTCGCGATACTGAGCGCCTTCCGAACCGCGTCCTCGATGCCCTGGGGCGAGAAGTCGTTCGAGCTGGTCGTGCCCTTGCGGCGGTTCTTGTAGACCGTGACGGCGAGGCCGCGATCGCGCTGGCGCTCGACGGACTCGAGCTCTCCCATGCGCACGGTCACGTTCAACCCCTCGTCATGGCTCGCCGACGCCTCGGCCTGGTCGGCACCGAGCCTGAGCGCGATCTCGACCGCGGCGGCCGCGGCCTGCTTCAACGTTTCCGTGACGGCGTTCGGGTCCATTCGGCCATTCTAACTGCTGTACAATGCCGCGATGAAACCGCTGGTCGGAATCATCATGGGATCGGTCTCGGACTGGTCCACGATGCGTCACGCAGCCGAGACGCTGGAGTCGCTCGGCGTGCCCCACGAGGTGCGCGTCGTCTCCGCTCATCGCACACCGGACCTGCTCTACGAGTACGCGTCGAGCGCGGCGTCACGTGGCCTCGAAGTCATCATCGCAGGCGCCGGCGGGGCCGCGCATTTGCCGGGCATGACCGCGGCGAAAACCCGTCTGCCGGTGCTCGGCGTCCCGATCCGCTCGCAAGCGTTGAACGGCATCGACTCGCTGCTGTCGATCGCGCAGATGCCGGCCGGCATCCCCGTCGGCACGCTCGCGATCGGCCGCGCCGGCGCCGTCAACGCGGCCCTCCTCGCGTGCGCGATCCTCGGAAACAAGCACGAGGCAATCGCCTCCGCGCTCGAGCGTTATCGCGAAGCACAGACCGCCGCGGTGCTCGAGCGCCCCGACCCGCGCGACCAGGAATGAGACTCGCCAAGGTCGGCATCGTCGGCGGAGGTCAGCTCGGCCGCATGCTCGCGCTCGCGGGCTATCCGCTCGGGATCGAATGCGTGCTGCTCGACCCGAGCCCCGATTCGCCGGGCGGACAGGTCGCACGCGCGAAGACCGCCGCGCTCGACGATCACGGAGCGATCGACGCGCTCGCGCGGGAGGTCGACGTCGTGACCGTCGAGATCGAGAACGTTCCGGCCGCCGCGCTCGCGGCGGCCGCGCGGCACGCGCCGGTCTTTCCGCCGCCAGCCGCGATCGAGGCGGCACAGGACCGTCTCGTCGAGAAACAGCTGTTCGGCTCGCTCGGGATTCCGACCGCCGCCTACGTTCCGGTCGAGCGTCCTCCGGATCTCGAGCGGGCGGCCGCCGAGCTCGGCCTGCCGATCGTGCTGAAGGCGCGGCGGCTCGGCTACGACGGCAGGGGGCAGCGCGTCGTCCGGCGCGCCGAGGATCTCGCGAGCGCATGGAGGGAGCTCGGCGAGGCGCCGTCGGTCGCCGAGGCGTGGGTGGAGTTCGAACGCGAGCTGTCCCTCGTGGCGGTCCGCGGCGCGGACGGCGAGCGGGCGTACTACCCGCTCGCCGAGAACGTGCACCGCGACGGCATCCTGCACACGTCCGTCGCGCCGTTCGAGGATCGAGCCCTGCAAAAGCTCGCCGAAGGCTGGCTCGATGCGCTGTTCGACCGCCTCGACTACCGAGGCGTGCTCACCGTCGAGTTCTTTCACGCCGGCGGTTCGTTGCTCGCCAACGAGATGGCGCCGCGCGTGCACAACTCGGGGCACTGGACGATCGAGGGTGCGGTAACGAGTCAGTTCGAGAATCACCTGCGCGCCGTGCTCGGCTGGCCGCTCGGCGAGACGGCCGCGCGCGGCCACGCGGCGATGCTGAACCTGCTCGGACGGCTTCCGTCCGTCGAGCAGCTGCTCCGCGTGACGGGTGCCCGGGTACACATCTATGGCAAAGCACCGCGGCCCGCGCGCAAAATCGGTCACGTGACGCTCGTCGATTCGAACCGCGAGCGGCTGCTTCAGCGCCTCGAAGCGTTGCAGTCCGTGATACAGGTCGCGTAGTCGGGCGATACCGGTCGAATCCCGTAGGGGTTTGTATTAGGCTTCGGCCGTTGGCGATCGGAAGGCGCCTTCGGCCGCCGGCGATCGGATAGCGTCGGATCGCTCCTCCGCTGACGCCGTTATCGACGAGGACGTGGCGGATTTCAGGACGATGTACTGCGAGCTGTTCAAACTCAAGGAACCGCCTTTTCGGCTCACGCCGGATCCGCAATTCCTGTTCGCGAGCAAGCAGCACGCACGCGCCAAGGCGTACATGGAGTCCACGATCTGGCTCGCGGACGGATTCGTCGTCATCACGGGCGAAATCGGTTCCGGCAAGACGACGCTGATCGAGAGCTTCCTGAGCGAGCTTCCTAAGGACGTCGTCCTCGCGCACGTGAACCAGACGCAGCTTTCGCCGGTCGAGTTCCTGCAGGCGCTGCTCGTCGAGTTCGGCTTTCAGCCGTTCCGCATGCGCAAGGTCGAGCTGATGACGATGCTGCGCGATTACATGATCGAGCAGTATGCAGCCGGCAAGAAGATTCTGCTGGTCGTCGACGAAGCACAGAATCTCCCGCGCGCCGTGCTCGAGGAGATCCGCATGCTGTCGGGCATCGAGGCGCAGAAGGAGAAGCTGCTCAGGATCATCCTCGTCGGCCAGCCCGAGCTCTCGGCGAAGCTCGATTCGCCGCGGCTCGAGCAGCTCACGCAACGAGTCCGGCTACGATTCCACCTCACGCCGCTCTCCAAGCGGGAGACGCGCGAATACGTGCTGCATCGGCTCGAAGTCGCAGGCGCCGAGGGGCGGCGCATCTTCACCGACGACGCGCTCGACGTCGTGTTCCGCTACTCGGGCGGCGTTCCGCGGCTGACGAACATCATCTGCGACACGGCGATGCTCTGCGCCTTCGCCGAGGAAACCCCGATCGTCGATGCACGACTCGTGAAGGCCGCGGCGGAGGAGCTGCAGTGGGTCGAGTACAGCGTGCGAGCGCGCGACCGGATCTCGAGCACCGGCAAATACTCGGCCGCGATTCCTGCCTCGTTCGCGTCGGTCGACCTGATGCTGCACGACGAGCTCGTCGCGCACGTGACTCTGACGCCGGGCCGCCTGATCATCGGCCGCACGTCGGACAACGATCTGCAAATCCGCAGCAAGTTCATCTCCCGTCATCATGCGCAGATCATCACGGATCGTCATCAGACGGTCATCGAGGACTTGAACAGCACGAACGGGCTCTATATCGGCTCGCGGCGCGTGAAGCGTCACGTGCTGCGTGACGGCGACGTCGTGCAACTCGGCGAGCACAGGCTCGTCTATCGTGAACGTCGCTCTGGCGTCGAGGGAGCCGATCGACTGTCGGACACGGGCTCGTTCCGCGTCGAAAGCGAAGACGAGTGGCTCGAAGACGACGCGGCCTATGCCGACGAAGCCGACGACGCGCCGGCCCCCGACGTTACCGACGATGTCGCGGACAGGGACGCCGAGCTTGCGGCGACGGAGCCGCACGACGCGGCATCGGGGAACGGCGCGGCGCCTGAAGAGCGCTCCGACGGCGAGCATTCGGATGCTCGGGCCGTCGACGATCGTGAACCCGAACCGATCGACCGGGCGGGCCAGGATCTGCCGCCGCACGGCGAGGCCGTAACGGCCGTCGAGCGCTGACGCTCGGAAGGCTTTTCGCCGCTTCAGTTCCGGTCGTCGAACGCTTCCCGGCTGCGGCTCGTTCGATACCCCCAGCGCCTCAACAGCACGACGAGCCCTCCCGTCAGGCACGACAGGCCGGCGAGCGTGAGGATCAACGACATCGGACCTTTGCCGATGTAAAAGCCTGCCGCAAGCCCTGCCGCGCCGATGCCCATGTACGTGAACGGCAAGGCCTCGTACACGCGCTTGTCGAGCCAGACGCCTCTCATCGGTCGCCCCCGTGCCGTCGGCCGCGCTGCGGCCGATCGTCGTGAACGTCTCCCGGCCGGACGCGGGCCGCGCGTGCACGACCGGTGAGCGCTCGCAGCTTGTCGTGTGCCTCGAGCATGTGCCTGAGCAGCGAAGGCTCCCACGAATCGATCGAGAGCCGCCTCACCTCGTCCTTCGACAGGCTTCTGAGCACGGTGTCGTCGAGCCCGTCGCCGCGGGAAGCGGCTTTCGCCGCAGGCTTCGTAAGCGTCCTTCGCTCCTTCGCCATCGTCCGCTTCCTGCCGACAGCCGCTTCGGCTAAGCGCCACCGCGCTTCGCGCCGAAAAGACCGAGCAGTCTCGACAACAGCGAGTGCTCGAGGCCGTCGACCGCGAGGTCGGCCTCACTCCGCAGCATCGCGAGCAGGCGTTCCTCGCCGGGCTCGAGAATCGGCCGAACGAAGTCGGCCTCGGTCAGCGTATCGTCGAATTCCATGACACGCGTTCGAGTCATCGTCGCACCGACGATACCCGCGAGGGGGAAGCCTCGCAGTGACTCGAATCACAGGAAACATAGCCGCCGCTAGACATAACGAGCGGCGGCGACGAGCGCGCGGTGCGCGTCAGGCTTCCGTGCCCCCGACGGTCAACGAATCGATCTTCAGGGTCGGCTGGCCGACGCCGACCGGCACGGACTGCCCGTCCTTGCCGCAGACGCCGATTCCAGGATCGAGCTCGAGGTCGTTGCCGACCATCGACACCCGCGTCAGCACCTCGGGACCGCTGCCGATCAGCATTGCGCCCTTGATCGGCCGAGTCTTCTTGCCCTTCTCGATCAGGTAGGCCTCGCTCGCCGAGAACACGAACTTGCCGGACGTGATATCGACCTGACCGCCGCCGAAGTTCGGTGCATAGATCCCGCGCTCGACGGACGCGATGATCTCGTCGGGGTCGTGACTGCCGGCGAGCATGTACGTGTTCGTCATGCGCGGCATCGGCGCATAGGCATACGACTCGCGGCGCCCGTTGCCCGTCGGCGCCTGCTTCATCAACCGCGCGTTCAGCTTGTCCTGCATGTAGCCGACGAGCACACCCTTCTCGATCAGCGTCGTGCACGAAGTCGGCGTGCCCTCGTCGTCGATGCTCAACGAGCCGCGTCGGCCGGGCAGCGTGCCGTCGTCGACGACCGTGCAGGCGTCCGTCGCGACCCGCTCGCCGATCCGGCCGCTGAACGCGGACGTGCGCTTCCGGTTGAAATCCCCTTCGAGCCCGTGGCCGATCGCTTCGTGCAGCAGCACGCCGGGCCAGCCCGGGCCGAGCACGACCGGCATGTTGCCGGCAGGCGCCTGCACCGCTTCGAGGTTCACGTTCGCCTGACGGACGGCCTCGCGCGCGAGCCGCTCCGCGAGGTTGTTGTCGACGATGAGGCTGTAGTCCCCGCGCCCGCCGCCGCCGGCATAGCCCTGCTCGCGACGGCCGTTCTGCTCGACGATCACCGAGACGTTCAACCGGACGAGCGGGCGGACGTCGGCCGCGAGCACACCGTCCGACGTGCGGATCAGCACGAGCTCGTAGACGCCGGCGAGACTGCCGACGACCTGGATCACGCGCGGGTCGAGCTTGCGGACATAGCGATCGAGATGCGCGAGCAGCTCGACCTTACGCTTGTCGTCGAGGGTCGGCAGCGGATCGACTGCCGGATAGAGCCCGCGCCCGCGGACCGGCGATGCGACCTTCACGCGGCCTTCACCGCCGCTCTTCGCGATGCCGCGCGCCGCCTCCGCGGCGTCGAGCAGCGATTCGGCATCGATCTGGTCCGCATACGCGAAGCCGGTCTTCTCGCCGACGATCGCGCGCACGCCGACGCCCTGGTCGATGCTGAACACGCCTTCCTTGACCTTGCCGTCCTCGACGGACCAGCTTTCGTAGCGCGTGCTCTGGAAGTAGAGATCGGCGTAATCGAGCTTACGCGCCATGAGCTCGCTCATCGCGCGGTCGAGCACGGCGAGGTCGAGCCCGGCGGGCTCGAGCAGCCCCCGCTGCACGATCGTGAGCGGATCCGCGTCGGGCGCGGCGACGAGCGGTGCGGTCAATTCTCGAAGCTGGATCATCACTCAAAGCTCTCGCCGGTGCGTGAGCACCGGAAACTGTTTGCGGAGGCGCTCCTGCCCGATCATATCGAGATCGGCGAACACGACGCCAGCGCCCTCCTCGCGGCACGCGAGCACGTCGCCCCACGGCCCGATGATCATCGAGTGACCGTAGGTCTTGCGGCCGCCGGCGTGCTCGCCCCATTGACCGGCCGCGACGACGAACGCGAGCGATTCGATCGCGCGCGCCTGCAGCAGCGGCCGCCAATGCACGCGCCCCGTCGGCACGGTGAACGCCGCCGGTACGACGATGATCTCGGCGCCGAGCACGCCGAGCCGATGGAACAGCGCCGGGAAGCGCACGTCGTAGCAGATCGTCATGCCGATGCGGCCCACGGCCGTCTCAGCGATCACGACCCGCTCGCCGGGGACGGTCGTCGCCGACTCCCGATAGCTTTCGGCCTCCTGGCCGGGAATCGCGACGTCGAACAAGTGAATCTTGTCGTACGACGCGGCAACGGTGCCGTCGGGCGACAAAAGGTAGGACCTGGACGACGCTCGTTCGTTCCGGTCGCGGATCGGCACGGTCCCGCCGACGAGCCAGATGCCGTGTGTGCGCGCCTGCTCTGCGAGAAAGGCCTGCGCACGCCCGTCGCCGTGCGCTTCGGCCGCGGCGAGCCGCTCCGCGTCGTCGGCACCGAGAAACGCGAAATTCTCGGGCAGAACCACGAGCCTCGCTCCGCCTTCCGCCGCTTGCGCGATCAGGCGCTCCGCCTCCGCGAGGTTGCGGTCGACGTCGCGCCCACTCGTCATTTGAATCGCTGCCGCTCTCATCGATCGATCCTGAATGGGGTCAGAGCCCAACTCCTGCAATGGGTGTCGGCCGCCGTTCTCGCCTTCGGCTCCGACGTTGCGCGGGAAACGGCGGCCGACGCCATTTTCGCCGAAATCGGGTCGGAGCCCATTTCACCCGCCCGCCGCAGCCTCGGGCAAATCGGCGCATAACCGCCCCTGCGCCAGCTGCTCGGCCGAGAGGCGCTCGACGGCGGGCGCATCCCACGATCCGGTCACGCAATACGACGCGCGCCCGATGCCTTTCAACGGCTCCTTGAAGATCCGCGTGAAGATCAAGAGCGCCGCGCCGACGCCTGGACCGCCGAGCAGACCGCCGACGGTCGGCAGCACTTTGCCGGGCTCCGTCGTGACGACGGCCTGCTGGCGGTAGTCCCGGTCGCGCAAGCCGATCCGCCCGACGACGCCGATCTCGGCGACGGGACCCGTCACCTTGAAATTATCGGTATACGCGTTGCCGTCGATGATCGTGAAGTCGCCGGCCAGCGTGTCGAAGCCGAAGCCTCGGTTGAACACGTCACGGAAGTCGAGCAGGAGACGCCGCGGCAGCGCGGTGATGCTCATCAGCCCGACGACGCGGCCCGCGCCCGGGTCGATGTCGAGCAGGCTGCCGGTCTCGAGCCTGAGCGACAGGTCGCCGCCCAGGTGCGCCATCCAGTCGTCGGTCGGCGCTCCCGGCCACCAGACGCTCGCGGTGATGTCCGCGCTCTCACCGGACGCGATCGGCTCGAGCGACAGCTCCGCGAGCGCGGCGGCGACGTCGGTCGCGTGCAGGTTGAACGCGAGGCGCGTCGTCTGGCCGTCCGGCCCCGAGAACCAGCCGCCGCTGCCGGTGACCGCGAACGCCGCGCTCCGGCTCTCGAACGACTCGAGACGCAAGCCGAGCGGATCGGAACGAATGTCCGCGCGGAGCGAGCCGAAGCGCCGCGCGCCGAACCCGAACTCGGCGGCCGTCAGATCGAGCCCGAGCAGCCGCCGCGGATCCGTGCGGCCGGGTGCCGTGCCGGGGCCGTCCTCGTCGGCTGCCGGGCCGCCGCTCCGGTGCGGCATCAGATAGAGGCGGTCGAGGTCGGCGACGATCGGGGGGCGTCCGCGCAGATCGCGCGGAACGCGGATCGAGCCCGCGACCGGTTTGCTCGAGATGTCGATGAGCCACTCCGCATCCGTTCGTTTGACGTCGAGGCGCGCGGCGCCGATCTGCTGACCGAAAGCAGTGAAGTCACCGATCTCGAGCTCGGCCTCCGCGAAAATCTCGCCGAGCCCGGACTCGGCGAGGCTCGCGCGAGAGGTTGCGCTGCCCGCCGGACGCACGAGCGCGGCCCATGCGTCGAAATCGAGCTTCGGCACCGTGCCGTAGACGCCGAGCCCGCCCTCCGCGCGCGCGACCGGCAACGCGCCTCCGAGCGCGAGCGCGGCCGC
>Ga0079224_100007087_pt1 | contig 14982 bp, 13 predicted proteins | sample Stecom2015_FD_80414 | JGI IMG/M metagenome (GOLD analysis project Ga0079224, IMG submission 80414) | Agricultural soil microbial communities from Utah to study Nitrogen management - Steer compost 2015 | ecosystem: Environmental > Terrestrial > Soil > Agricultural land | place: USA: Utah...
CCCGCCGCGCCGCCCTCTTCGCCCAACCGTTACCGGGGGTTCCGCCCCCGGGCGCCGTGCCATCGTCATGCGCCGTCAGCGTGTGCGGGACGCGCACCGCGATGAGCAACGGCACTGGAGGAAGCGATGCGAGGCAGGTGGAGGCGGGCCCTGGCGGCCGCCGCGGCCGCCGCCGTGGTCCTGGCCGGGGCGGCGGCCCCGGCCCAGGCCGAACCGGCGGGCACCCTGGCCCTGACCGGCCCGGTGGCCCAGGGCGAGGCCGCGACGTTCGGCTACGGCACCCCCGACCCGCACGGCACCAACTGGATCGGCGTCTACCCCCAGGGCGAGGGGCCGGTCGACGAGGAGTACACCGAGCCCTCCCTGGCCTGGACCTACGCCCCCGAGGGCGAGGGGGAGGCCGAGGTGGACACCGGCGCGCTGAGCGCCGGCGACTACACCGCCTACTTCCTGGCCCGGGACGGCTATGAGTGGCTGGCCCGGCCGGTCGACTTCACCGTCACCGACGGCCGGCCGGTCTCCTTCCCCGTGGACGAGGTCACCCTGCGCAACGGGCGCGAGGGCGACGCCTACGAGGCGACCGTCGGCGGCCTGGCCTCCGGCGGCGGAGAGGTCGAGTTCTCCAAGGCCTCCGGCCCGGACTGGGCCGAGGTGGCCGCGGACGGCACCGTCACCGGCACCCCCGGCCAGGGCGGCGCCGACGCCGAGGTGGTCGTCGAAGCGGCCGGCGCGGACGGCTCCACCGACCGGATCACCGCCGTCGTCCCGGTGCGCGCCGCCGGCGAGCCGCTGGTCGACGAGCTCGACGTGATGAGCTACAACACCTGGCACGCCGGCACGAAGGTCAACGGCCACCACGAGAAGCAGGTGCGCTACCTCGCGGAGAGCGGCGCCGACATCGTCGGCCTGCAGGAGACCGGCGGAGAGGCGGCCGAGCGGCTGGCCGGAGCGCTCGGCTGGCACCACTGGCAGACCTCCGGCAGCCTCGGCGTGATCAGCAAGTACCCGATCACCGAGGAGCGCGGCGAGGTCAACGCCTCCGGCAGCGTCAAGATCGCGCTGGACGGCGCCGACTCCGAGGTCGCGGTCTGGAACGTCCACCTCGGCTACACCCCTTACGGCCCCTACGATGCCTGCGACGAGGGCATGCCGGTCGACCGCATCCTGGAGCGCGAGGCCGAGTCCGGCCGCACCCCGCAGATCGAGGACACCGTCGCCGCGATGGAGGAGGACCTCGCCGCCGCCGGCGACGTCCCAGTGCTGCTGCTCGGGGACTTCAACTCCCCCTCCCACCTGGACTGGACCGAGGCCAACCGGGAGAAGAACTGCGGCTACGCCGACGTCCCCTGGCCCGCCTCCACGGTGCCCGCCGAGGCCGGGCTGACCGACTCCTTCCGCGAGGCCCACCCCGACCCGGTGGCCGAGCCCGGCATCACCTGGTCCCCGCTGTTCCCCCGGCGGGACGGCGCCACCGGCGCGGAGGAGCCCCAGGACCGGATCGACTTCGTCTACTACGCGGGCGGCCTGGACGTCCGCGGCTCCGAGACGCTGGTCGCCGGAGACCCGCAGGTCTACCCGGACCACGCCGACAACGAGTGGACCTCCGACCACGCGGCGGTGATGACCGCCTTCGCGCTGGACGGCTGACCCGCGGCCGCGCGGCGGGCGCACCCCGGGGGCGGGCCGACCGCCCCGGGGCGCGCCCCGTCCGGCTGCGGGCGGCACGGCGGAGCGCTAGCCTGGAACCCCTCTGACCACCAGGCTTGCCCTGACGCATCACCAACCGAGGAGTGGCCGTGCTGCTGCGGATGTCGACCCTGTTCCTGCGCACCCTGCGCGAGGACCCAGCGGACGCAGAGGTGCCGAGCCACAAGCTGCTGGTCCGCGGCGGCTACGTGCGCCGCGCCGCCCCCGGCGTCTACAGCTGGCTGCCGCTCGGCAAGCTGGTCCTGGAGAACGTCGCCGGCGTCGTCCGCGAGGAGATGAACCGGATCGGCGGCCAGGAGGTGCTGCTGCCCGCGCTGCTGCCGCGCGAGTACTACGAGGCCAGCGGCCGCTGGACCGAGTACGGCGACACCCTGTTCCGGCTCACCGACCGCAAGGGCGCCGACTACCTGCTCGCCCCCACCCACGAGGAGGTCTTCACCCTCCTGGTCAAGGGCGAGTACTCCTCCTACAAGGACTTCCCGGTCATCCTCTACCAGATCCAGGAGAAGTTCCGGGACGAGGCCCGCCCGCGGGCCGGCGTGCTGCGCGGCCGCGAGTTCCACATGAAGGACTCCTACTCCTTCGACATCGACGACGAGGGCCTGGAGCGCTCCTACGCCAAGCACCGCGACGCCTACGTCCGGATCTTCGACCGGCTCGGCCTGCGCTACGTCATCGTCTCGGCGACCTCCGGCGCGATGGGCGGCTCGGCCTCCGAGGAGTTCCTCGCCGAGACCCCCAACGGCGAGGACACCTTCGTCCGCAGCACCGAGTCGGACTACGCGGCCAACGTCGAGGCGGTCGAGATCCCCGCGCCGCCCGCGCGGCCGGTCGAGGGCCTGCCCGAGGCGACCGTGCACCACACCCCGGACACCCCCACCATCGAGACCCTCGTCGACCACCTCAACGGGGCCAGCCTGGGCCGCACCTTCACCGCCGCCGACACCCTGAAGAACGTCCTGGTCAAGGTCAGGCAGCCGGGTGCGGAGGAGTGGGAGGTCATCGGCATCGGCGTGCCCGGCGACCGCGAGGTCGACATGAAGCGGCTGGAGGCCGCCTTGGAGCCGGCCGAGGTCGCCCTGCTCGAAGAGGCCGACTTCGCCGCGCACCCCTACCTGGTCAAGGGCTACGTCGGCCCGGCCGCGCTGCAGGGCAACAAGCTCGCCTTCTACGCCGACCCGCGGGTGGTCGCCGGCACCGCCTGGGTCACCGGCGCGGACAAGACCGACCACCACGTGGTCGACCTGGTCTGCGGCCGGGACTTCACCCCGGACGGCGTGCTCGACGTCGCCGACGTGCGCGACGGCGACCCCTCGCCGGACGGCCGCGGCACCCTGTACAGCGCGCGCGGCATCGAGATCGGCCACCTCTTCCAGCTGGGCCGCAAGTACGCCGACGCCTTCGAGGTGGACGCGCTCGGCCCGGACGGCAAGCCCAAGCGGATCACCATGGGCTCCTACGGCATCGGGGTCTCCCGCGTGGTCGCCTCCATCGTCGAGCAGTCCCACGACGACAAGGGCATCGTCTGGCCGCGCGCCGTGGCCCCCGCCGACGTGCACGTGGTCGCCACCGGCAAGGGCGAGCAGGTCGAGGTCGCGCTGCGCCTGGCCGGGGAGCTGGAGGCCAAGGGCGTCCGCGTCCTGGTCGACGACCGCAAGGGCGTCTCCCCGGGCGTCAAGTTCACCGACGCCGAGCTGCTCGGCGTGCCGACCGCCCTCATCGTCGGCAAGGGCCTGGCCGACGGCGTCCTGGAGCTCCGCGACCGCCGCACCGGCGACCGCGAGGAGGTCTCCCTGGACGCCGCGGTCGACAAGGTCGCCGCCATCGTCGAGGCCGACAACAAGGGCTGACCGGGGCCAGCGGGGACCGATCGGAGCAGAGGGGCGTTCCAGCGCACAGCGCGGGGGAGCGCCCCTCTGCGCACGGCCGAGGCGGCTCTCCGGCGGGTCGCAAGAAGATGACGCCCTGCGTCGCCCCAGGTCATCCGCTCCGAGTCCCGCGCACGCGGGAACGGCGAGCCGAAGATCCACCTACTGAATGAAGTAGGTGCTCGACAGGTCAGTCGCCGCTGCCGTCGCCTTCGGCGGCGGGGGAGGGGGACGGGGCCGCGTCCTTCGCGTAGCCCGGGAAGGCGGGGAGGCCGCCGCCCCATTCCAGGGAGCGGGCGACGGCCGCCTGGAGGGCGCCGGCGGCGAGTTCGCGGAGCGGGCCGGTGGGGACGCCGGCCAGCTGGAGGGCGCTCTGCGCCGCGGTCTCCTCCAGGGAGCGGGCGTGGCGGCGCAGCTCGTCCGGGTCGTCGGACTCGGGGAGCGGGTAGGCGGCCTCGGTCGGGGCCGGGCGCGCCTTGCGCGCCACCAGCTCCTCGCGGAGGCCGTCCCGCTGGGCCCGGTGGGCGTCCATGAAGCGGCCGGCGCGGTCGCGGTCGTCGCCCTTGGACCGGGCGCCGATGTAGGTGTAGCCGTAGACGGCGGCGTGCGCGGCGCGCAGCGCGTCCTGCAGGGCGGAGACCTCGTCCGGCCCCTCGTCGGACGAGGCCGAGGGGGACGCCTCGGCCGGGGAGCGGGGCGGTGTCGCTGTCACGTGGCCTCCTCGGCGAGCAGGTGGGCGTGGCCGATCTCGCAGGCGCCGACCGAGGCGAGCAGCTGGGCCAGCGCCGGCTCCAGCACCTGGGCGCACTCGCGGGCGCGGGCCACCGCGGAGGCCTCCTCCGCGGCCTGCAGGTCTGCGGTGGACGGGGGCTCCTCGGGGACCGGCTCGGGGGAGGCGGCGCCGTTCTCGCCGGACTCCGCGGATCCCCGGTCCTGCCCGGCCTCCCCGTCCGCCGCGTCCTCGGGCAGCCGGTCGCGGAGCGCGGCCAGGTGCTCCTCGTGGTGGGACAGGAAGGACTCCAGCAGCCCGGCCGGGCCCTCGCCGGCCTCCACCGCGGCGCGGTACCGGGCGACCAGCCGCTCCTTGGCGGTGACGGCGCCGCGCAGGATCCGCTCGTCCTGGCCGACCTCGCTGGGGTACCAGCGGACGCCGCAGCCGGACGCGCTGGCGGCCGCCGCCGCGGCGAGGGCCCCGAGCAGGGCGGTGCGCCGGGTGACCGCGATGCCGCCGGAGCGGGGGTCTGCGCGGCGGGAGGGGCCGTCCCCTTCGACCGACTCGGCCAACCTCGTCCTCCTCCTCAGCCTCACCGCGGGATGCCGTCCCATCTTTCCATGCACGGGCGCCCCTCCCGCGCACGCGCGGACCCGCGGGAGCGCGCGGAACCCCCGTCCCCGCGGGGATCGCGCGCCCTCCGCTGCGCGGATTGCCTGGGGAGGCCGCGATTGTGGATACCCTTGAACACGAACCGCGGTCACAGCGACGCGCGGACGACTTTCATGCACAGCTGGACCGCCCCGGACATCCGTCTGCGGAGCCGGGCGGAATTCCCCGGAGAGAGGAATACGGATGGGGGCGCAGGCTCGCCAGGACCGCTTGGCCGCCGTGCTGGAGCCGGTGCTGGCCGAGGCAGGCCTGGAGCTGGAGGCCGTCGAGGTCGTCCCGGCCGGCAAGCGGCGGCTGCTGCGCGTGGTCGTGGACTCCGAGAGCGGAGTCGACCTGGACGTGGTCGGCGAGGTGAGCCAGCAGGTCTCGACGGCGCTGGACGCCTCCGACGCCATGGGCAGGGCCCCCTACGTCCTCGAAGTGACCTCCCCCGGTGTGGACCGGCCGCTGAGGCTGCCCCGGCACTGGCGGCGCTCGCGCGGACGGCTCGTCGCGATCCGGCTCGCCGAGGGCGGCGATGTCACCGGCCGGGTGCTGGACGCCGACGAGTCGGGCGTCTCCCTGAGCGTCGGCGACGCGACGGTCGAGTACGGCTACGCCGACATCGAACGGGCCAAGGTCCAGGTGGAGTTCCGCCGCCCCGCCGACGACGACACCGCCGCGGCGGACTAGAGGGGGAGCCCCGTGGATATCGATATGAGTGTCCTGCGCAGCCTGGAGCGCGAGAAGGACATCTCGGTTGACCTCGTCGTCAAGGCGATCGAGGACGCCCTGCTGATCGCCTACCACCGCCAGGAGGGCACCGAGTCCTCGGCGCGGGTCGAGCTGGACCGCTCCACCGGCCACGTCACGGTCTGGGCGAGCGAGACCGACGAGGAGACCGGCGCCGTCCGCGAGTACGACGCCACCCCGAGCGGGTTCGGCCGGATCGCGACCTCCACCGCCAAGCAGGTCATCCTGCAGCGGCTGCGCGACGCCGAGGACGAGCTGACCCTCGGCGAGTTCGCCGGCCGCGAGTACGAGATCGTCTCCGGCATCATCCAGCAGGGCAAGGACCCGCGGAACGTGCTGGTCGACCTGGGGCGGCTGGAGGCGATCCTGCCCCCGCAGGAGCAGGTCCCGGGCGAGGACTACACGCACGGCGAGCGGCTGCGCGCCTACGTCGTGCAGGTGCGCAAGGGCCACCGCGGCCCCTCGGTCACCCTCTCCCGCACCCACCCCAACCTGGTGCGCAAGCTCTTCGAGCTGGAGGTGCCCGAGATCGCCGACGGCACCGTGGAGATCGCCGCGATCGCCCGGGAGGCCGGCCACCGCACCAAGATGGCGGTCAAGTCCAACAAGTCCGGGGTCAACGCCAAGGGCGCCTGCATCGGCCCGCTGGGCAGCCGGGTCCGCAACGTGATGGCCGAGCTCAACGGGGAGAAGATCGACATCGTCGACTACTCCGACGACCCGGCCGTGTTCGTCGGCAACGCGCTGTCCCCCGCCCGGGTGAACCGGGTGGAGGTGCTGGACGCCGCGGCCAAGGTCGCCCGGGTCACCGTGCCCGACTACCAGCAGTCCCTGGCCATCGGCAAGGAGGGGCAGAACGCCCGGCTCGCCGCCCGGCTCACCGGGTGGCGGATCGACATCCGCTCCGACGCCCCCGAGGGCGACGAGGACGCCGGCGACGGACGGGCCGATGCCCCGGCGCGCTAGACTTGACGGGGCCGGGCGGCGCCCGCCGGTCCGTACCTGCATCGGGTGCCGCTCCCGGGCGGAGCAGTCCGATCTGCTGCGGCTGGTCGCCGACGGCCTGCTGGTCCTTCCCGACCCGCACCGCCGTGCGCCGGGCCGGGGCGCCTACCTCCACCCCGATCCGGAGTGCTGGCGGGCGGCCGAACGGCGCCGGCCCTGGCCGCGGGCCTTCCGCGCACCGGGCCGATACGACACGTCCCGTGTGGCGGCCCGCTTCGCGGAGGGCCGCGCGTTGGAGTCGGCCGCGGTCAAGGGATAGGGTTGGAATGATCCAGCCGGGGGCGCGGTTGTAACGACCGTGCGCCGGCCGGTCTTGTCGTGCCGGGAGATCCGGCGTAATTGGCCCATTGTTGTGTAGCGACTGAGGAAGCGGGTCGAGATTGCGATGAGCGCTCGATGAGTACGCAGCGATGAGTACATCAAGCTAGCGACGGTCCGGCACACGCCCATGTCCCGGACCGAAGTAGAGGAGAGCAGTGGCGAAGGTCCGGGTATACGAGCTTGCCAAGGAGCTCGGAGTTGAGAGCAAGGTCGTCATGGCCAAGCTCCAGGAGTTGGGCGAATTCGTCCGATCGGCGTCCTCGACGATAGAGGCCCCGGTCGTGCGCAAGCTCACCGATGAGCTCAAGCCGGGCTCCGCGGGTAAGAAGGGCGGCTCCGCCAAGCCGTCCGCGCCGGAGTCCAAGCCGCGCGAGCGCGGCGCGTCCACGCCGGGCGGTGAGGCCAAGACGGCCCCCAAGCCCGGCCCGAAGCCGGGTCCCCGTCCCGCCCCGCGCCCCGGCGCGGCGGCCGGCGGCGGTGCCCCCAGCGCCCCCGAGGGCCCCGCGGGCGGCGCCCCCGACAAGCCCGGCCCGAAGCCGGGCCCCCGCCCCGCGACGCCCAAGCCGGGCCAGCCGCAGGGCGGCCGGAGCGACCGCGGCCGCGGTGAGCGCGGCCCGAAGCCGGGGCCGCGCCCCGCCGGTCCGCGTCCGGGCAACAACCCGTTCTCGACCCAGGCCACCGGCATGGGCGCCGCGAAGCCCGGACCGCGTCCGGGCGGCGGCGCCCCGCGCCCCGGTGGCGGTGCCCCGCGTCCCGGCCAGGGCGGCGCTCCCCGTCCGGGCGGCGCTGCTCCGCGTCCCGGCGGCGGCGCCCCGCGTCCGGGCGGCGGCGCTCCCCGCCCCGGTGGCGGCGCCCCGCGTCCGCAGGCCCCGCGCCCCGGTGGCGCTCCGGGCGCCGGCGGTCCGCGTCCCAAGCCGGGCCCGCCCGCCGGCGGCGGTGCTCCGCGTCCGGGCGGTCCGCGCCCCAGCCCGATGAACATGCCCTCCTCCCGGCCGACCCCGCCCGCGGGCGCCGGCCGCGGCGGCGGTGGCGGCCGTCCGGGTGGCGGCGGCGGTCGTCCCGGCGGCGGCGGTGGCCGTCCCGGTGGCGGCGGCGGTCCCCGTCCCGGCGGTGGCGGCGGCTTCGGCGGCCCGCGTCCGGGCGGCTTCGGCGGCCGTCCCGGTGGCGGCGGTCGCGGCCGCGGCGGCACGGCCGGCGCCTTCGGGCGCCCGGGCGGTCCGCGCGGACGCTCCCGCAAGTCGAAGAAGGCGCGTCGTCAAGAGTTCAACGAGATGGGGGCGCCGTCCTTCGGCGGCGTGAAGATCCCCAGCGGCAACGGGCAGACCATCCGGTTGTCCCGCGGCGCCTCGCTGTCGGACTTCGGCGACAAGATCGGGGTCAACCCGGCCTCCCTGGTCCAGGTGATGATGCACCTGGGCGAGATGGTCACCGCGACCCAGTCGCTGCCCGACGAGACGCTGCAGCTGCTCGGCGAGGAGCTCAAGTACAACGTCAGCGTCGTCAGCCCGGAGGACGAGGACCGCGAGCTGCTGGAGTCCTTCTCCATCGAGTTCGGCGAGGACTCCGGCACCGACGAGGACCTGCGTCCGCGTCCGCCGGTGGTCACCGTGATGGGCCACGTCGACCACGGTAAGACGAAGCTGCTGGACACCGTCCGGAACAGCAACGTCGCCAGCGGCGAGGCCGGCGGGATCACCCAGCACATCGGCGCCTACCAGGTGTCCACCACGGTCGACGGTGAAGAGCGCAAGATCACCTTCATCGACACCCCGGGCCACGAGGCGTTCACCGCCATGCGTGCCCGCGGTGCCCAGGCCACCGACATCGCGGTGCTGGTGGTCGCGGCCGACGACGGCGTGAAGCCGCAGACGGCCGAGGCCATCGACCACGCCAAGGCGGCCGAGGTGCCGATCGTGGTCGCGGTCAACAAGATCGACGTCGAGGGCGCCGACCCGCAGCGCGTCCGGGCCCAGCTCACCGAGTACGGCCTGGTCGCCGAGGAGTACGGCGGCGACGTGCAGTTCGTCGACATCTCCGCGCTGCGCGGGGAGAACATCGACGCGCTGCTGGAGTCGATCGTGCTGACCTCCGACGCCGCGCTGGACCTGCGCGCCAACCCGGGCATGGAGGCCCAGGGCCTCGCGATCGAGGCCTACCTCGACCGCGGCCGCGGGTCCATGGCCACGGTGCTGGTGCAGCGGGGCACGCTCAACGTCGGCGACTCGATCGTCTGCGGCGACGCCTACGGCCGCGTCCGCGCCATGCTCGACGAGCACGGCGAGAACGTGGAGCACGCCGAGCCGTCCCGGCCGGTGCAGGTGCTGGGCCTGACCAACGTGCCCAGCGCCGGCGACAACTTCCTGGTCGTCAAGGACGACCGGGTCGCCCGCCAGATCGCCAACCAGCGCGAGGCGCGCGAGCGCTTCGCCCAGCAGGCGAAGGCGGCGCGCCGGGTCACCATGGAGAACTGGCAGAAGACCCTGGAGGAGGGGGAGCGCTCCGAGCTCGCCCTGCTCATCAAGGGCGACATGTCCGGTTCCGTGGAGGCCCTGGAGGAGTCGCTGCTCAAGATCGACGCGGGCGGCGACGAGGTCGGCATCCGCATCGTCGGCCGCGGCGTCGGCGCGATCACGCAGAACGACATCAACCTGGCGGCGACGTCGGAGGCCATCATCATCGGCTTCAACGTCCGGCCGGAGGGCAAGAACAGCGAGCTCGCCGACCGGATGGGCGTCGACATCCGCTACTACTCGGTCATCTACCAGGCGATCGAGGAGGTCGAGGCGGCGGTCAAGGGCCTGCTCAAGCCGATCTACGAAGAGGTCCAGCTGGGCACCGCGGAGATCCGGGAGATCTTCAAGGTCCCGCGGATCGGCAACGTGGCGGGTTCGATCGTCCGCAGCGGCATCGTCCGGCGCAACGCCAAGGCGCGGCTCATCCGCGACGGGGTGGTCGTCTCCGACAACCTCACCGTGGAGTCGCTGCGCCGGTTCAAGGACGATGCCACCGAGGTCCGCGAGGGCTACGAGTGCGGTATCGGCCTCGGCCACAACGACCTGCGCCTCGAGGACATCATCGAGACCTACGAGATGCAGGAGAAGCCGCGCGACTGACGCGGCCGCAGGAAGCCAGGCAGTACCCCCGGGGGTCCGGCCGCACGGTCGGGCCCCCGGGCTCCCCGGATCCTTTCGCCGGCCCGCCGCTCCGTCATGCGGCACACGATGACATCCAGATCAAGCAACGGCCGCCGCACCGCACGGGGCGGCGCCTACATCGGGTCGCTGACCCTGGACATCCTGCTCGGCGACGTCCGGTCGCTGAAGCAGAAGCGCTCGGTCGTGCGCCCGATCGTCGCCGAACTCCAGCGGAGGTTCTCCGTCTCCGTCGCGGAGACCGGGGAGCACGACCTCTACCGCAGGGCCGAGATCGGCATCGCGGTGGTGGCCTCCACGGCGGCCCACTGCACCGAGGTGCTCGACACCTGCGAGCGGATGGTGGCCGGGCGGCCCGAGATCGAGCTGCTCTCCGCCAGGCGGCGGCTCTTCAGCCCAGAGGAAGATTGAGGACCATGGTCGACGCCGCACGAGCGCGCAAGCTCGCCGACCGCATCCAGCGCATCGTCGCGGAGATGCTGGAGCGCCGGATCAAGGACCCCCGCCTGGGGTTCGTGACCGTGACCGACGCCCGGCTCACCAACGACCTGCGCGAGGCGACCGTCTACTACACGGTCTTCGGCACCGACGAGGAGAAGGCCGGCACCGCCGCCGCCCTGGAGAGCGCCAAGGGCGTGATCCGCTCCGAGGTCGGCCGGCAGACCGGGCTCCGGCACACCCCGAGCCTCGCCTTCGAGCGGGACGAGGTGCAGGACAACGCCCAGCACATCGAAGAGCTGCTGGCGGAGGCGCGCAAGTCCGACGCGGAGGTGGCGCGCGCCGCGGCGGGCGCCAGCCCCGCCGGGGACCCCGACCCCTACAAGACCCCGCGCGACGAGGACGAAGAGGGCGCCGAGTGACCCGGACCCCCGGGCCGGACGGCGTCGTGGTCGTCGACAAGCCGGCCGACTGGACCTCGCACGACGTCGTCGCGCGGGTCCGGCGACTGGCCGGCACCCGCAAGGTCGGCCACGCCGGGACGCTCGACCCGATGGCCACCGGGGTGCTGGTGCTCGGCCTCGGCAAGGGCACCCGGCTGCTGGGCCACCTCACCCTGACCGAGAAGGCCTACGAGGGCACCATCCGGCTCGGCGCCACCACCGACACCGACGACGCCCAGGGCACCGAGACCGGCCGCACCGACGCGAGCGGCGTCGAGGATGCCGCGCTGCGGGCCGGCGCCGCCGCGCTGACCGGGGAGATCGAGCAGATCCCCCCGCAGGTGAGCGCGATCAAGGTGAACGGCAAGCGGGCCTACAAGTCCGCCCGGGAGGGCGAGGCCGTCGAGCTCAAGGCGCGCCCGGTCACCGTCTCGGAGTTCACCGTGCTGGACATCCGGCGGGAGGGGCAGACGGTCGACGCCGACGTGCGGGTCACCTGCTCCAGCGGCACCTACATCCGGGCGCTCGCCCGGGACCTGGGCGTCGCGCTGGGGGTGGGCGGCCACCTCACCGCGCTGCGCCGCACCCGGGTCGGCCCCTACGGCATCGACCAGGCGGCCACCCTGGAGCGGCTGGCCGAGGAGTTCACCGCGCTGCCGCTGGCCCAGGCGGTGGCGGCGGCGTTCCCGGTGCGGGTGCTGGACGACGCGGAGGCCCGCAAGGTCGCGCACGGCGGCCGCATCGCCGCGGGCGACCTGGGCCCCGGCCCGATCGGACTGTTCGCACCGGACGGCTCGGTGCTGGCGCTCGCCGAGGACCGGGCCGGGCAGAGCAGGCCGATCGTGGTCTTCGCGGGCGGATGAGCGCGGGACCGCGCGGCGGGGCGCCTCGGGGGCCGGGGCGCAGTCGGAGGAGTTCGGTCGCCGACCGGAGGGAGCTCGACGTGCAGGAAGAAGCCGGGGCGGACGGCGGGATCCGCGGGCTGATCGAAGAGGGGCGGGTCGAGGAGGCCGCCGCGGCGCTGGGCCGCCCGCACCGGGTGGAGGGCGTCGTGGTGCACGGTGCCGCCCGCGGCCGGGAGCTGCTCGGCTTCCCGACCGCCAACCTGGACGTGGTGCACGGTACCGCGGTGCCGGCCGACGGCGTCTACGCCGGGCGGCTGCTGCTCACCGACCCCCCGCAGGGGGCCGGGGAGTGGAGCTGGCCCGCGGCGGTATCGGTGGGCACCAACCCCACCTTCGACGGCGAGCACCGCACGGTCGAGGCCTACGCCCTGGACCGCGACGACCTGGAGCTCTACGGCCGCAAGATGGCGGTGGAGTTCGTGCACCGGATCCGCGGGCAGCGCCGCTTCGCCGACGTCCAGGAGCTCATCGACGCGATGACCGCCGACGTGGCCCGGGCCCGCGAGCTGATGGCCTGACGCCTGGCCTCCGCCGCCGGCCGGGCCCGGGCGGTGGGAATGTGGGTTAGACTCGTCAGGTGACCGGGCTGATCAGCCCTTCCCTTCCCGCGCCGGCACCGGTGCCGGAAGGCCGCCCGATCCGCGGGCCCGAGCGCCGAGGCGCCGCCCGCGACCCGATCACCCGCAGACGGTGACTGCTCGTACGCGCGGTCACCGCGACTGCGCGCCGCACCGGTCCGCCGGGAGCGGCTCCGCGAGAACGCGTACCGAACACAATGGGAATGGAGCGCTGTGTCGATCGACGCCGCCACCAAGCAGAAGATCATCGCCGAGTACAGCACCGGCGACGGCGACACCGGGTCGCCCGACGTGCAGATCGCGCTGCTGACGCACCGCATCACCGAGCTCACCGAGCACCTCAAGACGCACCAGCACGACCACCACAGCCGCCGCGGCCTGCTGCTGATGGTCGGCCGGCGCCGCCGCCTTCTCAAGTACGTGCAGAAGAAGGACATCAACCGCTACCGCGAGCTGATCCAGCGCCTGGGTCTGCGCCGCTAGCGGACGGAAGGGGAGCGGTCGCGACCGCTCCCCTTTTCTCGATGCGGATGGATCCCACTGGTGTGGATCTATCGCATCACACCGTGGCCAGGCAGTATGGTCCACAGTGGAACCCGGCCCAAGGCCGGGGGATTGAAGAGACACAGACGAAGACGGATCGAGCGCTCCCGCGCTCTGACACCTCGGCCGCCGTGTCGAGGCCGGTCCTCGGTAGTGGTCTGCGGCCCGCCCCTCGGGGTGTGCCGCGGGCTTCGATCGAAGGCCGGCGTTCGCGGACCGGACCGCACTGGGCGACGCCCGGTCGGCGGTCGGGGAACGAATCTCGGCGGCGGACAGGAGGGGCCCTGCCGGGTCCGGACGCGGGGCACGCGTACCCGTCTTCCGCAGTTATGAGGAGGACGCCCATGGAGGGCGCGTATTCCGCCGAGGCCGTGATCGACAACGGCCGCTTCGGCACCCGCACCATCCGCTTCGAGACGGGCCGCCTGGCCCGCCAGGCCGCCGGCTCCGCCGTGGCCTACCTGGACAGCGAGACGATGGTCCTCTCCGCGACCACCGCCTCCAAGCGGCCCAAGGAGAACCTCGACTTCTTCCCGCTCACGGTCGACGTCGAGGAGCGGATGTACGCCGCCGGGCGCATCCCCGGCTCGTTCTTCCGCCGCGAGGGCCGCCCGTCCGAGGACGCGATCCTCACCTGCCGGCTCATCGACCGGCCGCTGCGCCCCTCGTTCAAGCACGGGCTGCGCAACGAGATCCAGGTCGTCGAGACCGTGATGGCGCTCCACCCCGACCACCTCTACGACGTGGTCGCGATCAACGCCGCCTCGATGTCCACCCAGCTGGCCGGCCTGCCGTTCTCCGGCCCGATCGGCGGCGTGCGCGTCGCCCTGATCGAGGGCCAGTGGGTCGCCTTCCCGACCCACAGCGAGCTGGAGGGCGCCACCTTCGACATGGTGGTGGCCGGCCGCGAGCTGGAGGACGGCGACGTCGCGATCATGATGGTCGAGGCCGAGTCCACCCCGAACACGCTCAAGCTGGTCTCCGACGGTGCCGTCGGCCCCACCGAGCAGACCGTGGCCGAGGGCCTGGAGGCGGCCAAGCCGTTCATCCGGGTGCTCTGCCGCGCCCAGCGGGCCCTGGCCGACCAGGCCGCCAAGCCCACCGGCGAGTTCCCGATCTTCCTCGACTACGAGGACGACGCCTACGAGGCGGTCAAGGCCGCGGTGAGCGCCCCGCTGGCCGAGGCGCTGACCATCGCCGACAAGCAGGACCGCGAGGCCCGGCTGGACGAGGTCAAGGCCGAGGCCGCGGAGAAGCTCGCCGAGGACTTCGAGGGCCGCGAGAAGGAGGTCGGCGCCGCCTTCAAGTCGCTGAGCAAGCAGCTCATGCGCGAGCGGGTGCTGCGCGACAAGGTCCGCATCGACGGCCGCGGCCCCAAGGACATCCGCCAGCTCTCCGCCGAGGTCGGCGTGGTCCCGCGGGTGCACGGTTCGGCGCTGTTCGAGCGCGGCGAGACCCAGATCCTGGGCGTCACCACGCTGAACATGCTCCGCATGGAGCAGATGGTCGACACGCTCAACCCCGAGCGGACCAAGCGCTACATGCACAACTACAACTTCCCGCCGTACTCCACCGGTGAGACCGGCCGGGTCGGTTCGCCCAAGCGCCGCGAGATCGGCCACGGCGCCCTGGCCGAGCGGGCGCTCATCCCGGTGCTGCCCAGCCGCGAGGAGTTCCCCTACGCGATCCGCCAGGTCTCCGAGGCCGTCGGTTCCAACGGGTCCACCTCGATGGGCTCGGTCTGCGCCTCCACCATGTCGCTGATGGCCGCGGGCGTGCCGCTCAAGGAGATGGTCGCCGGCATCGCGATGGGCCTGATCAGCGAGGGCGGCGACTACGTCACGCTGACCGACATCCTCGGCGCCGAGGACGCGTTCGGCGACATGGACTTCAAGGTCGCCGGCAC
>Ga0079224_100007088_pt1 | contig 14981 bp, 12 predicted proteins | sample Stecom2015_FD_80414 | JGI IMG/M metagenome (GOLD analysis project Ga0079224, IMG submission 80414) | Agricultural soil microbial communities from Utah to study Nitrogen management - Steer compost 2015 | ecosystem: Environmental > Terrestrial > Soil > Agricultural land | place: USA: Utah...
ACCGGCGCGCGCGTGCAGCGTGGCCATCTCACTGCAGTGCTGAACGGACGCTCGGTACTCTTTGCCGCCGTGCAGCGGCCGTCCCCCGACGCCGGCTCGAGCTCGAAGACGTTCGGCAGCCGCTGCCGTGCCTGGAGGGCGGGAAGCTCGGGCATGATCCGCCGGAACCGCGCGATCCGGGCATTCACCTCCGCCTCCGATATACCCGGAAACTTGTGGGCGACATAGCGGCCGCTGCTCTTGCCGCCGCGCAATCGTGTCGTGACCTGGCGGGTGGCGCCACGGAGATAGTGTCGCAGGTAGCCCGACAGCCGGTCCGACAGGTTCGGGCCGTGCCCGCCGCCCAGTTCGTCGCGCCGTTCCGTCAGCGCCGCAAGGATCCGGTCCACGCTAAGCTCGCCGTCGACCGAGGCGATGTGTTCGGCGAGCAGGCTGCGCTGGCCGGCCGTAAGCCCGGGCGGCTCGCGGGTGCCGTTGACGTGCTCGGTCAGTGCCTCGATCAGCGGCCCGTCTTCGGCGAATGGCATGCTGAGCGCATCCGGCAGCACCGGATCGTAATCCGGATTCACCGTCGGCCGGTAGGCGAACGCCGGCGTTCCGAGCACCGCCGCCTCGACCGCGCTGGTGCAGCCGTTGTGCAGGAGCGCGGACGCGGCCATCAGCCATGGGGCAATGGGCCCTTCGTGGATCACGTGAACGTTGTCGTGGCCGGCGCGGAGGGCGCTCCAGGTCGCCGCGTTTTCCGACGGATGCGGCCGGATGACGAGGCTGGCCGGGGCGATGGCGGAGGCGAGTGCGGGGACCAGCGCCCGGAACCGGTCGAACAGCGCCTGCTTGTGGTTGCGGAGGCCGCTCTTCAGTTCGTCGGTGCGCTGCTTCGGGGCGCCGGGCGCGACGCGAAAGCGGAGGTGGTCGGGAATGAAGTGGTTGACGGCGGAGAAGTTGCTCGACAGCAGCACGAAACGGCCGAAGCGCTCACGCAACTTGTCGGCGGCGGCGGAATGAAAGTCTCGAAGCTCCGGGCGCAGCAGGTCTATGCGCGGGTTGCCTGCCTCGATGATCGGCGTGCCGCGGTAGCCGTCGTAGCGTTTCCACACATCGGCATTGCTCCGCCCCCAGGCGAACAGCAGGCGCGGCCGGTTGAACGTCTCTTCGTCCAGCATCAGCATCAGGGCCTCGTCGTTGATCCGGATCAACGCCTCCTCGTCGAGCGCGACGATGATGTGGGCGAGGTCGTTGAGGATCGACATCTTGAGCCGATTGCCTGTACGGATACCCTTGGCAAGATAGATGGACCGCGGGAGCTGCGGCAGGCGGTCGTGAATGACGGTCCGGCCGCCGATGATGGGCCTGAAACCGTGCATCTTCGACCTGAGCGCGAGCAGGAGCTTGGCGTCGAATTCCCGGTTCAGCGTTTCCACGGGAATGAGCAGGGTATCGGGCATTTTGTCGGACATTGCCTCGCACTGCTATCACCGTCCCCCGACCGAGGCAACGAAATCGGCGCTGGCGGCGGTTGCGCGGCTGGCCGGTCTTGTCGCCGGCCTGCTGGTCGCCGCACCCGTGCAGTCGGTCCTGGCGGGGGGCAGTGCGGTCGCACTCGAAATCGACGCGAAGCCTGTGGTCTTTGCCCCCTGGCAGCATGAGCGGCAGACCGTCGGCGCGCTGGAGTGGCGCGGGGGCGTGGAGCTCGACGGCACAAGTGGCGATTTCGGCGGATATTCGGGCTTCGTCCTGTCGCGGGATGGCCGACGCCTGTTCGCGGTGAGCGACCGGGGGACGTGGCTGCTTGCGGATATCGCATACGAGGATGGCCGGCTGGCGGGCCTTTCGGACGGGCGCATCGGGGTCCTGACCGACCCGGCGGGCAGGCCGTTCTCGGTGAAATCAATGCAGGATGCCGAAGCAGTCGCCGCCTTCGATCCTGACGATCCGCTGGCCCGCGTGCTAGTCGGGTTCGAACGTCAGCCGCGGGTGCTCGATTATCGGCTGGGGCCCGAGGGGCCGGTCGGGAAACCGACGACGGTGCGCCTTCCCGATGCCGTCCATGCCGGGGAACACAACAGGGAACTGGAGGGGATTGCGCGGTTCGGACCGGAGGCCGGGCCGCTTGCCGGGGCCATTCTCGTCAGCAGCGAGGCGAACACTGACGCACACGACAACATCCGCGCCTGGATAATCGGTGGCGCGCGCGAAGGCGAGCTGACGTTCCGCCGGAGCGACGGCTACGACATAACCGACATCGAGGCGATGGACAATGGCGACGTGCTGGTACTGGAACGCAGGCTCTCCGCGCTGCTGATCCCGTCAATGCGGATCCGCCTGATCGGCCGCGGCGCCATCGCGCCGGGTGCGATCGCCGACGGAACAATCCTGCTCGAGGCATCGGGCCTGACGATGACCGTCGACAACATGGAAGCGATCGCCGTGTCCCGGGCGGCAGAGGACGGCGAGTTACGGATAACGGTAATGTCGGACGACAACTTCAATCCGCTTCAGCGGACACTTCTGTTGCAGTTTGCCCTGCCCGGACGATGAATGCCGGGTGCCGGTCAGGCGGCGTCGGCGGGCCGGGCCGCCAGCGCCTTCTCGATCCGGTTCTTGAGACGGCGCGCCTTCAGGGAAAGCTCGGAATCCCGGGACTTCAACAGAAAGGCATCAAGCCCGCCGCGATGTTCGACCGAACGCAGCGCATGGGCACTGACCTTCAGGCGGATCGGCTGCGCCAGCACGTCGCTCCGCAAGGTCACCGCGCACAGGTTCGGCAGGAACCGCCGCCGCGTCTTGTTGTTGGCGTGGCTCACATTGTTGCCGGTCTGAACCGTTCTGCCCGTCAGTTCGCAGCGACGTGCCATGAGGTATGCTCCAACTCGAGGTATTGTCTGGATCATCGGCCCCGCGGTCCAAGACGCGGAGCGTCGGCATCGGTGCGCGCACGGTTCCTTGCGGCTCCGCCGATCCGAGCCCGTGCTATATGCATCATGGGCGGTTCCGTCAAGTAAGTGCTTCCCCCATGCCGCGACACTGCCGCATGGACGCAACCCGCCCGATGTCGTAGAAACGCCGAATTCGCGGTCTAGGCCGCAACCGGATTGCGGTTCAGGCACCGGGGCGGGCCAGGCAGGACGATACAGGGAGCTCACCGTTGTCGTTGCGGAATCTCCTCGGTTTGCGGTGGTTGCGGCATCCGGCCATGGCCGGATGCCTGCTTGCTGCAGTCCTGCTTGCCGGCGGCGCGTCGGGAGCGAATGGCGCCAGCGAACACCTCAAACTGCAGTACGAGTTCTACGCCAAGGGGTTGCGGGTCTACACGTTGGCGGTAGATCTCGAGCTGCAGCAGGACCAGTATGCAATCCAGGCCGCTGCCAAGACGGTCGGCATTCTCGATCTGTTCGGCAGCGACAGCTACCGGGCCGAGGTACGTGGCCGCTACGGCGAGCGGACGGTCACGCCCGGATCCTTCGAAAGCCTGTCCGGCAAGGCCAAGTCGGTCACGTTGCGATGGCAGGCCGACGGATCACCGGCGGTAACGCGGTCATTCGAGTTGAGCGACTTCAAGGCGAGCTCGATCGCGGCGGCCATGGAGCCGGGCATGCCGGATCCATTGTCGGCAATGATGGCGGCAGCACTCGAGGCACCGGAGGCACCGTGCCGCGGGTCGTACAAGGTCTTCGACGGCGAGGAAATCTATCGACTGACCTTCAGCTACCGCGGCGAAGATCCGTTCGAGGACGGCGATGCCGGGGTTTATCGTGGCGAAGCCTATCGATGCGACCTTCAGGTCGAGCCGATTGCGGGCAAATCCCGCAAGAAGCTGGAGAAGGCGCGCCGCAAGCTGCCACCGCCGATCGCGTTATGGATGGCGCCGGTGCGTTCACGCCTCAGCGGGCGGACAATGCTGGTACCGGTCGGCGGCATCGCCCAGTCCGGCGGCACCGAGGTGGTGATCTACCTCAACGCGGCGACAATTGCCGGAGAGCCACTCAATGCCCGCTCGCTCGCCAGCCGCTGAGCAGCGCCGGCCTTGTTTCAAATCGAGACGACAGCGTTTATCGACAAGGCTGCCGGCCTGAATGCAGCCGTCAAAGCGGACCCTGGCCGTTCCCTATATTGTGAATGCACTGACGATGGTGGCAAGATGTTGGAAGAATGAACCACGAATCTTGAGAAAGCAGCGATTCGGTCAGGGTTCGTTCGCGGTTCCTTCCAATGATGAACAATGATTGCGTTGGCGGTCGACGAGGCGTTAACAGAACATCAACCATTTCGACATCCGCATTAACCATGATCGCTGCCCCGCCAGGCACCAGAAGACTCATCTCCCGTTGCGATACGCATCAGTTACACTGTAGAAGTTGTTGAAATTCTCGTGAACAAATTCGGAATCCCGTGAGAGTCAGCGATTCGGGCGGCTTTTGTTCTCCCGAAGTTCCAGGTGTTAACCACATGTGCCGTTTCTGGACAAAAACTGCCGTCACCGTGACGACGGAGGTCAAATGACTTTCGAATCAGAGGCCTTCCCCCGGCATCCGCGTGCCCGCAACGTGACGGCGGTTCTCGGGCCGACCAATACCGGCAAGACCCATCTCGCGGTGGAACGGATGCTCGGCCACGAGACGGGCATGATCGGTTTGCCGCTGAGGCTGCTGGCACGGGAAGTCTATGATCGCGTGGCGGCCACCCGTGGGCCGGACAGCGTGGCGCTGATCACGGGCGAAGAGCGGATCGTGCCGGCCGAACCACGCTATTATGTCTGCACCGTCGAAGCCATGCCGGCCGATGTCGCCGTCGACTTCGTGGCCATCGACGAGGTTCAGCTCGCCGCCGATTTCGAGCGGGGGCACGTGTTCACGGACCGGCTCCTGCATCGCCGCGGCAACAGCGAGACCATGCTTCTCGGGGCGGCAACGATGCGGACCCTGATCGGGCAGTTGCTGCCCGGGGCCCATTTCGTCTCGCGACCGCGCTTCTCGCGACTGACCTACAGCGGCCAGAAGAAGCTGACGCGCCTGCCGCCGCGCAGCGCCATCGTCTGCTTCAACGCCGACAGCCTTTACGAGATCGCGGAACTGATCCGGCGCCAGCGCGGCGGCGCGGCTGTCGTGATGGGCGCCCTCAGCCCACGCACCCGGAATGCCCAGGTCGAGTTGTTCCAGTCGGGTCAGGTTGACTTCCTGGTGGCGACCGACGCCATCGGCATGGGCCTCAACATGGACGTGAATCACGTCGCGTTCGCCGCTACCGCAAAGTTCGACGGCCGCGGAGTGCGCCAGCTCACGGCACCCGAGCTCGCGCAGATTGCCGGCCGTGCCGGTCGGCACATGAACGACGGCACGTTCGGGGTGACCGGGGATGCGGCCCCGTTCGATGCCGAAACGATCGAACGGATCGAAAACCACAACTTCGACCCGGTGCGGGTCATCCAGTGGCGCAACCGGAACCTTGATTTTTCGTCCCTGTCATCGCTGCAGGACAGCCTGGCGCGGCCGCCGCGGGAACCGGGCCTTACGAGAGTGCCGACGGCGAGCGACATGGAGGCTCTCGAGCTGCTGAGCCACGATCCCGAAATACATGCCCTGGCGGCCTCGCCGGAGGCGGTGCGTCTCGTGTGGGATGTCTGCCAGATCCCCGACTACCGCAACATCACCGGCAGCGACCATGCGGCGCTGGTCGGCCAGATCGTCCGCTTCCTCTGCGGCTCGCCGGGCGTGATACCGGAAGACTGGTTCCAGCGACAGGTCGCCTATGCCGACCGGGTCGAGGGCGACATCGATACCCTGTCGAATCGCATCGCCCACATCCGCACCTGGACCTACATCGCCAATCGGCCCGGCTGGCTTGACGACGCGCAGGGATGGCAGCAGCGTACCCGTGACATCGAGGATCGGCTGTCCGACGCGCTGCACGAACAACTCACCCAGCGGTTCGTCGATCGCCGGACCAGCGTGCTCATGCGCAGGCTGCGCGAGAAGGAGAACCTGACGCCGGAGATCTCGCATACGGGCGACATCCACCTGGAAGGCGAATTCGTGGGCCACCTGAAAGGGTTTCACTTTGTTCCCGACAGTGCGGGCGAGGGAGCACACGGACGCGCCGTGCGGGCGGCATCGTTGAAGGCGGTGGCGGCCGAGATCGCCTCGCGCGCCGGCAGCGTCACGCGGTCACCGGACCGCGATTTCTCGCTGCGTGACGACGCGGTGATCGTCTGGCAGGGTGCACCGATAGCCCGGCTGAAGGGGTCGGGCACCGGCGAAGCACTCCAGGCGAGAGTTCAGCTGATTGCCGACGACCAGCTCGAAGGCGACCATCGGACCGCTGTCCAGGGGCGGCTCGAAACCTGGGTCGAGCGTCAGATCTCGACCCACCTGCTGCCACTGATGGAGCTGGCCAGAGCAGAGGACATCACCGGGCTGGCGCGCGGCATGGCCTTCAGGCTGGTGGAGTCGCTGGGAAGCATTCCGCGCGAAAAGATCGCCGAAGACGTGCAGGCGCTCGACCAGGCGGCCCGTGGAAGCCTCCGGCGCCATGGCGTGAAGTTCGGCGCGTTTCACGTGTTCGTGCCGGTACTGCTCAAGCCGGCGGCTGCGAAACTCAAGCTCATCCTGTGGACGCTGCTGGAAGAGGAAAAAGGAACCTGCTCGTTCGATCGGCTGCCGCCGGTCCCCAGCCAGGGCGAGACCTCGATCCCTACAGATCCGGATGCGCCCGACGGGTTCTACGAGATCATCGGTTATCGTGCCTGCGGCAAGCGGGCCGTGCGGATCGACATGCTGGAACGGCTAGCCGACCTGATCCGTCCGAAGGTGTTCTGGAAACCGCAGAAGGAGGGCGATGAACGCCCGGAAGGGTCGGTTGAAGGCGGCGGATTCACGGTGACCGCCGACATGATGTCGCTGATCGGGTGTTCCGGCGAAGAATTCGCGGATGTGCTGCGCACGCTCGGGTTCCGCAGTCAACAGAGGCCCGTCAAGGCCGAGGTGAGCGAGGGCGATGCGGCGGAATCCGCGCAGGTCGTCGAGGTATGGTTGCCGAAATCCGTGCGTTCGCGGGCAGACAAGCGGCAGCATGCCGGCGGGCGAAAAGGTGCGCGCAACGGCCAGGATCGGGCCGGGGCCAAGACCGCGCCGGCTGGCGAACCCCGGCGGGACGGGCGCCGCCGGAGGCCGGCCGGCGAAACAGCCAAGGGGGCGCCGGCCAAGCGGACCCCGAGGCGGGAATGGCGCGATCGCGAGGCGGCGGTCGATCCCAATTCGCCGTTCGCAGCACTCGAAGCATTGAAGGCGCAACTCGTCGAGAAGGAGAAGGCGGGCTCCTGAGGGATGAGCCAGCCGACGCAGCGGATCGACCGATGGCTGTGGTTCGCCCGGATGACCAGAACCCGCAGCCAGGCAACGCGACTGGTCACCGGGGGCGCGGTCCGTGTCAACGGCCTCCGCACCGTAAAGCCGGGCCAGCACGTGGCACCGGGCGACGTCCTGACCTTCGTCATGCGCGGTGAGGTGCGGGTGCTCCGGGTGGTCGCCGCCGGAACCCGGCGGGGCCCCTCGCCGGAGGCGCGCCAGCTCTATGAGGATCTGGCTCCGTCAGGTGCCGGTTCGGCGAGCGGTGATGCGAGCCGCACGCCGGGAGCCTGAGGACAATTTACCGCACCCGCTGGCGACGGTCGGCGGCTGGCGGTAGTGTGCCGGCGGACCGTTGTGGTATAGAGCAGCGGTGCGGACGGAGAGAGGACAAAAATGACCTACGTCGTCACCGAGAACTGCATCAGATGCAAGTACATGGATTGCGTGGAAGTCTGTCCGGTAGACTGCTTCTATGAAGGTGAGACGATGCTGGTCATCCACCCCGATGAGTGCATCGACTGCGGCGTTTGCGAGCCGGAGTGTCCGGCCGAGGCGATCAAGCCCGACACCGAGGAGGGGCTGGAGAAGTGGCTGGCGCTCAACGCCGAGTTTGCCGACAAGTGGCCCAACGTCACCATCAAGCGCGAAGTCTATCCCGACGCCGAAGAGCATGATGGCGAGCCGGGAAAGTTCGAAAAGTACTTCACCGAGGCGCCCGGACAGGGCGATTGATCCGGCGCCGGAGGATCGGGCCCAGCCGCTGCGACAATGCGCCGCTGCACGCGCAGCGGCGCCTTCCGCCCTGCGGGACGATCGTTAACCGTGCAGCATGAATCGGCCGCCTATCGTTCGAACGGACGAGGGGCGGTGGGTGCTAAAGCTTTAAAAAACGGTACAGATATGCTACATGTAGTGGTGCCCGTCATGAACGGGGACCGTTCGAGAGAACTCTGAGCCGGCCTTTCGGGGTTCGGGCTTTTTTTTCGGCGGCGGCAGGGCGACTGGGAACGAAGAGCCCTGGCTTTACAGGAGATGGCCGAGGAGAACCCCGACGAGTTCACGAGCGTTTCCCGAGGATATGGAACTGCCGGCTCCACCAATCGGCTCAAATCCGGCCCAAGGCGCACCCTGCCGCAACGGTGGGCATCAGGGGCGTAATGCCGGCAATCGGAACCGACAGAATCAGAGGTATTGAGGCGTATGGCTGCGAAGAAGAAGTCCACGAAGAAGCTGGAGTTCAAGACCAACGAGAGTGTCGTCTATCCGTCGCACGGTGTCGGCAGGATCGTCGATATCGAGGTGGAGGAGATCGCCGGCGCCAAGCTCGAGCTCTACGTCATCGATTTCGAAAAGGAAAAGATGACGCTGCGGGTTCCGACCGCCAAGGCCGCTGCGGTGGGAATGCGCAAGCTGTCCGACGCCGACACCATCGCCAAGGCCCTGAAGACGCTCAAGGGCCGGCCACGTGTCAAGCGCACGATGTGGAGCCGCCGCGCACAGGAATACGAAGCCAAGATCAATTCGGGCGACCTGGTGGCCATCGCCGAGGTGGTGCGCGACCTGTTCCGCTCGGAGCGACAGCCGGAGCAGTCCTACAGCGAGCGCCAGCTCTACGAGGCTGCGCTGGATCGGATGGCGCGCGAGATCGCCGCGGTCAACAAGTCGGATGAGGCGACGGCCAAGCAGGAAATCGAGTCGATACTGGACAAGACCGCGCGGAAGACCGAAAAGGCGGAAGAGAAGGAACAGGCTGCCGAGGAAGCTGCCTGAGACGATCTGCATCGCGCAGGATGCGAGGCCCGGCCATGTCATGTGCCGGGCCTTTGTCTTCAGGGCGTCCTCCTGCCCCGGCCCTGGAGGGCGGTTCGGCGGTGCGGCAATGTCCGTTCAGGCGGCGTCGTGGAACATGATGCCGAGGGTGTGGCGCAATCCCGATCGCACGCGACTGACACCGTGGCGGAGATTGACCCGGTAGCATCCCCGCCGGCCCTCGACGGGACGGTGGTGCACGGCAAAGACGACCGCGTCACCCTGGCCGAGTGACACGACCTCGGCCCGCGACTGCATGCGCGGCCGCTGCTCGGTGAGCAAGAACTCGCCCCCGGTGAAGTCCTTGTGGGGGCGGGACAACAGACAGGCCACCTGCAGCGGAAACACATGTTCCCCGTAGAGGTCCTGATGCAGGCAGTTGTAGTCGCCGGGCCCGTACCGGAGCAACAGAGGGGTGGGGCGAGACTGGCCCGCAGCATGGCATCGACCCAGATATTCCCGGTGCGACGCGGGATAGCGGATGGCAATTCCCAGCCGTTCGTTCCAGCGGTTGGCGATCGGCGCGAGATGCGGGTAGATCGCATCCCGCAGGCCCGCGACAAGGTCGGGCAGGGGGTAGGCGAAATACTTGTATTCGCCGCTGCCGAAACCATGCCGGCCCATGATGATCCGGCTCCGGAAGATATCATCAGCATCGTAAAGAGCGGCAATGTCGCGGCATTGGCGCGCCGTGAGCATCCCACCGATCACCGCGGCGCCGAAGCTGTCGAGCTCACGCCCGACTTCGGTCCAGTCGATCCGGGCGAGCCGTTCGGTGGCCGGGCCTTCAACGAGCCGGATGCTCATGCTGCCGCTTCGCGATCGAGCAGGGCCTTCTTGCGGGCAATGCCCCACCGATAGCCGGACAGCCCGCCGTCGGTGCGGACGACGCGATGACAGGGGATGGCGACGGCGAGCGGGTTGGCCGCACAGGCTCCGGCGACCGCGCGTACGGCCTTCGGGGCGCCGATCCTCCTGGCAAGCTCGGCATAGCTGATCGTGGTGCCGGCAGGAATTTCGCGCAACGCCCGCCAGACTCTTTGCTGGAACGCCGTTCCGCGAACGTCGAGCGGCAGATCGAAGCCGGTTGCCGGTTCCTCGACCAGTCCCACCACCCTCGCCACCATCTCCTCAAACCCGGCGTCGCCGCCGATAAGCCGGGCGCGCGGGAAACGGTCCTGAAGTTCTTTCAGCAGTTCGTCCGGATCGTCGCCGAGCAGGATTGCACACACTCCCTTTTCGCTGCTGGCGACCAGGATCGACCCGAGCGAGCATTGCCCGACCGCGAACCGGATCGCGGTACCGGCACCGCCCGCACGCCATTTGCGCGGTGTCATTCCCAGCAGTGCCTCCGTCTGTTCGTAGAACCGGCTGTTGGAGCCGAAGCCCGCATCATAGATGGCCTCGGTCACGGTCTGGCTGTGCGCGAGCGATTCGCGCACGCGCGACCGGCGATTGGCCATCGCGTAGGCGCGTGGCGTCACGCCCGTGAGCGCCCTGAAGATGCGATGGAAATGGTAGCGGCTGAGGCCCGCTTCCCGGGCAAGCGTTGCAAGCGTCGGGATCTCGTCCGCCTCGGTGATCCGCCGGCATGCCGCTGCCACCACCTGCGCGTACCGTTCTTCGCGGGGTGGCAAATCGGGTCGGCACCGCTTGCACGGGCGGAAGCCGGCCGCCTCGGCCTCGGCGGCCGTGGCAAAAAAGCGGACATTCGCCGGCTTGGCGCGACGGGCCGCGCAGGACGGGCGACAATAGACCCCGGTCGTCGCCACCGAATAGAAAAATTCGCCGTCTGCCGCGCGGTCACGGGCAATCACCCTCGCCCACCGTGGATCGCTTTCGACCGCAGCTGCTGCGGCATCGAAGTGCGCACGTGCGTTCATCATTCGATCTCCTCGATACGGAATGTGGTGACTGCAATCTGGCATTCACACGGGCCTCGTGCACTCCGGCTCTTGCTTTCAAATCGGACGAAAACTGCCTGGCGGACTCGCCGGCGCGCCGCCCGGATACGGCCCTGCAGACACTCATCGCCGGGCGTCGAGCACCTCGATCTGTTCAGGCACGGCAATATCGACGAAGGGGCCGTTGTAGGATTCGATCCAGCCCCTGACGCGAACGCGGGTGCCGGCGAGGGCCTCCAGCGAGATACCTGAATCCGTGAACAGACGCCCGGTGGACGGCGACAGTGACGCGGTGAAATCCGACCGCCAGTCGTCGCCGAAGTTCAGGTAGATGCGCATGCTGGTGCGCGCCACCTCGTGCACGCGCCCCTCGACGAGGACGAAGCCATTCACCCGATTGAGCAGACGGTCGGTCCGGTCGGCGGTCTGGACGCCATAATAGCGGCCATTCCATAGGCCCCTTTCGAGCATGCGGGCGGTTGCTTCGAAGGGAATGAGTGCGACGGAACATCGCCGCGCAGCATCGCGAGGATGAACCATCGCATGACCCTGAACCACCAGGACCTGCTGCAGCCACTCCGTGGGTCTGACATCAGCAAGAAAGACCTGGGCCGGAATTCGCCCGTGACGATCGGCTGGCGCATCGGCGACGATGCGGACGGCGCGTCCCTCGGCAAGGCGAACCAGAGCCGCCCTGGCGGCCATCGCCGGCGGCCATTGCTCGGGCGTTTCAACGAAGCGAGGCGCAGTCGGTGCGAGAATGCCGGCAAGGCGTACGGTCGTGCCGTCGTCGAGGACCAGCGTCGTGCTGTCCGATGTGGCAGTGACGTGGGCGAGCCGACCGCCGGTTGCCGGACAATCGTCGCCTGCCACGGCTTTGCCGGTGGCGAGCATGACCGACAGAGCGGCAGCCGCGATCGTACGTGCATGAGCCGGTGTCGCGTACACGCAGAAGGCCCTCCCGGCTTGCGGGCCCGGTTGCTCCCGTCAGAGCGAGGGACGTGCGGCCCGGCCCGGTTGTCGGCTCGGCCGGTCCGTTTCGCCGGCCAGCGCCGCAGCCAATGGCGAGCGAGGGCGGGCGGACACCAGATCCTGCAAGGTATGCCGGTCCAGTACCGACACGAACGCCCCCAGCGCTTCGTCAAGGATCCGGTTGATAGGCGCAGCGGGCCTGATCGCGCATTCTGCCGGTTGTCCGCCGAAGCAATCCGCCTCGACGTGTGTCGCCTCGGTAACCCGGACGACGTCGCCGATGCCGATTTCGCTCGCCGGCCTGGCCAGTCGGATGCCACCGGAGCGCCCCCTCATGGTCTCGAGGAAGCCCCCCTCGACCAGAAGCGGGACGATCTTGAGCACGTTGTGCTCGGTGATCTGGTACAGCCGGGCGATCTCGGCCGTCTTGACGTAACGACCGTCCATCTGGGCGCAATGCACCAGAATCCGGATTGCGTAGCTCGTCTGCTTGGTCAGTCGCATCGTGTTTCCTGCGGGGCCGGAACCGCCGCCGCGGGATCCGCGGCTGAATCGGTGCCGTGCCCGTATGCCCTTCCTAGCACAGCCTGCGCTGCTTGCCACCGGAATCTGCGTGACCGCAGGTGGTGCCGGTCGACCGAGGCGTCACCGGCGGGCGTAGTCGGAGACGGTTTCGTCAGGCGAGGCCGCAAGCCCGGGGGCCGACCCGGTGTCATGATAGTGCTGCGGCGTGCCGTAGAGGAAGCCCTGGACCTGGTGGCAGCCGATCGCGCGCAGCATCGTCGCCTGTTCGTCGCGTTCGACGCCCTCGGCGGTCACCTGCATGTCGAGGACGCGGGCGAGCCCGACGATGGTCGAGACGATGGCCTCAGCCTGGCGGTCGCGCCCCAGCTTGTCGATGAACGAGCGATCGATCTTCAGCTTGTCGAACGGAAAGCGCGACAGGTAGCTGAGGCTCGAGTAGCCGGAACCGAAATCGTCCAGAGCGATCCGCACCCCGCGCGACTGGATTGCCTCCAGCGTCTCGAGCACCAGTTCGGTATCGGAGATGAGGAGGCTTTCGGTGACCTCGATCTCGAGCCGCCGCGGGTCAAGGCGGCTGCCACGCAATGCGCGCATGACCTGGTCGCGGGCGGCGCCGTTGCGGAATTGGGCCGGCGACAGGTTGACGGCGACGGTTATGTGGTCCGGCCAGCCGGCGGCGTCGCGGCAGGCCCTGCGCAGCACCCATTCGCCGATCTGCATGATGAGCCCGGTCTCCTCGGCCAGGGGGATGAATTCGGCGGGGGATACGAGGCCTTCTTCGGGGCTTTCCCAGCGGACCAGCGCCTCGTAGCCACTCACGCGTCCGCTCGCGAGATCGATCTGCGGCTGGTAGAGCAACTTGAGGCGTTCGTGTTCGAGGGCGAGCCTCAGCCCCTCCTCGAGGTCCCGGCGCCTGCGGTACTCGGCTCCCATTCCCGGCGCAAACGTCCGGCAGACCCCACCTCCCGCGGCCTTGGCGTGTTCGAGCGCGAGGCCGGCGTTGTGGAGCAGCCGGGAGGCTTCGGACCGATCGGAGGCGAAGGCGATACCGAGAGAGGCGGTAATGCCGATCCGTATTTCGCCGGCTTCAACCGGCTCGGCGCAAGCCGCGACGATCCGGGCTGCCATCGCCTCCACCGCGGCACGGTCGTCGACATGGTCAACCAGAACGGCGAATTCGTCACCGGACAGCCGCCCGATCGGATGGTCCGGCCCGACCACCTCGCTAATGCGGCCACTGACAGTGCGCAGGAGGAGGTCGCCGGCGGCATGGCCGAAGGTCTCGTTGACGTCCCTGAACCGGTCGACGTCGATCGCTAGCACCGCCATCTCCCCGCCCGCGGGGCTCAGGCCGCGGCGCGCCTGGTCGAGAAGCGAGACAAATGCAGCGCGGTTGGCAATGTCGGTGAGGGCGTCGTGCTGCGAAAGGTAGCGGACCCGGTCGGCGCTGCGGCTGTCGCGATGCCTTCCCCACAGGACGTACAGCACCAATCCGCCCGCAACGAGCACCAGCAACGCAGTGAAGGCGGAAACCCTGTCAAGGGCGGACAGCACCACAGCGCGGGTGTCGGATGGACGCACGTCGACTCGAATCACAGCCGGCTTGTCGTACTGCGGGACGGGCGCGTACACCACGACGCGCAGTTCAGGGTCAAGCAAGTCGTCGGGGACGTGATGCCGGAGGGAGCCGGCCGCGAACGCCTGCTCCACCAGCGGCCGATGGAACGGCTCGGCCAGAAGCGTGTCGAGCCGATCGATGGTCAGGTGCGGAGAATGATCGATGACCGTGCCCTGCGGCGAAAGCAGGATGTAAACCGCGCCTTCGCCCCCGGGGGCCGGCTGGCGTGTCCCGGCAGGGTCCTGTCGGGCGATGGTATGACCCGCCAGGGTTCGCGCCAGCGCCTCGGCTTCCCCGATCAGGATGTCGCGGGCAACCATTCGGTTGACGAAGAACGCGGCACCGATCGCGAGCCCGGTGACAAGTGCTACGACCGGCAGGACGACAAGACCGTGTTGACCCGAAAATGCGCGCATGCTGCGTTTGCCCGTGGTGCGCGCAAACGTAGAGATCTGCACCTAAGAAGTTGTTAACCGTCTGAGCGGCCGGACGAGCAGCGGCGACACGAGGATGCCATTGGCAACCGGGTGGCAACCTCTATATGCTGTTGGCACCGGACCACTCTTTCAATGCCGTGCCGGCAAGCCGAGCGGTCCCGGCTGGCCCCGTAGCTCAGCAGGATAGAGCATCAGATTCCTAATCTGAGGGTCGCAGGTTCGAATCCTGCCGGGGTCACCACCCAACCTCGGTCCATTCTGGTCAGATGGTTTACATTTGATACCGGAGAGATGGTTTACAGTTTCTCCGGCGTGAACGGGTTTCTTGCGGGCTCGACGCGGTCCTCCTTGCTGTCGAAGAAGCCGAGATCAT
>Ga0079224_100007089_pt1 | contig 14980 bp, 14 predicted proteins | sample Stecom2015_FD_80414 | JGI IMG/M metagenome (GOLD analysis project Ga0079224, IMG submission 80414) | Agricultural soil microbial communities from Utah to study Nitrogen management - Steer compost 2015 | ecosystem: Environmental > Terrestrial > Soil > Agricultural land | place: USA: Utah...
CAGCCCCGCTCCGCTCGCGGCGCCGACCTCACCCGGCCGGGTCCGCGCTGATGTGACAGCTCACCACCGCCCGCGCGGCCGTGGCGAGTTTGTCCTAACCCGGAGGTAATTCCGGCCGCCTACCCTGGGCATATGGCGTGTCACCGGTTACACCGACGCCGGTTTGGCAAGTCGTCGGCCCGGCTGGCAGAATGTTGCGGATTCCGTATCCTTGCCACCGCCGGGTACGGAAACACGGTGACCCCCGCCGCCCGACGTACCGTCGCCCCGTGGGCCGCCCCGACCGTCCCGCCCGGACCCACCCGTCCGGCTCCGCTCCGCGATCCGCGCGGCGTCGTCACATCCCGAAATTTCACCGGCCGTTCCGGTACGGTCGCGACAACGAAATTCCGTCAGGCGCTGCCGATCTGCGGTCCCGAGCATCAGAAATCAATTACCCGGCGGTAACCGTCCACCGGTTGAGCCAGAACCGAGCAGGAGTGAAATCGTGTCATCTGTGACTGACGCACCGAATGCCACCGCGAGTTTGTCCGAAATCACCCAAGACGAAATCTTCGCCGGACATCTCGGGGGCAAGCTCTCGGTCGAGCTCTCCTCGCCGCTGGAGACCCAGCGGGATCTGTCCATCGCCTACACGCCGGGCGTGGCGCAGGTCAGCCGCGCGATCGCGCAGGACGAATCGCTGGCCAAGCGCTACACCTGGACCGACCGTCTGGTCGCCGTCGTCAGCGACGGCACCGCCGTGCTCGGCCTGGGCGACATCGGCCCGCGCGCCTCGCTGCCGGTGATGGAAGGCAAGGCCGCGCTGTTCAAGAAGTTCGCCGGCCTGGACTCGATCCCGATCGTGCTCGACACCAAGGACGTCGACGAGATCGTCGAGACCCTCATCCGCCTGCGCCCGAGCTTCGGCGCCATCAACCTGGAGGACATCTCCGCCCCGCGCTGCTTCGAGATCGAGAAGCGCGTCATCGAGGCGCTGGACATCCCCGTGATGCACGACGACCAGCACGGCACCGCCATCGTGGTGCTGGCCGCCCTCAACGGCGCGGCGCGCGTGCAGGGCCGCGACATCGAGGGCCTGAAGGTCGTGGTGTCCGGTGCGGGCGCGGCCGGTGTCGCGTGCACCAACATCCTGCTCGCGGCGGGCGTGGCCGATGTGACCGTGCTCGACTCCAAGGGCATCATCGGCAAGGACCGCGAGGACCTGAACGCGGTCAAGGCCGAGCTGGCAGGCCGCACCAACCCGCGCGGCCTGACCGGCGGCTCCGCCGAGGCACTGGAAGGCGCCGACGTGTTCCTCGGCCTGTCGGCCGGTGTGATCCCCGAGGAGCTCATCGCCACCATGGCGCCGGAGGCGATCGTGTTCGCCATGTCCAACCCCGACCCGGAGATCCACCCCGACGTGGCGCGCAAGTACGCCTCGATCGTGGCCACCGGGCGCAGCGACTTCCCGAACCAGATCAACAACGTGCTGGCCTTCCCCGGCGTGTTCAAGGGTGCGCTGGACGCCGGCGCCCGCCGCATCACCGAGGGCATGAAGATCGCCGCCGCCAACGCCATCCTGAGCGTCGTGGCCGACGAGCTGGGCCCGGAGAAGATCGTGCCCAGCCCGCTGGACCCGCGCGTCGCCCCGGCCGTCGCCGAGGCCGTCGCCGCCGCCGCGCGCGCCGAGGGTGTCGCGTAGAGCCGCTCCCGCGAGACACACGAGGCGCCCCGCTCGATCGCCGAGCGGGGCGCCTCGCGTTTTCCCCGGTCGCGCGGCCGAATGTCTCGCCGTCGTCGGGCCGACGGTACATTTCAGCCGTGCCAGAACCGCTCGCAGTCCCGAGTCCCGGATCGTCTCCGCGGTGTGCGTCCGCGCCCAGGCATCGAGCCCGCGGCGGGCTCGGGGTGCTCGCCCTCGCCGCCCTGGTCGCCCTCGTCACGGCCGCGTGTGGCGGCGAGCCGGAACGCACATTCGTGGTCGGCGCGGGTGACAGCACCGAGTCCCTGGTACTCGCCGAGATCTACGCGGGCGCGCTGGCCCGCACCGGCCAGCCGGTCCGCGTCCACCCCGGCCTCGGGCCACGCCGCGACTATCTCGCCGCCCTCGACGAGGGCACGATCGACCTGGTCGGTGAACAGACCGGCGAGCTGCTGGCCGCCCTCGACTCCACCGCCGAGGCCCGCACCCCTGACGAGGTCGTCACCGCCCTCTATCGCGCCCTCCCCGCCGACCTCACCCTCGCCGACCCCGCCGACGGCGCCGACATGCGACCCCGGGTCCTGGTCACCGAGCAGCGCGCGCAGGCGGAGAACCTGACCACCGTCGAGGACCTCCTCCCGCGCTGCCCCGAGACCACCGCCGCTCAGGCGAGCGCCCCCGGTCTGCTCCGGGCCCCCGCCGAGGTCGCCGTTCACGACTGCCCGTTCGCGACGGTGACCCCGGTACCCGATCCGGCCGCGCTCGCCGAGTCGCTGCGTTCGGGAGCCGCCCGGGCGGGCCTGCTCACCGGCCCGCCCGAACTCGTGCCCGACACCACCGGCCTGCGCGTGCTGGCCGACCAGGACTACGCCCTGCGCGCCGAGAACATCGTCCCGTTGCTGCGCACCGGCCTGCTCGACGAAGTCCGCCTGCGCAAACTCAACTACGTCGCGGGCGAACTCACCACCGCCGAGCTGGCCGAGATGATCCGCGCCGTCGAGGCGGGCGAGTCCGCGGCCGAGACGGCCCGGCGTTGGCTCGACGCCCACGGGCTGTGAGTCACGCCGCAGCGGCGGTCAGTTCAGTCGGTGGAAGGGAGTCGACCGCCACTGTCTTTGCAAGCGGGCACGCCGCTGAGCGCGCTTCCCATGCAGACGACCACATAAAGGACGGCTCCCACCGCGAGCGGCACGAAGTCGATGGGGTGGTCGATGGCGTAGGCCAGCGCGGCCGAGCCGACGAAGGAGTCGCCTCGGTAGCTGCCGGTGGTGTCCACGCTGCCGTTGCCGGAGCCGCTGGTGGTTCCGTCGTGGTTGACCTCGTCGGCTTGTTCGTTGCCGGTGAACGGTTGCAGTGGGAGTGGCTCGGCGGTGGCGGTCGCGCTCGCGCTGAGCGTCGCCAGGGTGATCGCGGCCGCCGCGGTGGCGCGGCGCAGGGGGGAGTGACTGGTCATGCGTGGTCGTATCGGTGGCTGGTCGGCGCGGCCCCGCTCACAGCCGGCTGGGGGGAACGCCCGGAGGCAGGCGTCGCGGTCGCCGCTTGCGCTCTGGGCGCCGCACAGCGTGTACGTCAGCAGGAACAGCCCCAGGTCGAGAGGGTGGTCGATGGCGTAGGCCAGGGCGGCCGAGCCGAGGAAGGCATCGCCCTCGTAGCTGCCGGTGGTGTCGACGCTGCCGTTGCCCGACCCGCTCGTTCCGTTGTGGTTGACGTGTTCGGCCTGACCGGGTCCCGAGAACGGTTCCAGGCGCAGCGGTTCGGCGGTGGCGGTCGCGCTCGCGGCGAGTGTCGCCGAGGCGATCGCGGCGACAGCGGTCCAGCGACGGATGCGGGGATGATCGGTCACGGTGTTTCGATCCTGTTCGTTCGATTTACTCTGTGGGGCAGTGCGAGTGGGCGGTCGGTCCGGGGCGGCGGTGATGCGGCCACCGTTGCCGAGGCAGGCGAGTTCGCCGCTGCTGATGGTGATCGGCGAGCTGGTCATGCGCGGTTTCTCGTTCGTCGATGTGGGTCTGCTAGCGGACGGGGCCGCCACCGCCGGTCATGCAGATATACGGGTCGCCGCTGAGGCTTATGATGTTGCAGACGACCACCGTCGCGAGGAGCGAGGCCAATTCGGCCGGATGGTCGATGATGAGGGCCAGTCCGGCCGAGCCGAGCAAGGCGTTGCCTTCGTAGCTGCCGCGTGTGTCGATGCTGCCGGAGTTGCCTGATCCGCTGTGTGTTCCGGTGTGCCCGACGCTCTCGGCCTGTCCGGTGTCCGTGAGCGGTTCCAGGCGCAGCGGTTCGGCGGCGGCGGTCGCGTTCGCGGTGAGCGTCGCCAGAGTGATCGCTGCGGCGGCGACCGCCCGGCGGGTGGTCGAATGTCCGGTCATGGTGGGCCTTTGTGGTGGAGGGTTCGCGGCTCGCCGAGAATGCGTGTGTCGAATCGGCTCACATGTACCCGCTGCCGAAGCACTTGTAGGCTTCGCCGCTGGCGTAGCCGATCAGAAGGCACAGCCCCATGTCGGCCGATCCGGCCGCGGAGCCGACCGGATCGTTCAGGCTCCCGCGCAGCCCGGACGAGCCGAGCATCAGGAAGAGATCGAGCTCTTCCGTGAACTCGTCGCTCGACCCGGTGGCCTGGGCCGGGGGAGTGTAGGGCTCGAGCGGTAGCGGGGCGGCGGTCGCGGCAGCGTTGCCGAAACAGGAGAGCGCGGCGATCGAGGCGATCGCCGCGACGCCGATGGCGCGCCGCGGCCCCGAAGGCCGGTGCCGAGGGCGTGCTGAATTACGTGGCATGCCAGCAACTTTCGTCGTTGGGAAGGGTCTGCCCAGTTTAAGAAGAGCGAAAGATGTGCGTTTCAGATTCTGTGCCCCAATTGTGGGGGCATCTGGTGTGCGCCCGGTTGTGCGCGTATAGTCCATCTGGATTATTTCACTTGGAGTATTCGGAGGTTCGGACGATGGGTTCGGCACGCGGCACCCCGACCACGCTGGCGATCGCGGTGCTCGGCTTGCTCGACGAACGCCCCATGCATCCCTACGAGATGTTCCAAACCCTGGTCAGCCGGGGTGAGGATCGGCTGGTCAAGGTCCGGCCCGGCTCGCTGTACCACACGGTGTCGCGGCTGGCAGACCAGAAGCTGGTTCGCGCGGACGGGGTGGACCGGGAGGGCAACCGGCCCGAGCGCACCACCTACCGGATCACCGACGAGGGCCGCGAGGTGCTGCGGACACGGATCGCCGAGATCCTGCGCGCGCCGTGCCCGGAGTACCCGGAATTCCTCATCGGCCTGGCCGAATCGCACTCCCTGCCCGCCGATCAGGTGGCCGAGTTGCTGCGCGAGCGCATCGCCCACCTGGACGCCACGCTCGCCGAACTCGATTCGATGATCGCCGTCGCCGAGACGCGGATCAGCGCAAGGCGCTACTGGCTGGTCCTGCCCTATCAGCGCGAAACCGTGCGCGCCCAGCGCGCGTGGCTGGCGCGGATGGTCGACGAACTCGCCTCGGGCGAACTCGAGTGGGAGGAGTTCGATCCGTCGTCGGGCGAGATGACCGCCTGATCGCTGCCTGCTCCCGAGGGGGCGTCCTTTTCCGTGAACCGCTCAGTTTCCCTGAACCGCTCAGTTAGGAACCCGAACATCGTGTCCGAGAGCCGTAATCCGTGGCTTGCGCTGATGGCGCTGGTCGTCGGCTTCTTCATGATCCTGCTCGACATGACCATCGTCGCGGTCGCGAACCCGGCGATCATGGCCGACCTGCACGCCGACATCAACGCCGTCATCTGGGTGACCAGCGCCTACCTGCTCACCTACGCGGTGCCGCTGCTGGTCACCGGCCGCCTCGGCGACCGCTACGGTCCCAAGAAGATCTACCTGGTCGGCTTGGCCGTCTTCACCGCCGCCTCGCTGTGGTGCGGCCTGTCCGGCACCGTCGAGATGCTGATCGCCGCCCGCGCCCTGCAGGGCCTCGGCGCGGCCCTGATGACGCCGCAGACCATGGCCGTGATCACCCGCACCTTCCCGCCGGACAAGCGCGGCGCCGCCATGGGCCTGTGGGGCGGCGTGGCGGGCCTGGCCACCCTGGTCGGCCCGCTGCTCGGCGGCGTCCTGGTCGACACGTTGAGCTGGGAATGGGTGTTCATCGTCAACCTGCCCGTCGGCGTCGTCGCCTTCGCCCTCGCGGTGTGGCTGGTGCCCGCGCTGCCCACCAACGAGCACAAGTTCGACCTGCCCGGCGTGCTGCTCAGCGGTCTCGGCATGTTCCTGCTGGTGTTCGGCATTCAAGAAGGCAGCGCCTACGACTGGTCGCCGCGGATCTGGCTGCTCATCGGCGCCGGCCTGGTCGTGCTCGGGCTGTTCGTGGTCAATCAGGCGCGCAACACCGGCGAACCGCTGGTGCCGCTGGCCCTGTTCAAGGACCGCAATTTCGCGCTCGGCAATGTCGCCATCGCCGCCATGGGCGGCGCGGTCACCTCGGTGATGGTGCCGGTCTACTTCTACCTGCAATCGGTGCGCGACATGTCGCCCACCATGTCGGCGCTGGTGCTGGCGCCGATGGCCATCGTCACCGGGTTCACCGCGCCGTTCATCGGCCGCTTCTCCGACCGGCTGCCGCCGCGCGTCGTGCCGACCCTCGGCTTCCTCGGTTTCGCGCTGATGATCTTCTGGTGGTCGGCGGTCATGACGCCGGACTCGAGCCTGATCTGGTTCCTGATCGCCGCGGGCATCGCAGGCCTGGCCAACGCCTGCATCTGGGGTCCGCTGGCCTCCACCGCCACCCACAACCTGCCGTTGCAGCAGGCGGGCGCGGGCTCGGGCATCTACAACACCACCCGCCAGGTGGGCTCGGTGCTCGGCACCGCCGCGATCAGCGCTCTCATCGCGGCCAGGCTCTCGGCCCACGGGCTCGGCGACGGCGGTCCCGTCGGCGAGGGCATGGGGCAGCAGACCGAGCTCCCGCCGCAGCTGCTCGACGGGTTCAGCTCCGCGCTGGCCCAATCGATCATCCTGCCCGGCGCGATCCTGCTGATCGGTGTGGTCGCCTCGTTCTTCCTGGTCGGGCACGGGCCGCGCACGGCGGCGGTGGCGGCGGCGCGGGCCGATTCGGTCAAGGCCTGACCGCCGGTCCCGGTCCGGGCGGCGATCAGCCGACCCGGACCAGGACGCTCGGGTATCCGGTCGCCCCGTCCGGCACCGCGGGCGCGACCTCCCCGGTCTGCGTCTGCCCGTCGCCGTCGGTGGCGCGGGCGCGCAGGATGTGCTGCCCCGGGGTGGCATCCCACTCGTAGACCCACTGCCGCCAGGTGTCGATCGACTGCTCGGTCGCCAGCCGCGCCCGCTGCCACGGCCCGTCGTCCACCTGCACCTCCACTGCGCGGATGCCGCGATGCTGCGCCCACGCCACCCCAGCCACCGGCACCGTCCCGGCCGACAACTTCGTCCGGCGGCCGGGCGTGTCGATCCTGATCCCGGTCTTGACCGGCCCGCGCTCCGACCAGCCCCGCCGCGTCCAATAGGCGGTGGCCAGGTCGAACCGCGTGACCTCGAGTTCGGTCACCCACTTCGTCGCCGACACATAGCCGTAGAGGCCGGGCACCACCAGCCGCGCCGGATACCCGTGCTCGATCGGCAGCGGTGCGCCGTTCATCCCCACCGCGAGCAGGGCGTCGCGTCCGTCGGTGAGCACCGCCAGTGGACTGCCCGCCGTCCACCCGTCCCTGCTCCGGGACAGCACCATATCGGCCTGCGGCAGCGGCCCGGCCTCGGCGAGCAGTTCGTCGAGCCGGTACCCGCGCCACAGCGCGTTCCCGATCAGATCACCGCCCACCGGGTTCGACACGCATGCCAGCGTGATCAGCCGTTCGATCGCCGGTCGCCGCGCCAGCTCCGCCCACCCGATCGTGATCTCGCGCTCCACCATCCCGTGGATGCGCAGCGACCAGTCCGCCACCGACACCTGCGGCACCACGAGGGCCGTGTCGATCCGGTAGAACTCGGCGTTCGGCGTCACGAACGACGACAGGCCGGGTTGCTCCAGTTCGACCCCCGGCGCGAGCGCCACCGGCGGCCCGGCGACCTGCGGCAACCGGATGCCCGCCCGCTCCGGCCCCACCCCGGCCCGCCACCCGCCGATCCACCGGCCCGCGACCCCGGCGGCGACCGCGACGCCGCCCACGATCGCCACGCCACGCAGCAACTCCCGCCGCGCCGCCCCGCCGGGTGCGGCTTCGTCTCCGCCGGGGGCGGGCGCACCGTCGGCCGTGCCCGCCACCCGCGCGGCGGCATCGATGTAGCGCGCGAACCCGCGCAACGCCCAGATTCCGGCCGCCACCCCGGCCACCGTCGCGACGGCCCCGAGCGCCCCGTGCCGGGACACGGCGAAGATCGTTGCCGCAGCGCCGAATACGGCGAAGATCGCGGTCCCGACCGGTCGGGCGACCCGCTCCAGCGCGCCGGCGAGCCCGGCCACCGCGAGCGCCACCACCCCCATGCAGGCGAACAGCACCGTCTTGTCGGCCGTGCCGAAGGTCTCGATCGCCCACTCCCTGACCGCCCGCGGGCTGTGATCGACCACCACCGCCCCGAGCACATAGGGCGGCGCGCTGCCCGGCCGGACCAGGGCCGCGACCAGTTCGGCGACACCGAGGGCGAGGATCGCGCTCACCACCCCGGCCGCGATCCGCCATCGACGCAGCGCCATGCCGCGAGGGTACTGCCGAATCGCCGCGGCCACGACCCGTGCTCACCGCGGTTCCCGGACAACGCGAAAGCGCCGCCGGCGGAACGAATTCCGCCGACGGCGCCGGAGCCGGTCGCGAGGACTAGCTGTAGATCCGCTCCACCTCGGCCGCGCACTGCTTCATGACGACATTGCGCTTGAGCGACATCTTCGGGGTCAGCTCACCGGTCTCCTGGGTCCAGTCGACGGTCAGGATGGTGTGCTTCTTGATCTGCTCGGCCTTGGAGACCAGCTTGTTGGTCTCGGCGACCGCGGCCTCGATCTCGGCGATCAGGTCGGGATTCTCGACCAGCTTCTCGATCGGGGTGTCGGCGGGCAGGCTGTTGCGCTCCTTCCAGCCCGGCAGCGCCTCCGGGTCGAGGGTGATCAGCGCACCGATGAACGGACGGCCGTCACCGACCACCATGACCTGGCTGATCAGCGGGTGCGCGCGCAGGGAGTCCTCGAGCACGGCGGGGGAGACGTTCTTGCCGCCCGCGGTGACGATGATCTCCTTCTTGCGGCCGGTGATCGTGATGAACCCGTCCTCGTCGATGGCGCCGAGGTCGCCGGTCTTGAACCAGCCGTCGGCGAAGGCTTCCTCGGTGGCCTCCGGGTTGCCCCAGTAGCCGTTGAACACGACCGGGCCGCGCAGCAGCAGCTCGCCGTCGTCGGCGATCTTGGCGGCGTGACCGGGCAGCGGGCGGCCGACCGAGCCGACCCGGATGTGCTCGGGGGTGTTCACGCTGACCGCGGCGGTGGTCTCGGTCAGGCCGTAGCCCTCGTAGATCGTCACGCCGACGCCGCGGAAGAAGTGGCCGAGGCGCGCGCCCAGCGGGCCGCCGCCGGACACCGCGGCCTGGCACTGACCGCCGAGCGCGGTCTTGAGCTTGCTGTAGACCAGCTTGTCGAACAGCGCGTGCTTGAGCTTGAGGCCGAGGCCGGGGCCGCCCTTGTCCAGGGACTCGCTGTAGGCGATGGCGGTCGCCGCGGCGGCGTCGAAGATCTTGCCCTTGCCGCCGTCGTGCGCCTTCTGCTTGGCGGAGTTGTAGACCTTCTCGAACACGCGGGGCACCGAGAGGATGAAGTCGGGCTTGAACGCGCCGAACTGGTCGACCAGGGTGGACCAGTCGGCCGAGTGCGCCACGATCACCTTGGCGTCGAAGGCGGCCAGCGCCACCGCGCGGGCGAACACGTGCGCCAGCGGCAGGAACATGAGGGTCTTCTTGCCCTCGGTCACATACTCCTTGAGCGCCTGCTGGTCGGCCGCCGACTCCGCCCACAGGTTGGCGTGGGTGAGCATGACGCCCTTGGGGCGGCCGGTGGTGCCGGAGGTGTAGATCAGGGTGGCGGGCGAGCTCGCGCCGACCTGCTTGCGGCGCTCGTGCACCACAGCGTCGTCGAGGTCCTTGCCGCGCTCGGTCAGGGTCTCGATCGCGCCCTTGTCGAACTGCAGGATCTCGGCCAGCTTCGGCAGCGCGCCGTCCTCGATCTCGTCGATCACCGCGCGGTGCTTGTCGCTGTCGACCACGAGCAGCTTGGTCTCGGAATCCTGCAGGATCCACTTGGCCTGCTCGGCGGAGGAGCTGTCGTAGATGGCGACGGTGCAACCGCCCGCGGCCCAGATCGCGAAGTCGAGCAGGGCCCATTCGTAGCGGGTGGGGGCCATGATGGCCACGCGGTCACCCAGTTCGATGCCCGCGGCGATCAATCCCTTCGCCACACCGGTCACGGCTTTCGCGAACTCCGCCGCGGTGACGTCCGCCCAGGTGTTCTCGCCATTGGGTACCTTGAACAGCACGGCGTTCGGCGACTGTTCGGCATGGCGGAAGACGTTGTCGGAATTGTTCGCGTCATCCGGGATTGTGTAGGAAGCCGGGACTTCGAACTCTCGCATCAGTGCCCTTCCACGTATGTTTACTCGCAGGTAATCTACGCCACCCGACAGCGTGGTGTCTGCTCGGCTGTCGCATTCTGTTGAAGTCATCAACCCAGGTCGGGTGCTGTGGCGGGTTGTAGTGACGCCATCAGGAACGCCGACAGTTCGCTCACAGCAGCCGCTGCCCGCGTGGTGAGCGAGGCCTGCAGCTGGGCCACATGCCACAACCCGCTGGTCTCGTGGAACCGCACCGGCACGCCGGCTTCGCGCAGTGCCGCCACCAACTCTACGCACTGCCCGTGGAGCAGTTCACCGGTGTCTGCCTGCACGTATGTCGGCGGCAGTCCCGCCATGGGGCCGCGCAGCGGGGCGTAGCCGGTCGAGGCGGGGTCGCCGTCGCCGAGATAGTCCCGCGCGCACCGGCGCGACCAGCGCCGGTTGACCACCAGGTCGCGCTCGCCCGGCGGCGGCAGGTTCGGGTCGCCCCAGGGCGCGATCAGCCCGAGCGCCGCCGGCCGCACACCGCGTTCGGTGACCAGGTGCTGCGCCGTGGCCAGGCTGAGCCCGCCGCCCGCGGAGTCACCCGCGATCGCGATGCGGTCCTGGCGGTGACCGAGGCCGACCAGCGCGTCGAAGGCCGCGAGGGCGTCCTCCAACGCGGCCGGGTGCGGATGTTCGGGAGCCAGCCGGTAGTCCAGCTGATACACCGACGCGCCCGTCTCGTGCGCCAGCCGCGCGGCCAGCGAGCGGTGCGTGGTCGGCGAGCCGATGGTGTAGCCGCCGCCGTGCAGGTAGAGCACCGCGGTCTCCGGGCGCGGCGTGGCCGTCTTCGGCGCGGTCAGCCGTTCGGCCGGGCGGCCACCGAGCCGCAGCGGCGTCACCGCGGTGTCCGCCGGGACGGGCTGGGCAAGTGAGGCCAGTTCGCTGAGCTTGCGCCGGGCGGTCACCGGCAGGCGATGGTCCATCATCACCCGGAACATCGGGCCGAGCACCGCTCGCATGACGGGCAGGGGGATGTCGAGATCACGCATGGGTCCTCGATCCGTGTCGAACAGGGGGACGCGCGCCGCCCGCCGGACCCCGGTGCTGACCGGGGCCGGACGGGCGGCGCGTCGGGAACGCGGGGCGGCCGGCGCCCCGGATGTCAGGGCAGGAAGCGACCGCTCACCGCAGCGGCGATGCGCTGGTACCCCGAGGCGGTGACCCGCACGAACAGGTCGAGCAGCTTGGCCTCCCAGCCGATGAGCACCCGGCCGTGACCGCGGGCGGCGCCGTCGAGGATGGTCTCGGCCGCCATCTCCGGGGTGTGGATGGCCAGCTTGCGATCGAAGTCGGCGGCGGTGCGCTTGGCGTCGATGCCCTCGGCGTAGGTGGCGTTGCGGGCGACCGCGGTCTTGATGCCGCCCGGGTGCACGCAGGTCACCTTGACCGGCGCCTTCGCGATCAGCATCTCCTGGCGCAGCGCCTCGGTGAATCCCCGCACCGCGAACTTGGCCGAGTTGTAGGCGGCCTGGCCGGGCACCGCGATCAGGCCGAACAGGCTGGACACATTGATCACGTGACCGTCGCCGGACTCGATGAGCATCGGCAGGAACGCCTTGGTCCCGTTCACCACGCCCCAGAAGTCGACGTCCATGACACGCTCGATGTCCTTGAACTCGGTGCGCGTCACCTCGCCGTGGAAGGCGATGCCCGCGTTGTTGTAGACCTGGTGCACCACGCCGAAGTGCGCCTTGACCTCGTCGGCGTAGAGCAGCACCCGTTCGCGCTCGGTCACGTCGAGCCGGTCGGACTTGATCTCGGCGCCGTAGCGCTCGCAGCGCTTCACGGTCTCGGCCAGGCCGTCGGTGTCCACATCCGACAGCGCCAGTTTCGCGCCACGACGGGCCAGCGCCTCGGCCAGTGCCCGGCCGATGCCGGACCCGGCGCCGGTGATGACACAGACCTTGCCCTCGAAGTAGGCATCCTTGTTGCTCACGTCGTTCAGACTTTCGGTTCGGCGGGAACGGCGACGGGCTCGGCGGCGGAGCCCTCGGTCGCCTCGGTCTCGGTCGCTGCGTCCGTGGTCGTGTCGTACGCCGCCACGTCGAAACGCTTGGTCAGACTACGGAAACGGAAGGTGAAGTCCGGCCACAGCGTGGTGTTGTTGCCGTGCTTGTCCAGATACCAGCTGGCGCATCCGCCGGTGTTCCACACCGACGCGCTCAGCTTGGCCTGCAACTCGCGGTTGTAGGCGTCCTGCGCCTCGCGGCGCACCTCCACCGTGCGCAGCTGCCGCCGGTCGATGGTGGCCAGCGCGTCGGCGATGTAGTTGATCTGCGATTCGATCATGTACACCATCGAGGTGTGGCCGAGGCCGACGTTCGGCCCGAGCAGGAAGAACATGTTGGGGAAGTTGGCGATCGCCGACCCCTTGTAGCCCTGTTGGCCGATGTCGTCGAAGACCTCGCTGAGCGTGCGCCCGTCCTTGCCCACGATGGTCTCGTAGGTGGGGGAGTCGGTGACGTGGAAGCCGGTGGCCACGATCAGCGCGTCGATCTCGCGCTCGGTGCCGTCCTTGGTGACGATCGAGTTCGGCCGGATCTCGGCGATGCCGTCGGTGATCAGGTCGACGTTCGGCCGGTCGAGCGCCGGGTAGTAGTCGTTGGAGATCAGCATGCGCTTGCAGCCGATCCGGTAATCCGGGGTGGCCTTGCGGCGCAGCTCGGGATCGCGGATCTCCATGCGCAGCTTGGCCTTCGACAGCAGCTGGAAGCCCTGCATGAGGGCGGGGAACTTGGCCAGGCCGACCACCTGCGTCTCGCGCGCGGCGTAGATCGCGGCGCGCGAGAGCTTCTGGACGCCGGGAATGTGCTTGAAGGCCAGCCGCTCCGGCAGCGTGTACGGCCGGTCCATGCGCGGCAGCAGCCACGGCGCCGTGCGCTGGTAGACATCCAGGTGCGCGACCTTGCCCGCGATGGCGGGCACGATCTGGATCGCCGAGGCGCCGGTGCCGATCACCGCCACCCGCTTGCCGGTCAGATCCGCCTCGTGGTTCCAGCGCGCCGAGTGGAAGATCTCGCCGGCGAAGTCGTTGATGCCCTTGATGTCCGGCAGGTTCGGCTCACACAGCGCGCCCACCGCCGAGACCAGTATGTCGGCGGTGAACTCGCCCTTGTTCGAGCTGATCTCCCAGCGCGCGATCTGCGCGTTCCAGCGCGCGCCGGTGACATCGCAGCCGAACAGGTGCCTGTCGAGCACCTCGTACTTCTCGGCCACCGAGCGGATGTAGGCCTGGATCTCGCCCTGCCGGGAGAACGAACGCGACCAGTTCGGATTGGGCGCGAAGGAGTACGAGTACAGGTGCGAGGGCACGTCGCAGGCCGCGCCCGGGTAGGTGTTGTCGCGCCAGGTGCCGCCGACATCGTGGCCGCGCTCGAGCACCAGGTAATCGGAGCGCCCCTGCTGCTTCAGCCGGATCGCCAGGCCGAGGCCGGCGAACCCGCTGCCGATGATGATGGTCCTGACGTGCCGGGGCCCGCCCTGTCGATTGTCGGCAGCGGCTCCGGTCGCGGGAAGGTTGGTACTCACGTCGGTGGCTCCTGTCACGACAGTACTCGGTTCGACGGCTCTCGTTACGACAGCATTGTCTGTAACTTTGCGACTCATATAACTGAGACTAGGGCCCTACTGAGCCCGAGTCAACAGTTGTTGAGCATCGTTCAGTATGCTCGTGGCGTGAGTACCCGCGACCGCACCCCGAAACGCACCAGGCTCAGCCCGGAGGAACGGCGCAGTCAGCTCATCGCTCTCGGCGTCAAGATGCTCGGCGAACGCACCCCCGAGGAGATCTCCATCAGCGAGATCGCGGCCCAGGCGGGCATCTCCCGCGGCCTGCTCTTCCACTACTTCCCCACCAAGCACGACTTCCTGCTGGCCGTGGTGCAGCACGCCAACACCGACCTGCTCGACCGCATCACCCCCGACCCCACCGTCGACGTGCTCACCATGCTGCGCGACTCCATCCGCCGCTACATCGACTACGTCGCCGAGAACCGCACCTCCTACCGCGCCCTGCTCCGCGGCCCCACCAGCGTCAGCCCCGACCTGCGCCCCCTGGTCGACAGCACCCGCGAAGCCGTCATCGGCCTCATCCTCACCGAACTCCCCCTCGACCTGCCCGAAGCCCGCCTCACCCGCCTGCGCCTCGGCCTGCGCGGCTGGGTCGCCTTCGTCGAGGAGACCACCTTGACCTGGCTGGGCGAGGAACCCATCACCCGCGACGAGCTGGTCGAGCTCCTCGTCGACTCCCTCGTCGGCTTCGCGCGCGCCCTCGAACCCGCCCTCGTGGACGCGCTCCTCGGCGCCGATTCCACCGTCGCCTGACCAGCGCGCCCACCCGGCTCGCCCCTTACCCCCGCCCGCGCCCGCGCAGCAGATAGACCAGCGGCACGACCCCCGCCGAATTCACCACCGCCAACGCCGTCGCCCACCCCCGCTTCGACCCGCGAACCTCCCCCGCCGGCCTGCGCGCCAGATCCACCAGCGCCACCACCCGCAGCACCGTGTCGACCGCCGTGCCGACCACGATCAGCCTGCGCGTCCGCTCGCTCAGCTCGCTCCACTTCCGCTTCGCCATGTGCGACTCCATCTCTCTACCGGGGCGGCGGGGCACCGTGCCGCCCCGGAGATTCTCACCCGACGACAGCGGTCGCCGGGAAATCGCCACACGTGTC
>Ga0079224_100007090_pt1 | contig 14980 bp, 13 predicted proteins | sample Stecom2015_FD_80414 | JGI IMG/M metagenome (GOLD analysis project Ga0079224, IMG submission 80414) | Agricultural soil microbial communities from Utah to study Nitrogen management - Steer compost 2015 | ecosystem: Environmental > Terrestrial > Soil > Agricultural land | place: USA: Utah...
TCGATGGTGTTTCAGCACTTCGCGCTGATGCCGCACCGGACGGTGTTGGAGAATGCTGCCTACGGGCTCGAAGTGCGCGGGGTGCCGCGGTCGGAACGGACCGCCAAGGCGCTCGAGATGATCAAGACGGTCGGTCTGGACGGATGGGCCGACAGCTATCCGGACGAGCTGTCCGGTGGCATGAAGCAGCGGGTCGGCCTGGCCCGTGCGCTGGCCGCCGAGACCGACATCCTGCTGATGGACGAAGCCTTCTCGGCGCTCGACCCGCTGATCCGGCGAGAGATGCAGGTGCAGCTGATCAACCTGCAGCAACAGCTCGGGAAGACGATTATCTTCATCACCCACGACCTGAACGAGGCGATGTTCCTCGGCGACCGGATCGCGGTGATGCGGGACGGCCGCATCGTCCAGATCGGCACCCCGGAGGAGATCCTGACCGATCCGGCCAACGACTACGTGGCCCAGTTCGTGCAGGACGTCGACCGGGCGCGCGTGCTCACTGCCACCAGCGCGATGGAGCAGCCGCGGGCGGTCGTGCCGGCGAACGCCGGGCCGCGCGGCGCCCTGCATACGATGCGGGACCTGCAGACGTCGGCGGTGTTCGTGACCGGGCCGAAGCAGAAGCTGCTCGGATACCTGACCGATCGGGACGCCGTGGACCTGGTGCGCAGAGGAGTCACCGATCTGCGCGGACAGTTGCGCACGGATCACACCAGCACCGGCCCGGACTGCCTGTTGATCGATCTGGTCCGACCGGCAGTCGGAAGCTCGCTGCCGGTCGCTGTCGTGGACGACGACCGTCTGGTCGGGGTGGTGCCGCAGGTCACGCTGCTCGCTTCGCTCGGCAACTGCGAGGCGAGCGAGGCCGCCTCGAGCACCGGTGGCATGGGAGAGGGGCCGTCGATTCCCGCCGAAGCCTTGGACGAAGTATTGAACGGGAAGGTCGGTGACCACCGTGAACTTCGGTGATGCGCTGCGACAGTTCTTCCAGTCCTTCTTCACCGAAGACGGCATCCGGATCCCGCTGGGCGCCTGGGTGGAGACCGGGATCAACGTCCTCACCACCCACTTCGGCGCCGTGTTCGCGGGCCTCCGGGCGCTGCTCGACTTCCTCTTCGCCTGGGCCGAGTACTTCCTCAAAGCGCCGCCGTTCTGGGTGATCATCTTGATCGTGGCCGGGCTGGCTGTCCTGGCCCGGCGGTGGGTCCTGGCCGTCGGATCGATCCCCGGACTGCTGCTCATCCTGGGCGTCGGTCAGTGGGAGAACGCGATGGAGACCCTGGCCATGGTGATCGTGGCAAGCTTGGTCGCGGTGGTGATCAGCGTGCCGCTGGGCATCCTCGGAGCCAAGTCGCAGGTCGCCGCGGCGATCATGCGACCGGTCCTCGATCTGATGCAGACCCTGCCCGTGTTCGTCTACCTGATCCCCGCACTGCTGCTGCTCCGCGTCGGTGTGGCGCCGGGGATCTTCGCAACGATCATCTTCGCCATGGCGCCCGGCGTCCGACTGACCCAGCTGGGGATCCAGAACGTCGACCGGGAGGTGGTCGAGGCGGGTCAGGCGTTCGGGTCCACGCCGTGGCGGGTGTTGCGACAGATCCAACTTCCCCTGGCCCTGCCGACGATCATGGCGGGTGTCAATCAGGTGATCATGCTCTCGCTGTCGATGGTCGTGATCGCCGGTATGGTCGGCGCCGGCGGCCTCGGCGGCGAGGTCGTTCGCGGCCTGGGCAGCCTGGACATCCCGCTGGGATTCGAAGCCGGGTTGTCGGTGGTGATCATCGCGATCATCCTCGACCGGCTGAGTGGCGCACTGGGCAGCTCGCGGCGACGTGCCGGGGGTCGCGCACGCCGGGCCTCGACGCCCGACCGGACCGAATCCGAGACCAGGACGAAGACCGAGACCGACACGGAACAGGAAACTGATTCCGAGCGACCGGCTCCCGACGTGCAGCCGGCCGCGCAGTGATCAGAAAGGGCAGAATGATCAAGAAAGCCAGAATGCTCCTGGTGGCGGCCGTGGTCGCCGCGTTCGCCGCAGTCGCGGCGTGCTCCCCGCCGAGCACCACGCCCGCCGAACCCGGTGGCGACGGTGGCTCGAAGAAGGACCTCAAGGTCGCCGTGTTCAACGGCTGGGACGAAGGGATCGCGGCCAGCGAGCTCTGGAAGGCGATCCTGACCGAGAAGGGGTACAACGTCGAGTTCGAGTACATCGACGTGGTCCCGGGTTTCGCCGGCCTGGCGAGCGGTGACTACGACGTGGTGTTCGACGGCTGGCTGCCGATCACCCACAAGGAGTACCGCGACAAGTACGCCGATCAGATCGTGGACCTCGGTGCCTGGAACGAGGAGGCGAAGCTGACCATCGCGGTGAACGAGGACGCGCCGATCAGCTCGCTGGCCGAGCTCGCCGCGAACGCCGACAAGTTCAACAACAAGATCGTCGGCATCGAGTCGGGCGCTGGGCTGACCAAGCAGGTGAACGACGAGGCCATCCCGACCTACGGACTGGAGAAGATGGAGTTCGTCACCTCCTCGACCCCGGCGATGCTGGCCGAGCTGAAGGCCGCGACCGACAAGGGCGAGAACGTGGTGGTGACGCTCTGGCGTCCGCACTGGGCCTACGACGCCTTCCCGGTCAAGGACCTGGAGGACCCGGAGGGCGCGATGGGCGCCCAGGAGTCGATCCACACCTTCGCCAAGCAGGACTTCGAGTCCGAGTTCCCGGAGCTGGCGGGCTGGTTCAAGAGCTTCAAGATGAACTCCGAGACGCTCTACTCGCTCGAGAACGCGATGTTCAACGTCGAGGAGAAGCCGAAGGACTACCAGCCGATCGTCAAGAAGTGGATCGCCGAGAACCAGGAGTGGGTCGACAGCCTGACCGCAGGCTGACCCCGCCGACTGCCCGGTCGTGAACCGTCCCGTCATCGGTGGCGGTTCGCGGCCGGGCATTCGCTCGTCCGCTGCGGCCAGACGCCGATCAGCAGCCCCACACCGACCACCGCGAGGCCGATCAGGCCCTCCGACCCCGGCAGCCCATGGCCGAGCAGCAGGCTGGCCAGCAGCGCGCCGACCGGGCTGAAGGCGTAGAACAGGCCGGATCGGTCGGCGCCGAGCCGGGGCAGTGCGACGTACCAGGCGGCGTTGGCGCCGATCGAGATCGCCAGGGCGAGGTAGAGCAGCGCGACCGCCTGGTCCGGCTCGGCCAGCACGGTGCCGAACACGGCCGGCCCGTCGACGACCAGGGCGGCCAGCAGCAGGACGGCTGCGCCGGAGACCGAGGCGAGGGCGGTGGTGGCGAACGTGCCGAACCGCGCGATCAGCCGGACCGCGAGCAGGGTGAAGGCCAGTTCGCAGACCAGCGCGGCCAGGCAGAACAGGATGCCGAGCGGGTCGGCGGCGCCGACTCCGGTGGTGAAGGCGGTGCCGGCGGCGACCACCGCGGCCCCGACCACCACCCGGACGGCCGGCCGGCGGCGGACCAGGGCGGGGGAGACTACGGCCAGCAGCAGCGGTGTTGCGGCCAGCACGGTGCCGACCAGTGCCGGGTCGACCCGGTAGGAGGCGGAGACCAGGAACAGGTTGAAGCCGGCGATGCCGAACGCGCCCAGCAGCGCGATGTCGAGCAGGTCGCGGCGGGTCGGCCGGACCCGGGGCAGCTTCCGGGTGATCAGCAGCGCGGCGACCAGCAGCGCGGCGGCGAGCAGATAGCGGGTCGCCTGCCCGGTCAGCAACGGCACCGCGCGGATGGTCGAGGCGACCGGCGCGGAGGTGCCGATCAGGAACAGCGACAGGCCCGCGGCGGCCGGGCCGAGCAGTGGCGCCGCCACTGCGATCCGGGTCGGGTGGACGGTCTGGAGGGGTGCTGTTGAGGTCACGCTTTCAGCCTGGTCCCGCTCCGGCGTTAAGACCAGCAATGGTTCCTGGGGTCAGCGTTAAGGTGGACTGCATGCTTGATCCTCGCCAGCTCCGGGTGCTGGCCGCGGTCGCCGAGTCTGGCTCGATGAGCCGGGCGGCGACGCGGCTGGCCTACACCCCCTCCGCCGTCTCGCAGCAGATCGCCGCGTTGGAGCGGCAGGTCGGCGCCGCGTTGTTCGTCCGGCACGCCCGCGGCGTCCGGCTGACCGAGATCGGCCAGGTGCTCTGCCGGCACGTCGTCGCCGTCGACGATCAACTGCGGCTGGCCGAGCGCGAGGTGCAGGATCTGATCGAGCTCCGGGCCGGCCGGCTGCGGCTGGGCGCGTTCGTCAGCGCCGCCTCCCGGCTGATCCCGGACGCGATCACCGAGTTCCGCCGGCGGCACCCGGAGATCTCGCTCAGCCTGGACATCCTCGACCCGGGGGCCGGGGTGGAGGCGGTCACCGCCGGCCGGCTGGACCTGGCGGTGGTGTTCGACTACCCGCCGGATCCGGTGCTGGACTGCGGCGAGCTCGACCGGGTCACGCTGCAGGACGACCCGCTGCTGGTCGCGCTGCCGGCCGGGCACCCGCTGGCGGACTCGGAGGTGATCACGATGGCCGAGCTGGCCGGCGATCCGTGGATCCGGGACTGCTCCCCGGACCCGATGTGCCGGGACATGCTGGCCCGGGCGTGCGCCGACGGCGGGTTCAGCCCGACGATCGCGTTCGAGGCGGACAACCACCTCACCGTCGGCCGGCTGGTCGAGTCGGGGGTGGCGGTGGCGCTGGTGCCGGGCCTGGCGGCCGACCAGATGCCGCCCGGGGTCCGGCTGCGCCCGTTCTCACCGCCGGTGAACCGGCGGATCTCCGCGGTCCATCGCCCCGGCTCCGCGCCCGGCGTGACTCAGATGATCAAGGTTCTGCGCGCGGTGGTCCGACCGCGGCCGGAACGCCGGGCGAGCCGGCTCCGGGAGCCGGCGCCGGCCGCGACCACGGCAACGGCCGGCGAGCTACGGAACTGAGCGGGACCGAGCTACCAGGCCGGGGCGCCGCGTCGGGTTCAGCGCGGGGTGGCGAACGCGTTGGTGAAGGCGATGGCGACGTTGTGGCCGCCGAAGCCGAAGGAGTTGTTGATCCCCGCGAGGTCGCCCGCGTCGAGCTTCCGGGCCTCGGTGGCGATGTCGATCTCCAGTCCGGGCTCGGGGTTGTCCAGATTGATCGTCGGCGGCACCGTCCGGTGGTAGAGCGCCAGCAGGGTGGCCATCGACTCCAGCGCGCCGGCGCCGCCGAGCAGGTGGCCGGTCATCGACTTGGTCGAGGTCACGATCGCCTCGGTGCTCTCACCCAGTGCCTGGCGGACCGACAGCGCCTCGATCCCGTCGCCGGCCGGCGTCGAGGTGGCGTGGGCGTTCACGTGCACCACGTCGGCGGGGGACAGCTCACCGTCGCGCAGCGCCTTGGCCATCGCCGTCGCCTGCCCGTGCCCGGTCGGCTCGGGGGCGACCATGTCGTGCGCGTCGGCGGAGATCCCGGCCCCGGCCAGCTCGCCGTAGATCCGGGCGCCGCGGGCCTGGGCGTGCTCCAGCCGCTCGATCACGAACATCGCCGAGCCCTCGCCCATCACGAAGCCGTCGCGGTCCACGTCCCACGGCCGGGAGGCGGCCTCAGGGTCGTCGTTGCGCCGGCTCAGCGCCTGCATCTGGCCGAACGAGCCGACGGTCATCGGGTGCAGGACGGCCTCGGTGCCGCCGACGAGGGCGACGTCGGCGCGACCGAGCCGGATCATGTCCAGGCCGAGCGCGATCGACTCGTTGCTGGAGGCGCAGGCCGACACGGTGGTGTGCACGCCGGCGCGGGCGCTGATCCGCAGGCTGACGTTGGCCGCCGCGGCGTTGCCCATCAGCATCGGTACGGCGAACGGGCTGACCCGCCGCACGCCCTTGTCCCGCATGATGTCCCAGTTGCCCAGCAGCGCGTGCAGGCCGCCGATCCCGGTGCCGACGGCGACGCCGAGCCGCTCCGGGTCGACCGGGTTGTCCTCGCCGAAGCCGAGGCCGGCGTCGGCCCAGGCCTGGTCGGCCGCGACCACCGCGAACTGGGTGTTGCGGTCCATCCGCCGGGCGGCGACCCGGTCCAGCACCTCGGTCGGCTCCACGGCGGCCGTCGCGGCGATCTTCACCGGCAGCTCCGCGACCCAGTCGAAGTCCAGCCTGCGGACGCCCGAGCGGCCGGCCACCAGACCCTCCCAGGTGCTGGCGGCGTCACCGCCGAGAGGGGTGGTCGCTCCGATTCCGGTGACGACGACACGGGTACGAGTCATGGCTTCGGGATCGCCTTTCCTGCGCAACGACGGTTCTGGACAACGACGGCTGATGGGGTCGAAGAGGCTCGACAGTAGTCGAGTTGGTCCGGGGACGGGAGCTGGGTGCGGCTCTCGTCCCCGGACCGGCGCGTGCTGTGGGTTACGACGACGCGCGCTCGATGTAGGCGACCGCGTCGCCTACGGTGCGGAGGTTCTTGGCCTCCTCATCCGGGATACTCACGCCGAACTTCTCCTCGGCGGCGTAGATGATCTCCACCATCGACAGCGAGTCGACATCAAGATCATCGGTGAACGACTTGTCCAGCGCGACATCGTCCGCGGGAACGCCGGCGACCTCATTGACGATTTCGGCGAGATCGGCGCGGATCTCTTCAGTGGTGGCCATGTGCTGGTGGTCTCCTCATTCTTGGGAACAGGGTGGTGCCCTTCGCCAGGCTCAGGGCGGGTGGGTCAGGCTGCGGCATCGAGATCAGGGAAGGACGATCACCTGCCCGGCGTAGACCAGGCCGGCTCCGAAGCCGATGATCAACGCGGTCTGGCCGCTGTGCGCCTCCCCGGAGGCGAGCAGCGCGTCCAGCGCCAGCGGGATCGAGGCCGAGGAGGTGTTGCCCTGGTACTCGATGTCCTTGGCGATCACCACACGTTCGGGCAGCTTCAGCGTCCGCGCCATCGCGTCCACGATCCGCAGATTGGCCTGGTGCGGTGCGAACACGTCGATGTCGTCCGGCCCGACGCCGGCCCGGTCCATCGCCTCCGCGGCCACCTTGGCCATCGTGAACGACGCCCAGCGGAACACCGGGTTGCCGTCCATCCGCAGCGTCGGGAAGTCCTGGTGCGACGGGCCGGTCCGCCGGATCGCCTCGTCGAACGCGGCGGTCTGGGTGATCAGGTCGGCCTGATCACCGTCGGAGCCCCAGACCACCGGGCCGATCGCCGGCTGGTCGCTCGGTCCGACGATCGCGGCGCCGGCGCCGTCGGCGAACAGGAACGCCGTGCCGCGGTCATGCTTGTCGGTGATGTCGCTGAGCCGCTCCACCCCGATCACCAGGACATGCCGCGCGGTGCCGGTCCTGATCATGGAGTCGGCCTGGGCCACGCCGTAGCAGAAGCCGGCGCAGGCGGCCGAGATGTCGTAGGCGGCGGCGCCCTTGGCGCCCAGCTCCGCGGCGATCCGGGTGGAGATCGCCGGCGTGGCGTGGAAGTGGGTGATCGTGGCGACGATCACGGCGTCGATCTGGCCGGGCGCCAGGTCGGTCCGGGCCAGCGCGTTCCGCGCCGCGGCCACGGCCATCCGTTGGATCGTCTCGTCGGGACCGGCCCAGCGACGCTCCTTGATCCCGGACCGGGTCCGGATCCATTCGTCGGAGGAGTCGATCAGGGAGACGATCTCGGAGTTCGGCACCGAACGCTCCGGCCGGTAGCCGCCGACCGCGAGGATCCGCGAGTACGCCGCGCCCTGCGAGACCTGGAGACTCATCGTGTGCCCTCTCCGTGCTGCCGGACGAACGCTTGCGCATCGGCCAGTTGGTCGGGCGTGTTCAGGGCGAACAGCTCGACACCCTTGAGGTTGCGCTTGGCGATGCCGGTCAGCGTGCCGGCGGGCGGCAGTTCCAGCAGCCCGGTCACACCGAGTTCGGCCATCGTGGCCATGCAGAGGTCCCACCGTACCGGCGCGGCGACCTGACCGACCAGCCGGCGCAACACCTCGGCGCCGTCGGTCACCACGGCGCCGTCGGCGTTGGACAGCAGCCGGGTCCGCGGCTCCCGGGCGGTCATCGTCTCCGCGACCGCGCCCAGCCGGGCGACCGCGGGCCGCATGTGCTCGGTGTGGAACGCCCCGGCCACGCTCAGCCCGATCAACCGGGCCCGCGCCGGCGGGTCGGCGGCCAGCGCGGCCAGCTGGTCGGTGGTGCCGGCGGCGACGATCTGTCCGGTGCCGTTGTTGTTCGCGGCGGTCAGGCCGTGCCGTTCGATCGCGGCCAGCACCTCGTCCGGCTTGCCCCCGATCACGGCGGTCATCGAGGTCGGGGTGGCCGCGGCGGCGTCGGCCATCGCCCTGCCCCGTTCGGCGACCAGGACCATGGCCTGCTCGTCGGAGATCACGCCGGCGACGGCCGCGGCGGCGAGCTCGCCGACCGAGTGCCCGGCGGTGACGCCGATCGGGGCGGTCGGGTCGGCGGGGTCGAGGACCAGCTCCCGCGCGGCCAGCAGCGCGGAGGCCACCAGCAGCGGCTGGGCGATCGCGGTGTCGCGGATCGTGTCCGCGTCGGCCTCGGTGCCGTATCCGGCGAGGTCGACGCCGGAGACCTCGGACAGCCGGGAGATCCCGGCGCCGAACTGCGGCAGGCTCAGCCAGGGGGCCAGGAATCCGGGGGTCTGGGCACCCTGTCCGGGCGCGACGATCGCGAGCACGGCTCCAACTCTCTCCCGCCGCCGACCGGAACCAGGTACCGGGACCCGACGAAAGTCCCGACAGCTGGTTGTGGGAAACCTACAAAGGGCCGGATCCGGGCGTGATCCCGCTCACCCGCCGGTCCCGCCCGCGGTCACTGGTTCAGCAGCCTGCCCAGCGTCAGGGCCATCCGCAGGGTGTACGCGTCCCGCGGGTCGGTCGGGCTGTAGCCGGTCACCTCGTGGATCCGGCGCAGCCGGTAGCGGACCGTGTTGGCGTGCACGAACAGGGCCCGGGCTGCGGCCTCGACCGAGTTGCCGTGGTCCAGGAGCGTGATCAAGGTGTCCAGCAGCCCGCCGCCGGCCCGGGTCAGCGGCAGGTAGGCGTCGTGCGCCAGGGCGCGCCGGGCGTGGCCGTCGCCGGACAGCGCGCGCTCCGGCAGCAGGTCCAGCGCGGTGACCGGGCGGGGCGCCTCCGGCCAGGCCGCGGCGGCGCGGAAGCCGGACAGCGCGGCCCGGGTGCTCGCCGGCGCGTCCATCAGGTGTTCCACCGCAGGGCCGATCACCACCGGGCCCGGACCGAACCGGTCGACGAACCGCCCGGTCGCCTTGCTGGCCCGGTCCGGTTCGGCGAGTTCGGCACCGCCGAGGATGATCGCCAGCCGGTCGCCCTGGACCGCGCCGAGCATGTCCAGACCGTCCTGGGTGGCGGTGTGCCGGATCGCCTCGATCGCCTGGCCGGGCTCGTGCTCCGGGGCGGGGCCCACGATCACCACCACCGTGGTCGCCGAGCCCCAGCCCAGGGTGGAGGCCCGGGACAGCACCGCCTCATCGGTCTCGCCGCGCAACACGGCGTCGACCACCAGCGCCTCGAGCCGGGCGTCCCAGGCGCCGCGCAGCTCGGCGGCGCGGGCGTAGATCTCGGCCGCGGAGAAGGCGATCTCCCGGCTGTAGTGCAGGATCGCGGCGTGCAGGACCGGCCGGTCGGCCCGGGGCATCACCTCGTCGATCTGGTGCTCGACCACGTCGATCGTGGTCCGGACCAGCTCGACGGTCTGGTAGAGCGAGATCTTGCGGGCCAGCTCCCGCGGCGCGGAGCCGAACACGTCGGCGGTGGTCGGCGCGGCCGAGTCGGGGTCGCTGAACCAGCGGACGAAGCCGTCGATCCCGGCCTGGGCGACCAGCGTGATCCAGGACCGGTGCTTGGCGTCCAGCCGGCCGAACCAGCTGTGCCGTGTCTCCATCTCGGCGATCGTGGCGGTGGTCATCTCGCCGGTGACGGCGGCGAGCCGGCGGCCGATCGCGGCCCGGGTCTTGGCCGACGGGAGCAGCGACTTGATGATCCCTCGGGAGGTCGCGGCCATAAACTGAGCCTATTGCCCTGGCCAGCCGGCGCTGAAAACGCCTGCCGTTCCGGGCGGGGCTCGCCGCCGGCGGCCCGGCCCGGACCCGACAGCTCCTGTCCGAGAGGAACATCCGTGGACCCTGTGGTGGCGTTGCGCGAGATCGGCTTCCTGCTGGAGCGCAGCCGGGCCGACACGCACCGGGTCCGGGCCTACCGGCGCGCCGCGGACGCGGTCGAGGCCCTGACCCCGGAGGAGCGGGCCGAGCACCAGCAGCGGGGGAGCTGGGGCAAGATCACCGGTGTCGGGCCGAAGACGGCCGCGGTGATCGCCCAGGCGATGTCGGGCGCGGTGCCGGACTACCTGCGTCAGCTCCGCGACGCCAAGCAGCCGTTGACCACCGGTGGTGATCAACTCCGGGCCGCGCTCCGGGGCGACCTGCACTGCCACTCGGACTGGTCCGACGGCGGCAGCCCGCTGGCCGAGACGATGGCCGTCGCCGGCTCCTTCGGCTACGACTACTGCGCGATCACCGACCACTCGCCCCGGCTCCGGGTGGCCCGCGGGCTGACCGCCGAGCGGCGCCGGGAACAACTCCGGGTGATCGAGCAGCTGAACGCCGAGCTGGCGCCGTTCCGGATCCTCAAGGGGATCGAGGTGGACATCCTCGACGACGGCGGCCTGGACGCCGAGGACGAGCTGCTGGCCGAGCTCGAGGTGGTGGTGGCCAGCGTGCACTCCAAGCTGCGGATGGACTCGGAGTCGATGACGCACCGGATGGTGGCGGCGATCGCGAACCCGCGGACCAACATCCTCGGCCACTGCACCGGCCGGCTGATCGAGGGCGAGCGCGGGACCCGGCCCGAGTCCACCTTCGACGCCGAGGTGGTCTTCGAGGCCTGCCGGACGTTCGGCGTGGCGGTGGAGATCAATTCCCGGCCGGAGCGACGGGACCCGCCGACCCGGCTGCTGGAGCTCGCGGCCGAGATGGACTGCATGTTCGCGATCGACACCGACGCCCACGCCCCGGGACAGTTCGACTTCATCGCCTACGGGTGCGAGCGGGCCGAGGCCGCCGGGATCGATCCGGACCGGGTGATCAACACCTGGCCGGTGGAGAAGCTGCTGGACTGGTGCGCGGCGAAGGTGCCCCGCGGCAGCAGATAGGGTCGGGAACGTGGACGATCCTGATCTTGCTCTGGACCTGGTGCGGGACGCCGGGACGCTAGCCGCCGAGATGCTCGCGGACGGCTTGGAGACGCAGTACAAGACGTCGATCTCCGACGTCGTCTCGGCCGCCGACCACGCGGCCGAGGAACGGGTCCTGGGCCGGCTGGTCGAGCACCGTCCGGAGGACGGGGTGGTCGGCGAGGAAGGGGCTAGCCGACCGGGCCGGCGGACCTGGTACATCGACCCGGTCGACGGCACCTACAACTTCCTCAACCTGATCCCGTACTGGTGCTCCGCGATCGGGCTGGCCGAAGATCAGCAGCCGATCGTCGGCGCGGTCTACTACCCGGCGGTGCGGCAGGAGTGGGTCGGCGGCCCGGACCACCCGACGCTGCACAACGGCCGGCCGGTGCCGCCCCTGCAGGACCAGCCCCTGGACCGGATCTCGGTCTGCACCTACGTCCACCCGAACCGGATGGACGACGCCGACCTGATCGAGCCGTGGCGGGCCGTGGTGCGGGCCACCGCGACGGTACGGATGCTCGGCTCGGCCTCGATCGACCTGGCCGGCGTGGCCGGCGGTCGGCTCGGGCTGTTCCTGCAGCGGAACCTGAATCCGTGGGACTGGCTGCCCGGCGCCGCGCTGGTCCGCGGCGCGGGTGGGGCGGCGGAGATCGTCGAGCACCGCGGCCAGCACTGGAACCTGGCCGGTTCCCGGCAGGCGGTCGACGAGGCGGCCGCGCTGATCCGGTCCGCCTGACCGTCCCTCCGGCCCGACCGTTCCCTCCGGCCCGACCGTCCCCTCCGGCCCGGCCGACTGCACGGCCGGATCGATCCCGCGGCGGGGCGTCAGTCCCAGGCCTGGGCCAGGGTCTGCCGGACGATCCGGCCGTCGCGCAGCGTCGCGACGGTGAGTCCGATCACCCGGTTGCCCTCCGGATAGCGGCAGTGCTCCTCGTAGGCGACACCGTTCTCGTCGCCGACCAGCTGGGTCACGGTGTGCTCGATGTCGCGGCCACAGACCTCCCGGACGAAGTCGCCGATCTCGCCGATCCCGGTCAGCGTCAGCGGGGCCTCCGGCGGATGGTCCTGGTCGACCACGGTGAGGACCGCGTCGTCGGCGTACATGCCGATCATCGCGTCGGCGTCGGGGTGGGTGACCGCCTCGACCAGGGAGGTGTGGTCGAGACGGGTCTCGCCGGGATGGGTGGTCATGATCATCTCCTGGACGGTCGGTGGTCTCTGCTGAGCACCGAGCCTGCGTGCGGGACCGTCCGAAGATCGTCAAAACGGCGTCAAGCCGCGGCCGCGGTCCTACCCTGAACAGATGATCCGCTTGCGGATCTGCGGCCCGATGACCGCCGAGCGGGCGGGAGTCCCGGTCGCGCTCCCGACCAGCGAGCGGGCCCGGGCACTGCTCGCCTGGCTGGCTCTGCACCCCGGCCGGCAGGCCCGCACCGCCGTGGCCGCCGCTCTCTGGCCCGGCGTCGAGGCGGCCCGGGCCCGGGCCAACCTGCGGACCGCGCTGTGGGCGCTGCCGCCGGTCTGGCGCGGGCCGGACGGTCCGGTCCGGATCACCAGGGCCGACCTGACCCTGGTCGACGTCGCCACCGACACCGACGAGCTGCCGGCCGACCGGCCGCCGCCCGAGCTGCTCCCGGAGCTGGACGACGACTGGGTGTTCCGGGCCCGCGCGGAGCTGACCGATCGGTGGGCCGGGCTGCTCGCCGAGCGGGCGGACCGGGCCGAGAACGACGGGGCGGTGGCCGCGGCGGCCCGCTGGACCCGGCGGCTGACCGAGCTGCGCCCGTTGGACGAGGCCGCGCACCGGCTGCTGGTGGAGCGGCTGCTGCGGGCCGGGGAGCGGGCCGAGGCCGTGCTGACCGCCCGTGCGTTCGCCGACCGGCTGCACGCCGAACTCGGCGTCCGGCCGGCACCGGCCACCCGCGCCGTGCACGCGCGGGCCCGGGCCGGTCACCGGGTGGGCCGCCGGGTCCCGATCTTCGGCCGGGCGGCCGAACTGACCTGGCTGTGGCAGCGGTGGCGGGAGGCCGCGGACGGCGACGGGCAGGTGGTGCTGCTGACCGGCGAGGCGGGGATCGGCAAGAGCACGCTGCTGGCCGAGCTGGCCCGCCGGACCGCCGATCAGGGCGGCCGGGCGGCGACCGCGGCGGCCATCGACGTCGCCGGCGAGACCCCGTTCGCCGGTTGGCTGGAGCTGGCCCGGACGTTGACCGCCGGAGTCCGCCGGGCACCGGTCGCCGCCCCCTGGCCGGCCGAGCTGAACCGGCTGTCACCGGGCCTGGGCGCCCGGCTGGGCCATCCGGAGCCGCCGCAGCCCATCGGCGCCCCGGAACTGGAACGGCTGCGGGTCGTGGAGGCACTGCTGCGGCTGGTGGAGTGGGTCTGCGCGGAGCGGCCGACGCTGCTCGCCCTCGACGACGCCCACCGGGCCGATCGGGCCAGCCTGGGCCTGGCGGCGCAACTCGGCCGCCGGCTGCCGGAGCTGCCGGCGCTGCTGTTGCTGGTCCGCCGGGACGGCGTCCGTCGGCCCGACCTGGACGCGCTGCTGGCGGACCTGTCCGGCCACGGCACCCCGGTGCACACGCTCACCGTGCCGCCGATCGGCGACGCCGAGATCGCGGCCCTGGTCCGGGCGAGCCACGACCTGGCCGCCGACCGGGTCGCCGAGGTGGTCGAAACAGCGGAGGGCAACCCGCTGCTGGCGGTGGAGGCCGCACGGGCGCTCGTCGCCGGCGGGTCCGGCCCGCCACCCAACCTGCGGGCCGCCGTGGCCGGAACGCTGGGCCGGCTGACACCGCCGACCCGGGAACTGGTCGAGCTGCTCGCGGTCGCGGGACGGCCCCTCCGGCCCGCCGAGCTGCGCCGGCTGGGCGTGCCGGCCGGACCGGAGGCGGTCGGGGGGTCGGAGGGTCTGTTGGTCCGCCGCGACGGCCGCCTCGGCTTCCGGCACGAGCTGCTCCGCGCGGCGGCGGCAGCCGAGCTGGCCGACCCGGCCGACCTGTCCGACCGGCTGGCCGAGGCGATCGAACCGGCCGAGCACGTGGAGCGTGCGGCGGCGCCGGCCGAGGGGCCGGCCGCTCGGCCGACGGCAGACCTGCTGGAGACCGGTCCCGGACCCTGATGCCCCGGCTCGCGGAACGGCGGCCCACCCGGTGGCCGCCCCGACCGCCGAGCGCCGACCGCCGAACGCCGACCGGCCCGGACCGTTGCGGTCCGGGCCGGTGTGGCTGCGGTGGTTCGGGTCGGCCTCGGCCGACGCCGATCAGGCGCCGGCGCCCTCCTGGGCGACACCCGCGACCGCGGTCGGGTCGCCGAGCTGGTACTTCCGGTAGGCCTCGGCCGCGGCATGCCGGTCGTACTTGCCCTCCCGGGCCAGCGTCTGCAGCGTCGCGACGACGATCGCCTGGGCGTCGACCTGGAAGAACCGCCGGGCGGCCGCGCGGGTGTCGGCGAAGCCGAACCCGTCGGCGCCGAGCGAGCACCAAGTCTGCTGCACCCACGGGGCGATCTGGTCCTGCACCGCGCGCATGTAGTCGCTGACCGCGATCACCGGGCCGGGCCGGTTGTGCAGGGCCTGGGTGACGAACGGCCACCGCCGGTCCTCGTCGGGATGGTTGAGGTTGTACTTCTCCACCTCGACCGCGTCCCGGCGCAGCTCGTTCCAGGAGGTGACCGACCAGATGTCGGCGGACACCCCCCACTCCTCGGCCAGGGTCCGCTGCGCGTCGAGCGCGCTCGGCATCGCCACCCCAGAGGCCAGCAGCTGGGCCTTCGGTGCGTCCTCGTCCTGCTTCGGCGAGGCCTGGTAGTGGTAGAGGCCCTTGAGCAGA
>Ga0079224_100007091_pt1 | contig 14979 bp, 12 predicted proteins | sample Stecom2015_FD_80414 | JGI IMG/M metagenome (GOLD analysis project Ga0079224, IMG submission 80414) | Agricultural soil microbial communities from Utah to study Nitrogen management - Steer compost 2015 | ecosystem: Environmental > Terrestrial > Soil > Agricultural land | place: USA: Utah...
GCTCTGGGAAACAATTTACTTGCGGCAAATTGCATGGTGAACTTGTAGAAGTCGTTGTCAAGAATGGAGGTGAGTGTTGCCATGTAATAAATATAATATTTTGGGGGTTATACTCACAAAATATTATAATATTTTAGGGTTGTAATCTCAAAATATCAGTTTTTCCTGTAATCTATAACCACCGCCATAAACTGTATTAATCTGTAGAGAAGGGTATTGTTTAAGAAGCTTTCTGATGCGTGACATGGTGCTGTTCAGTAAGTCGTTATTGTCGGGATGATCATCCCTCCAGATTTGCTTAAGTATCGAAGATCTATGTACAACTTGGTTTTTCCGTTGTAGCAACAAGTTCAACAACTTAATATCCTTTTCTCTGAGCTTATGCTGCTTTGTGTTAAATTCAGCATACTGTGCATGTATGCGTATAGTTATTCCGCCAATCTGATACTGCACGAGATCTTGTGGGATAGCGAGTGTACTTTTTATCTGTGCCAATAGCACCTGTGGTAGAATGGGTTTTTGCACATAGTTGATTGCACCATGCGTAAAGCCCTTTACTTGACTGTTTACATCAAATTCCGTTCCGGTCATCATAATGACAGGTAGGTTGATGTCTTTATCGTGTATTTCCGCAATCACGTCAAACCCAGATTTATGGGGCAGCATCACATCGAGTACAATCAAGTCGGGTTTTTCTTTATAATACAGGGTTAAACCCTCTTCTCCCGAAGCTGCATGCCACACCCTTAGCGCATTTTCTTCAAAGAAATCCTTCAGAGCAAGCGCAAGCCCCTTATCGTCCTCTATAATTAAAACTTTATTCCGCATCGTTTTGTATAGGGAAATATACAATAAATTCCGTTTCTATACCAATTTTACTTTCAACTTTTATCTCACCATCGTGTGCCTCTACTAATGCTTTTACATAAGTAAGCCCCAATCCAAAGCCTGTTTTCTGTTGTATATTTTTATTTTCGCTGCGGTAAAATTTCTGAAAGATACGGGGCAGGTCTTTTTCGGAGATGCCCAGACCATTATCTTTTACGCTTATCTTTAATTTTCTACGTTCGTCAGAGACATGGATATCGATTTGTACAGCACGTTCCTTTGCATATTTAATAGCGTTTTCGACTAGGTTATCGATAATATTGGCAAAGTGCAACAGATCGGCATAGATAGTGTCTTGTGTGGTTTTTATGGAAAGATTTATTTTGACCGACTTCTCTTCAATATTTTCATATTTATTGACGAGCGCAGTGAAAAAATTCTCCAGGTTAATGTGTTCTTTGTCGAGTATGATCGTTTCTCGCTTATTGTTACTTAGCTTTTGTATACGTTCGGTATAAGTGTTGAGCTTCTGTAATTCCAGTAGACTTTGCTCGGCATAATGTTGAACTTTTTCCGTCTTTCCGGTTTGGAGATAGTGGGGAATCAACGCCATCTGCGTTACGGCAACCGATATAGGGCGTTTAAATTCATGTGTCATGGTGTTGACTGAATCTTGTCGCATGCGTTCCGTTTTTTCCTTCAAGAAAAATGTTCGGATAATAATCGTCAGAAAGAAACCGCAAATGATAATGAGTAACGCCGTCAAAACAAGCTGCAGAATCATTGTTTTGACGATAGCCGTGGGTGAAATTTGTATGTACCCTTTGATGCCGAGTGTGTTAAAAATATCGATGATGATAAGTTTTGATACGGTGTACTCTTCGGCTGATTCATCCTCTTTCGAACGTTGCAGCACGTCATCGTTTTTCACGTCAATGTATTCAACAAAGGTCTTGACTTCAGTTACGCCTCTATTGGAGAGCTCTTTTTTAAAGATACTGTCTAACATTGTTACGTTGACGGGAAGGTGGTCTTTGAGAATGAATTGGCTGAGCTTAACATCGCTATAAGGATCGTAACGGTCAAATTGTACTTGAAAAGACGTATCTATTAATGTTATAGTTTTGGTAATATACCTAGATGTGTCTTGACGATTTTGCGGTCGGGAGGCTATTAAACCACCCATGGCTTCATGGCGATAACTGTGTTCGCGGAGAATGGCGGTTTGTAATGCTTCATCCTTTACCTCTGTAATCAGTCGGTGTTGTGCCTCATATAAATTGTATACCCATATCGCTTGTCCTGCTAGAATAGCGAACAGAATGATAATGGTTATTATTCGGATGTGTTTTGCGTTCAGTTGCATAGTTAATCCCATGAAGTTACAATTTTTAAATCAATCGGAAAAGATGTTTTTGCTCCACTTTTTCTAATATTGGTTTTCCCGCGACAGAATTGCGTCAGAATTGAGTGGCTTCAAAAATCGTTTTCTTTTATTATAGCTTCTAATTTTGTAGTGATACTAATTAAAGTAACACATATCAATAAAAATTATGAAGAAGTATTTAACAATATTGACCTGTTGTGCATCCGTTGGCATTGCCATGAATGTGAGCTTGCAATTTCAATCGGATGGCAACAAAGCCGAAATCACCCTGGTGAATATTGAAGCTTTAGCGCAAGGAGAGGATACAAGCGAAAAATGTTGGTTTCAAGGAAGTGTTGACTGCCCTCATAGTACTATCAAGGTAATGTATTTACAATGAAAAGAATTTTCGCTGTTGTTTTATTAGTGAGTTTGGGTTTTACCATGACTTCCTGTAGTGCTGTTGCAACCGCGGAAGTCATGGTATTTCCCGAAACCACTTCTCTGCAGGGAAAGGAGAAAACGATCCAGGATAGTGTTTACTTGCGGTATCCTTTCCGTCTTCGATTGCAAGATGACATTCTTTATGTAATGGACATACATACGGCGGGTTATTATATTCATTCGTTTGATTATAAGGACATGGGGCACAAAATAAGTCTGGCGCACCGGGGCGAAGCACCGGAAGAATTTCTTGGAACGGAGAATATCCGGATAGACGAACAGGGTGACGTATGGACGCTTGATGCTAATAAAAGTAAAATTGTACGGCTTGGGCAACAAGCAGATGAACAGCCGACGCAAATAGATTTAGATAGGGAGCTTATTCGTACATTGGACTTCGATCGATTAAATGATTCGGTTTTTATTGTGCCCGATTATACCGGGCAGCATCGCATATCCTTTGTTAATTCCCGGGGTGAGATATTGAAACATGCTTTTCAAGTGCCATCATTCACAAAAAAAGAGAATGCTATGGTATTGGCACAAGCATGGCGGTCGTTCATTAGCTATAACCCGCATCACGGCATTTTGGGTATGGCCACCCAACTGGGACAGGTGATCGAAATCTACGATTTAAAGCAGGAGACGATTATTAAGATAGTCGGTCAAGAACGTGGTGAGCCACAATTTGTGAACAGAGGAGGCTATGCGGTGCCAACGGGTATTATGGGGTATAGTGATATCCATGTGGGACAGGAGTATATTTACGCGCTATTCTGGGGCAGTTCCTTCGAAGATATACGGATGCGGCGGGATGATCATAAGGAGGGCGGGCGTTTTGTGCATGTGTTTGACCTCGTAGGGAACCCGGTGCGGAAATATGTGCTGGATCGGCATATCACGGGGTTTCATATAGACGAAGAAAAAGGCATGATGATAGGACTGGACGTAAATAGCAATCAACCGGTTGTAGAATATGCTTTTTAATATAGTAATCCAATGAAAAATTTAAAAATGTGCTATATCTGCGGAATCATGTTGGTAGTCTGGTTAATGGGCTGTCAAGAAAGCAAGCGAAGTACCGCTGAAAAAATCGTGAAGGAATGGACGGGGAAAGAAATTCTTCTTCCGGACGATGTGGACTGCTGGTATATGGGTAGAGATACGCTCTGCCCTCCGCGCCAAGATAAGCCTTTTAAAATGTTGGTCTACACAGATTCCGTGGGCTGTACGAGTTGTAAGCTTAATCTCACGTTGTGGAAACACTATATATACGAAATGGGTTCGATCGCACCGGGGCAGGTAGATTTTGCTTTTTACTTTCAACCGAAAAATCGGAAAGAGTTAGCACATTTGCTACGCCGGGATCGGTTGGAGCAGATTGTGTTTTTGGATAATGAAGGTTTTTTGAAAAGGCGGAATCGGCTTGCGGAAGAGATGGAGTACCAGTGCTTTTTATTGGATAAGCACAATAAAGTAATAGCCATCGGCAATCCTACATTGAACCCGAAGCTATGGGATATGTATAAAATGACAATAACAACAAACAAATGAAACATAGGGAAAAGTAAGGCGGCAGGCTGCCCTCTCAGAAAAAAAGTTTTGCAGCCTGTCCGCCTGCTATCCCACCTTAATAAGAAAGGAGGTACACTGGCAAAGATAAACATTTGAAATGAAACCCTGCGTATACAGGAAACTGTTGAAATGATAGATACAGTGGGAGGAATGGCTTCCGCCCGAAGATTAAACAATGTTATAAAAAAGGAGCTTGTTAAAGCTCTATTCAAATCGAATAAAATGAAAAAGAAAATTTTAGGAAGTATAGTTGCTGTTGCGATTGCAGCGGTTGCCGCGGTTAATGTGAATTTTAACAATGAAGCCGGGAATGGTATAGTTGCGCTCAGTGTGACGAATGTTGAGGCGTTGGCGCAGAATGAAAATACAGAAGGAGCAGAATCTATTATTGTTACGGATATGGGGAGTACGACACAATGCGTCAACGGTAATCTGTATTCTGTAAATAGTTTTGCTGTAACATGTTTAGGTAAGGGAAGATTGCCGTGTCAAAGTGGCACTTTTCAAAATATCACATATGTAGGGATTTGTCAATATACCTAATACATGCATGGAAGAATATCTCCCAAATGAAAACTCTCGTTTGGGAGGTTTTAATTAAAATTAGCTATGATGAGAGTAAACCTATTTTTTATTATTTTAAGTCTATTATTTCAAGCCTGCTCCTCTAATAAGACTTATATGGAAGTCCAAAAAGAAATTTTGGAAGTACCGGCTGCACCTTCAGAAGAGGGCTTTTTCGGAAACCATTTTGAATTGGACGAGGTTATCCGCATAGAAACACATGAGAACTTCTTAGTTTCTGATATTAAGCGTTTGATTCGTTATCAAGATAAAGTTATTTTATTGTCCGGCCAGAATAACACTATTTTTATAATTAATTCTAAGGGCGGAAGGATCGAACAAACCATACATAGGATTGGATCAGGACCTGGAGAATATAGAACTATTTTAGATGTCGCTTTTGATGAAGAGTCAAAACAGATTGCAGTCTATAACGATTATGGCAAGGTATTGTTTTTTAATCTTACTGGAGATTTTATATCGGATTTGGCTGTCGATGGAACGTTCGAAGGGGTTTCGTGTTATGATGGTAAATTGATTTTCTTTAACAAGCTGGAAGGCTACGCATACAAGCCCAAATTTGTAAAAATATTTCATCTAGATGATAAAAGCTGGGAAGAAATTGGTGATGTAAAGAATACAATTGAATTTCCTGTAAGGAGTTACGGCAGGCCTATTGTAAAAAGTGTGAGGTTATGGTTGGCGGCGCCGTTGAATTTTATTTTATCTAGTTACGAGGAAAATAGGCTCGAACCGATATACGAACTAGCTATCCCTAATTCAAATATTAGTGACAACTTGATGGAACTATCTGTGTCTGATCCGAGGAAATTCTTTGGAGAAGTATCGAAAAATAAATTGATATACGGGATTCACTCTATTAGGGAAACCGAAGATTATATCGTGTTTAGATCGAACCAAGAGGGCATTTTTATTCTTGATAAAAATACAGATCGTGTATATTGGGATAAATACGTCGAGGAAAAAGCTTTAGCTATGAAGCTAACCCAATATTATCCGCATGACGGTGATGATGACAAAATTATGTTTGTCGTTTCTGCGGACTATTACACGGAGAATCTTCGAAACTATGCGGATAAGGGTGAAATCGTAGAAGAAGTTAAAAATGACGATAATCCTCTCCTTCTATTTTATAAACAGAAAAACTAAAATACGTATGTTCAAGAGGATTAATTTTCTCATTAGTCTGCTGTTACTATTAGGAGGCTGTAGTACAGATGGACCTATTTATATTGTTGATGAAATCGATGAAAAAGGAATCATCTTAAAGAACTGGCATTTTTTGGGACCTTTTATGACTATCGGTGATGATACTGGCCTAGAAAGAAATTATCTCGAGGGTTTGGAGAAAGAAGATGAGCTAACCTATGAACAGCTGAAGCTACTGGATACATTGAAACGACCAGGAACTACGAATAGCGGACATAATAAATTAGACGGTAAGGTCGTTGTGGATTTCAACGAAGTATTCGGCATAAAGGAGGATGAATCACCTCGTGCGGTAGCGTATGCTGGCTGTGTGATAAAATCATCACATACAAGAAAATTGAAGCTGAACTTTTCCAGCAATGATGGCGCGAAAATTTGGCTGAACCATAAGCTTATCTTCACGGATGATCGCGGATCGGCAATAAATCCATACCAAAATTATATAGATCTGGCTTTGGAGAAAGGTAATAACTTTTTATTCATCAAAGTTACCAATATAGAAAAACAATGGGCGATGTTTGCCGCTATAGAAACGGAATCTGAGGAAGGTTGGAAGCGCCATAAGAAAAACTTTGAACTACAATACGGAAATACGTTTCTCTCGCAAAATATAATTGAAAATGATACCGTTAAGCTCACCTGGGGGATTCCTGAGCAACAGTATGAACTTAAAATTTCAGGTGCGCAAGATACTTTATTTGATATTGCTCCCAATCAGACCATTAACATCGGTAATTTAGAAGATGGCATGTACAAAGCAGCGCTTTACACGAAGACTGATACATTTACAAGTAAGTTCTATAAAACGAAAGATTTCCAACACGATATCAATAAACTTATAGCCAATATCGAAAAATTATCCAACGGAATGGAGTCCGATAATGTGAACGCATTGTTCCACAGATTTAATATCCTCATGAGGCCGAAAAATTTGCCGGGTCAGGGCTTTCAGAAGAGAAATTGGGATAGACGTATGCTGTTCGTCTTTGAAAATTTGGAAAATGAGTACGCACTGCTCCGTAATCATAAGGAAAAAACGGATTTTGAAGGAACGCTTCTGAAGTCCTATCGTTCAAAAATTGATAGCGCAAGCCAGTTCTACATTCTGCATGTTCCCGAGAGCTATGACAAAAATGTTGCCATACCACTAGTGATTGAGGTGTCTAAATTGATGAAATGGTTTCCTTCCCAAGTAGAAACAAATCGTTTTGCAAATATCGATCTAATCGAACGTTTTGCCGACATGGCAAATAAATACAATATGATCGTGGCAGAACCGGGGAACAGAACGGTTGATAAAACGAACTATAACAATATCGACGAAACAGATATGTGGGAAACAGTAGCTGATATTAGAAAAATCTATAATATCGATACAGCCCGTATATTCTTGAGGGGGGCGTGCCGGGCGAGTTATGAAGCAGTAAAGTTGGCGGTAAAACACCCCGATAGATTTACTGCCATAGCTACTGTTGCGCCAGAGATTATACCACATGATAGACAGGATGAGAACTACTGGGAGCATAGCAACAATCCATTTAATTTTTTGGATAATATCAAGGAAATGCCCTTTTTGAACATCCACAGTGTGTTAGACACACATAGTACGATTTATTCGAGTGACCGACTAAATGAATTGGTTAAAAAGGCGGGGCTAAAGAGCTTTTCTTACAGAAAGCTGTATACAGAATTTAAGCCATATTATTCAGACGAGTACATGGACGACATATTTCATTTTTTTGCCAGATCACCCAGTTTAAAGCAACCTCATTCCGTCCAGTTTACAACAGACCAGCTGAAATACAATAGATATTTCTGGATTCAACTTAACCATATCATTGCGCAGAAAACGGCCACCATAGATGCCCGATTGAATAGAAATACCTTATTTATAGAACATTCTAACGTACTCGAGTATACAGTTGATATATCTAAGTTGCCCTATGAGAGAAATAAGTCATTGACAATTTTTGACAATGGAAAGAAAATTGAGCTGAAGAAAATTGCTGATAACCGGATAACACTGCCTTTAGAATCTGCGCGAGAAAAAAAGAAATATAAAAGCAGACAGATCGAGGGTCCCTTTGCCCATGTTTTCCATAAGGCTTTTATCGTGGTTAAAGGAACTTCTGGCACGCAAGAAGAAGCTTTGAAAATCGATGAAACTATAGAAAGACTGAATGCAGATTGGAGATACCGGTATTACACAGATTTTAGGGTAAAACCTGATACTGCTCTAACAGACGAAGATCTAGCTAACTTTAACGTCATTTTAGTCGGATTGCCGAGCGCTAATCAGCTAATTGAAAAATTCATCCAAAACTTTCCTCTTACAGTCAAAAAAGATGCTATTTCAATTGGAAACAAAACGCAGCAAGGTAAGCATTTAGGCTTTTACCTAATTTATCCAAATCCCATAAATGTGGATAGATATATTGCCATTTTAGGGTTTAATAACCCGGATTATTTCGCACTGTGGTCAGAAAGGAATAATGCGGAACCCTTTTATGATGTATCAGATTTTGGTTGGTATGATTACAAAATGTGGGATAATACAGTACCATCTAAGGTTACGAAAGGATATTTTAATGAATTATGGGAAAGCAGTGTGTTAAAAAGTAGGGGAACGAAATGATAATAACCAGAAACAAAAAAAGCGACATCCTCAGAATTGTACTGGCGGCTATCGTGACAGTGGTAATCGTGGTAACACTCCGTATCCTTGTTTTTGCGTCCTTTAAGATACCCTCTTTCTCCATGGAACCGACATTGTTAGCGGGAGATTTTATCGTGATAAACAAACTGATCCCAGGACCAAGAATAGATTTTCTTGGAGATAATAAGGAAGGGCGTCCTTTCCGTGTGTCCGGGTATCGAGTAATACAACGCAATGAGGTATTGGTGTTCAACGATCCGTATTACAAATCTTCGGAAATTATTCAAAACTGGAATGCTTATTACGTCAAGCGTTGCGTTGGCATGCCGGGGGATAGTCTATATATAGCTGGTGGTATTTATTATATCAACGGGGAACAGAATAAAATCAACGATAAAATAGCGAGTGACAGCTTACAGTACACGACTATGTCGCCAGAATTTCGAATTCCGGGAATGTTTAAAGAGCTCGGCTGGACAATCGATAATTTTGGACCGATTTATATTCCGCGAGAAGGAGATGTCGTGACGCTGGATACTGTTAATATACGTGTCTATCGTCCGCTGATTGAATATGAAACCAGGAAAAAACTGGTGGAAATGAAGGGGACATACTTATTAAATGGAGAGGTTTGCAGGCAATACCAATTTAAACGGAGCTACTATTTCATGGCGGGCGATCGCGGCACAGATTCCAAAGACTCCCGATACTGGGGTTTATTGCCCGAAGACCATATTGTGGGAAAAGTGGCTTATATTTGGAAATCTAAAGATCCGAATACGAATGCGTACAGATTTGACCGATTTTTTAAACCCGTGGAATGATATTATGATGGCGAAAATACTCAACCTTTTTGTCGCTGTCATGTTCACGACCGTGCTTTTCGGTCAAACGGACACCGTAAAACACCTGCCTGTGGAGTTACAAAACTCTGGTATTTATCACATCGCGGCTGTTCGTACAGTAGACACCGCTACTTTTGTGGATGTCCATATCACGTTTATCTCAAAATGGTGGAGCATGTTTTCCAAGACGAATTTCATCAAAGAAACAGATACTGATCAGAAAATGTATCCTAAGGGAATCGTTGGTGCGGTGTTCGAAGAAAGGCTTTGGACGCCGAAATCTGGCGACACGCTCGTCACATTGGTATTTGATCCGTTACCCGCAAATGTTAAGAAAATTGATTTTGGCGAAGGAGAGAAAACCTATATGTATGGGGTCGATATAGATGGGAAAGCAGGGCAGTTAGGCAAACGATCGGATGATCAAAAAGAAAAAGTAGCCTTGGAATGGGTTCATGTCGAATTGGCTAAAGCGGAAAATCCAAAGGTTTTAGAGTCCTATGACGGCGAAGATTTTTTTAGAAGAGATTCGGTACGTATCGTAGGTTACATTAAAGGCTATGATCCACGGCTCGGTTTTTCAAGCGGTATCATTTACCAAAGCGACCTGTTCACACGAGAGGATTTTCCAGCTACGGCGAGGATTTATGAAAACGGTACTTTTGAAGTATCATATGAAGCACTGTATCCCGAAATAACGTCTATAGTAATCAATGATCAAACTATTGAGTTTTATGCTGAGCCAGGCCATACCATAGGTTTGCTATTGGATTGGGAAGACTTTTTACAAGGTGATCGGTATCGAGACAGAAGCTATACTTGGCAACATACGCAGTATTTAGGTGATTTGGGTGAGTTTAATGAAAGTCTATTTGCGATAGATACCCGTAGACCGGATTACAAAAAGCTACTTGATAGTCAGAAAAAGGTAGCACCGAGTGAGTTTAAAAATACTTGGCTAAACCAGTGGAAAGCGGAGTCTTTACATTTTGATTCGGTTCTGTTGGCGAGTAATGTAGACGCGAAGCTTTCGTCATTGATCAAGGCACAGCTCGATATGGTTTATGCCACTTATTTTTTTGAATATGCCAGCAATAGAGATTATTATAGCAAGCAGGATACGGCTAACCAGATACTGAAGATGCCACTGCCGGATGACTACTATGATTTTGTTAATGAACTGGACTTTAATAAGCAAACTTACTTGGTGTCTTCAGATTTTTCAGTTTTTATCAACCGCTATGAGTATGCAGACCCATTTCGCATCCGGTCTGTCTTTAAGGATTCCACATTGACGCAGCCTGAGACAGCGAAAATGGGTTTGATAAACGATATCGCCTTAGGCAGACATATTACCGTCATGCTCAAACAACTCCCCGATTTCGGCAATAAGCTTGTGGAAAAAGAGCTTATCGAACGCCCCACGGTTGTTCGAAATATAAAGGATTACGTCGATTACTTGGAAGTCCGCAGAATGGGTTACGAGTTGCCGGATACCGAAGGTGCGAAAGTCTTTAAAAATATAGCGGATAAATATAAAGGCAAGGTGTTGATTGTGGACTTTTGGGCGGAGTGGTGTGCACCTTGTCGGGCAGGTATCGAAGCTCATTTAGCCGATCGGGAGAAATATGCAGATCACCCGGATTTTGCTTTTCTTTTTGTAACGGACCAGAGCACGAGTGAAAAATTTTATCGGGAGTATACGGCAAAGCAAAAAATGGTCAATTCCTACAAAGTCAGCGACGACGAATATTTGGCATTGCGCGAGCTGTTCCGATTCAATGGGATTCCACGTTATATCCTGGTTGGTGCAGAAGGTAGGATATTAGATGATAAATATTCGATGCGTAACTGGAAGTCTGACTTCGTCAAACGTTTTCCGGATAAATTTAAAAGAGAGGATTTTTTGGGTAATCCGTCTGCGAAAGAATTGAGTCAGAATTGAGTTGCCGGTTTCTTTCCTAAAATCGCGGTGCTTTGCTTTATTTGTTTCATGATGAAACAAGTAAGCAAAATTCTTTAAACCCGTGGAACGATGACACAGCAACCGCGGATACATTGGGTAAATTACGTTTGCCTCCTACCGTTTATTGCGCTGCTAGGAAATGCGCTTATCGCAGATAATTGGCAAACGCATACCGGCATCGGCAAACACATAGGCTTTTATGTCGTGATGGCGCTTGTTCCGCTGGTCACCGCACTGTCGTTTTGGAATAACCGGCAAGGTGTTAAATTCCATGTGGCCGACTATTTTATCTTGTTCTGGCTGATGATATCTTTCGGTCTGTCCTACCTCTACTTCTACCAGACGGTCAACAATAAAATGGCCACTTTCGTTATGCTTGGCGTATTGTATTATTGTTTCCGGATTTTTTTGGTGCAAAATCAGATCAATCTACGGATATTGATGCTCACAGCGATGTTGGTAGCTTGTGTGGAAGCGGTATGGGGATTAATGCAATTGTACGGCTTTGCGCACGCACAACATGCTTTATTCGGTGTGACGGGTTCCTTTTTTAATCCCGGTCCTTACGCGGGTTTTTTGGCCATTATTTTGCCTGTTTCGCTCTTTTATCTTTGCTGGGACCGGCAGGCAATAGCAAAACACCGACGCCATAATGCTTTTTTTTTCAAAGTCCGTTGGGCAGTGGCTTTAGTTACCTGCATATCAATTGTCTTAATCTTGCCGGCGACGATGAGCCGGGCTGCCTGGATAGCATCGGCAATAGGTTGTGCAACGGTGCTTGGGGGATATTATCGATGCTTTCTTAAACCGAGGAAAGAGAAGCATAACGCTATCGGAAGAAAGATAGGTGTCGCCGTAGTATTCTTAGCTGTCGTGAGCTTATCATTCGCCGGCCTCTATTATTTGAAAAAGGATTCAGCAGATGGACGTACGTTGATATGGAAATTGAGCATGGAAATGGCTTCAAAAACTTGGTTTGGAGAGGGGTTGGGAGGTTTCAGCGGAGGTTATGGAAGGGCGCAGAAGGTGTATTTTGAATCCGGGAGGGGAACAGAGAGGGAGGCTTGGTTGGCGGGGGAACCCGAATATGCCTTTAACGAATTCGCACAAATCGCAGCGGAGCAAGGGTATGTTCCACTTGCGCTGTTTATACTCACGCTCGCGTTTGCCTTCGTAACCGGTATCCGCCATCGCCGGTTTATGGCAGCTGGAGGATTGGCCGCCCTCTCGGTCTTTGCCCTGTTTTCCTATCCCTTTAGTCTGATGCCCTTTTTAATTGTAATGGTCTTCTTTTTAGCCAGCTGCGTGTCGATTCCTTATGAGTTTACCTATTACCTCGATGTTGTGAAATGCTGTCCCATTCCCTACGAAGTCCGCAGGAGTTGGAATGCCGGTGTTGTTATAGTCGTGTTATCATTATCGTCAGTCTTTGTCACACAGACATTGTACAAACGATACCCCGTTTTTAAAGCGCACCAGGCCTGGGGACAGAGCCAGCTATATTACCAGACGGGTATGTATGAACACGTAGCTCAGCTATATAAACCGCTATACCCGCTTATGCAAGATCAGCCCCATTTTCTTTTTGAATATGGGCGTAGCCTGTATATGGTGAAAGAATATGACGAGAGCGTAAAGGTGCTTTTCGATGGTACCGCAATCAGTGCGGATCCAATGTTTCGGATTTTGATCGGCCGGAATAGACAAAAACAGGGGAAATATGACTTTGCCGAGGGTCACTATCGCGATGCAGCAAACCAAGTGCCGAGCCGCCTTTACCCTTTTTATCTGTTGGCGAAATTATACGACGAAATGGGCGAATACGAAAAGGCTTATGATGTAGCCGTAAAGGTAGTCAATAAAGAAGTGAAAATACACTCGCCGGCAATTGAAGAAATGAAAGCAGAAATGCAGAAATATGTAAAACAGGGTAAAAAAGAACGTAAGTTAAATAATGAAGTATCTGATAAGAAAAAGAAATTTATACCGGCTTTGGTTTATTAGCAGTATGCTGTCGGTGGCTTGTAGTGGCGATGGGCAGACGCGGCAAACGGCAGAGGAACATGTACAAGCTTTACCGCCCACCGAAACGGCAGAGGTGAAGGCTTTCTTGCTACAAGAAGACGTGTTTAATCATGAGCTGATTTCTAACGGGACGATCGTCGCGTCGCAGAAAGCTGATCTGCGTTTTGAGGAGGCAGAAGTGGTCGAAGAGATTTTTGTAAAAAACGGACAGCGTGTTCAAAAAGGACAAAAAATTGCGCAATTGGCACCATTCAAATTGCAAAATGCCCTCAAACAGGCTTTGGATAATCTGGAAAAAGCCAAACTGGAACTGCAGGATGTGTTGATCAGTCAGGGCTTTACCTTGGCCGACTCGCTAAAGGTGCCACAGGAGACGATGAAGATCGCCAAGATAAAAAGTAATTATGAGTATAGCGTTATCCAATATGAATTGGCCAAATACGGCTTATCGCATTCCGTCCTGTACGCTCCCTATGATGGTATCATCGCAAACTTAATGGCAAAAAAATACAATATGCCCCCTAGCAACGAACCTTTTTGTACGGTCATTGCCGATGATGCGATGGACGCCCAGTTTACGGTGTTGGAAACAGAACTTCCGCTGATCCGGCGGGGCGATCGCGTAGAATTATCGCCTTTTTCCATCCAAGACTATCACGCTACAGCGGTAATAGACGAGATTAATCCGCTAGTGGATGAAAACGGTATGGTCAAGGTGAAAGCACGTATACGCGGTGCAGCACAAGGACTGTACGAGGGTATGAATATCCGGGTACGTGTGCAACGCTCGGCAGGTAAGCAATTGATTGTGCCGAAGGAGGCGTTGGTATTGCGAAATAACAGAAAGGTGGTGTTTACGGCGAAAAGCAATCAGGCGTTGTGGAATTATGTGCAGACGGGACTGGAGAACTCTACGGGCTACGTGATTACGGAAGGATTGCAGGCGGGTGATAGTGTAATCTATGAGGGGAACTTGAATCTGGCGCATGAGACGCCGGTTAAAGTAATTAAATCCGCGATAGAATTGAGTAAGAATTGAGTGGGTTCATTTGTGTGAACGTGATGATATGATGATTAACTTCGATAACAGTTTTACACGGGAAAAGTAAGGCGGCAGGTTGCTCGCTCTGCATAAAGTTGTGCAACCTGTCCGCCCGCTATCCCACCTTAAAAAGAAAGGAGGTACTTTGGCAAAGATAAATATTTGAGATGACATCCTATATAGTATAGTAAACTGTTGAAAGGATAAATACAGTAGGGGTGAAAGCTTTCGCCCGAGACAAAAGTTAATAATATCAAATTCATAAAAAAATGAGAAAGAAAATTCTAGGAGGTATGCTTCCTGTCGCGATAGCAGTGCTTGCAACGGTTAACATCAATTTTAATAAGGATGCAGAAAGTGGTTTATCTGCGCTTAATTTGGCGAATGTCGAAGCTTTGGCTCAAGGCGAGAGTGGTGGAGGTGGGAACTGTATACATA
>Ga0079224_100007092_pt1 | contig 14979 bp, 13 predicted proteins | sample Stecom2015_FD_80414 | JGI IMG/M metagenome (GOLD analysis project Ga0079224, IMG submission 80414) | Agricultural soil microbial communities from Utah to study Nitrogen management - Steer compost 2015 | ecosystem: Environmental > Terrestrial > Soil > Agricultural land | place: USA: Utah...
AGAATCGATGAGAAAAGGGAGTTTAAAAGTAGATTAACAATAATTTTTTATATCATTGTACGATCTTTCAAAGTGGCACGGTTTGCTCCGATATCACTGGCATGGTCACTCCGAAATAGCCACATATGAGGGAATTGAAAGTATTCGAAAAAGAAGCGATGGTTTGATGAAGTTACAGACTAATTCAAATCAGCATTCAAAGGCCGATAATGATTGCACAAAGCAAATTAATGTGAATCCGCTTCTTTTCTGAAGTTAAACATTCCTAATAATCCTACTACTAAGTATACTCTTCTTTTTCAAAAGTAGAGGAACGATAATGGAGAAGAATACAATACCATTAAAACGAACCAGCATAGATTCAAACATCAGGGCTATAAACAAGGCTAAAAACACAGCAAATTCATTAAAGCTACGTCTCATATAAAAAGCCAGCCAAGTAAATATAAACATCAATACAAAAATACCAAGGACACCGGTCTCCAGCCACGTTTGCAAAAACTGATTATGCGCGTTGTAACGATGTTCTATATGCTTTTCATACTCTGGACCTAATTCTTTAAATTTTGCCACTAAAACATCCCTAGCATCTCCAACACCATAACCTAACAAAGGTGAACCTTCAATAGCATAAATAGCAGCTTTCCAAGTAAGCCAGCGATCATGTTCTGTAATAGGAAGGTCCGCTTGATCAACACTATTCCTAGATTTGGTAGTTCCTAGTGTTGGTTCATTAAAAAAATGTGGGTTATTCACAAATACAATAGTTCCTAATAGCACCACTATAACTAATAAATACCGTTTAGTCCTATCCTTCACTTTCCATACAAATAGAACGGACATTATAAAAATGGTATAATATGCTGCCTCGTTCGCCAATAAAAACAGATAGACAAATAATATTAACACAGCAAAAAGCCTCCAAATGGTATTTAATTCTTTTTTGAGGTAATAACTTAGCACTAAAAGTATATACAAAGAAACATAACTAGGGTTTATGAGCGAAGAAAATTGCTCATTCATAAACATTTCCCAACACGTAAAAATTCGATCCCAAACCGGCATTTCCATTGTTACTGCAACTGTAACCACTTCATAAACTACGGAGATCAGATTCATAAAAAATGAAAACACTAGCCCATAAAGCAAAAAATCAAATAGTTTACGCACAGAACTCGCATCTTCTTTTACAAACAAAAATAATAACGGAAATAGCAATAAAGATAGCGACCTTATAATTAGGTCAAAGCCCTCCGAAAGTCGGGCGGTAAACATCAAGCTTAACAATAAAACTAAGAAATACAATGGAAACGCCAGTAATACTTTATTCTCCCAAATAGATGATTTGTCCGAATTAAAAATATTAATACTGCCAAAAACTATGGCAAACACAAAAAACGGTGTTGGATAATTAATATCGATTGGTAACAAAAAAAAAGCAATATAAAGACTGTTCCAGAACATGCGCTGAACTCGGCTACTGTTCTCATCCTGGTAAAATAATGATTTTATATGTTTAGGATTGAAAGTCAAATGGTATACTTAAATAATAAATTACGGGAAACAAAATTGTTCAATTTAATCTACAGTCCTACTTTCTATGTATCTTATTTTTAATGTCTTCAACTTTCCTTTTCACGAAAAGTTTTCTTTTTATATTACTAAAACTGTAATCTAATTTATAAAACAGGTATACCAAACCTATACACACAACAACTAATGAGATAATCATCCACAAATTTGTTGTAATACCTCCCAGAACTATTAATAAAACTACAAAAACGAAATTAAAGCCTGCTATAATAAAACTAGCTTGTTTATGTGAAAGATTTAAAAAATCTACTAAAATATGATGAGTATGATGGCGATCGGGTGAGAAAGGACCTTTCTTATTCACAATTCTCAAAGTAAAAATTCTAGCCGTATCAAATAATGGAACAATTAAAATACCTACAGCAATCAGTGGCGCGTTTTCCAATAGGAAGGGTAGCTCAGAGTACGCCGTTGGTTTTAAAGCTAAGAACTTGAGGGTAAACATGGAAATCATAAACCCCACTATCAATGAGCCTGTGTCCCCCATAAAGATCTTGTTTGTAGAAGATAGATTATAGCCTAGAAATGCCATTAAGCATGCATTTAATGCGATACACAATAAGGAATAAAAGTATTCATGAGACATGTAAAAAATGGTCGTATAAAGCATCAAAATGACTATCCCTACCATGGCGGCCAATCCATCAATACCATCAATTAGATTATACGAATTAATAATTGTTATCATTAAAAACCCCCCTATTAGCAAATACAAAAAATAAGGGATCTCATAAATATTTAAGAAACCATTTAAAGAGTGAATTATAAAGCTATCACTTGCTAGGACAAATGAAACTGCTATAATTTGTGCAATTAATTTTGTAAGTGGTGATAAAACTACAAGATCATCTTTCAACCCCACCATAAGTAAAATAGTCAAACTAGGAATTAAATAAATGGCTTCATTATGAAGATCTCGATCCTTTAAAAAGAATATAGTAAAAATCAAGCAATAGAAAAACGCTATCCCTCCTAAAGTAGGTGTAACGGTTTTGTGTGAGCTCCTATCATTAGGATTATCCATCAATTTTTTATATTGAACGACACCTATAATCTTAGGAATTGTTAAATATGTTAGCAAAAAAGCTCCCAAAAAGACTAAAACAGCAGTTTCTAGAAAATACACGTCGTGATTTTTTAAATTAATATAAGGAAAATATTGCCCAATAGCCAACTTAAAGTCTCTTCTTGAAAAATAATTTAAATTCAAAATAGTGAAAAAGAAAGATAATCAATCTGAACACGGATTCAATTTTACTGAAACTTAAATCTTGGTGGTATACATTAAAATTGTGTTTCAATAGTTTAAATTTATTATTACTTAACGATTTATTACCTACCCTATAATACGCCAATGGCTCTTGTAATCCATAGGCTGTTTTAACCGTTTTAAGAATATTTATCCATAATACCCAATCCTGCCTTTTCCGATTTTTAGGCATATAGATTTTCCCGATTTTATGAGTGTCGTACATCGCAGTTAAACATCCTATATAGCAATTTTTTAAAATATCCTTATAAGTCACTTTTACTGGTGATTTAATAAGATAATTTATTCTATCATTATTTACTACATAATATTGAGTATAACTAAATGGACAATCCAATTTTAGCATAAAATTAACTTGCTTCTCTAATTTGTACTTATCCCAGTAATCATCGGAATCTAAAAAAGCAATAAACCTTCCGCTAGAAGCTTTTATCCCCATGTTTCTAGCAACACCCGCACCACTATTCTTGGTAAGTTTAATTAACTTAATTCTATGGTCATTTTGAGAGTGACTTTCAATAATATCTACGCTATCATCGGTAGAACAATCATCAATTAGAATATGCTCATAGTTTGTCAGTGATTGCTTTTTCACAGACGATATATTTTGTTCAATAAATAGTGAAGAATTATAAACTGGTGTTATTATAGAGACGATTATATTTCTCATTTAGTGTTTTCTTTAAAGTAATACTCTTTTAAAATATGTCCATTTTGATGCCACAAATCTTTTTTTACAGAAGAGTTAATATAATTAACCATTAAAGCGTGTTCTTTTATGGCGCTTAATACTACCTTAGATAACTCTTCAACATCTCCATAGTTAACCAAATATCCGTTTTTACCGTTTTGAATCTCATCACCAAGTCCTCCAACATCATATCCTAAAACTGGGACTCTCAATCCAATAGATGTAAATAAAACACCACTCTGTTCGATTTCACAATATGGCATCAAACTAAAAGTAGATTTATTATATTTCAAAATTAGTTCCCTACATTCTACAAATGTATTTTCAATTTGCACGACATTATCCAAATTAAAAAACTTTACCTCTTCTTTCAAGCTCTCAAAGAAAATAGGGTCATCACATTTCCCAAGAATATTAAGTTTTGCCTTAAATCCTAATTCAATCAATCTATTTAGAAGAATGAAAGCATCATGATAACCTTTGTAAGGTGAAATCCTCCCAAGCATCAGGAAATTAATATCATTATTATTACTTTTATAAACTTCATAAAATTCGGAATAAAAGTAACCATGATTTACTAGAACAATGTTCTTTTCTTTTTTTACAACCCCATATTCATATAACTTATTGTATGTAGAATTTGTGTGCACAACCAAATTATCAATTGATTTGTATAATTTTAGATATCTTTTTTGAATCCTCGAGTCATCGCAATCATGTGGGAAAAAATTGTGAATAGTATAAAATACATTCATATTCAAGAATTTTAAACTCTTAATCAAAAAAAGTTCTAAACTAGTGAAATTCATTAATGGCAACCATTGAAAGTGCAAAACATTGTATTTCCTACTTATGAGCATTAAATACAACCAATTTAGGGCATAATTAATATGTTTGTTATAAATATTAATCCCAATATATCTATTTAAAGTGTCAAAGTCATTCAAATAAGAAGGATTTTTAAACCCCAAAATTTCCACATCCATACCTGAGCTAACAAGACCAAGTGCAAAGTAGTGAGTATATGTTGGGGATGTTCCGTTAAAATCTATTATTAAAACTCTTTTTTTTTGCATAATTTAAATTAATTAAAAGGAGGCTTCCAATTGCAACTATATCGTAATTCTCTTACTCTTGTCCCAATTATTTTGGCAGGGACGCCCCCAACTATTGTATATGGGTCTATATTTTTATTTACAATTGACCCAGCAGCAACAACAGCCCCTTTTCCAATTTTAACGCCTGGTAGAATAATAGCCTTGGTTCCTATCCATACATAATCTTCAATAATTATTTTTCCAGTTATGTACTTAAATTCAGGGTCGTTAGGATCATGGCTCGCGGTAATTAGATTTACTTCTGGTGAAATAGATACGTTGTCTCCAACTAAAACCCCCCCTCTACCATCTAAGTAACACTTTCTGTTTACTACTGAATTTTTTCCGATTATTATATCGTTTCTATTCAAATATGTGGATAAATGTATACTACTACCCTTTCCTATTTTGAGCCCCATCAGTCGATAATATGAATGCCTTATAAAGTAAAAAGGCAACTTATTAATAATGTGATTAGGAACAAAGCTATTAAAGAAATAAAAACCATATTTCAAAATAATTTTCATACTAAGGACCTATTTTAATATATCTTCGATAATATACATGATTAATTAACCCATAAAAGATTACGCCGTAAGATCTAAATAGATAATCTTCAAACAGCATTATTATTAAAAAAATAATCGTAAAGTCAACATAAAGCGTCTCTTTTAATGTTGTGTCACTTGCTAATTTAAGGTTATAAAACTGACTTATTAAAAACAATATAAGAGCAAATATACCTGCTGAAGAAAAAACGGCTAAATAAAAATTGTGGGTGCTTTTTATGTCTGTTTGAATGCCTTTATTAGAATAGCACTTATTTAGTTCCGTTTGCACATCACCAATTCCAACTCCTGCCAAAAAATTAGTTTTAATGATATCTAGAGAGCATTTATAAGTAGTTAGGCGTAAATAGGTTGATCCTTCTCGATTAATATTTGTGTTTTTAAGTTCTATAAAAAAATCATTCACCCTGTTTTTTACAGTAGTAAATTTCACCATGACAATAAAGCAAATACCAATCATTGCTATTAATACTATCATTTTTTTCTGGATAGTTGCCCTAAACTTAAACAAGAAAAAGATAAGAGAAATAATTAGAGTTAATAAAATGGCTTTTGAAGACAATATCAATATAGATAATAAAAATATTGCAAGAGAAAATATATAAAAAACCTTCTTTGATAATGACAGCTTTAGCGTTAGCAGATTATTTAAACCTATTAAAATTGAAAAAAGAAAGAAAACAGAGCTATAAATAGGGTGAACATCTAATATTAATTTACCCTTATTTAATACATGTGATACTACCGCTCCATTCAAAATATAATCTAATTCATAATGATAGAATAGGTATATTAAAATATATAACCCTAATACCAATGAAGCTAAATAGAATGTCGCTATTAGTTTATCAAAAGTATTTTTTGATAATTCTTCAGCAACAAAATAACTGACAACCGGAAAAAATAAAAGCGGAATTGAATGTTGGATAGTTCTATAACCATTATGTATGTTTTCAGAATATAGAAGCGATAAACCAATTAGGAAATAGAAAGACACTTGTATTATCAGATGACATACGTCATTTTTTACAATAATTCTACGTCTAGACAAGAATCCCATCATAAGTTGAGAAACCACGTAAGCTATCAGCGATATGGACATTAGACCATAAGGTAATATGGGAAGTGCAAATAAAAAGAATAGAGAGAGATGGGAAATAGATTTAAGTGTATTTAACATAATAAACTAGTTTAAAAACACATTTTGATAACAATTAAATATATTTTCATCAGAATGTAACTGTTTAAAAATCAAATTAACAGTATCAGAATAATTTTCCTGGATCATATTTAAATTATTCAGTACATTCGAAGGATAATTTTGATGCATGTTCTGGCTATATAATCCTTCTCTATTTAAGAAGAAAATTTGTTTACCCATTGACATACATTCAATAAAAACACCACTTATTCTATAATTATACGGAGCATTTATAAAAACTGCTACTGAATTAAGCAATAGACTGTAATAATCTTCAATGTAGTCAGAAACTTGTACATGATTGGAAGAAATATATGACAGATCAGCACTTGATTTTATATATGCATTCATATTATTCATTTCGGCAAAGGATAATATTTCATCTAAATATTCAGAATCTCCACCAACATTTAATAATAGTATACTATTTTTATATGTGATATTATCCTCCAATTTATTCATCTCAGCACCCTTAAGCAATGGATGAGGTACTACAAATATTTTATTTTTCATAATGTCTTTCAAATAATCTAATATATAATTTTCGAAGACCAACAACCTTACACTACGACTTATCCGTCTAAAGAAGTAACGGCTTAATCCCTTCTTATCAATATTATTATGCAAAAGAAGGAAGGTGTCTTTAGAGTTTCTCCAAACCAATGAAAATGATATGTTTTCACATCCAACGAACAAAACCTTCGTATTCCTATAACTAGGAATAATCTTTATATATAAATATAATAAGATTAAAATTTGTTTAATAACAAATACATATTTTCCTGAATAACTAAATAAAACATCATTCAGATCAACATATTTACTAGCTTTCACGACTCTACTACAAAAAGTAGAGGAACTGACAAATACTATATCATAATCCTTAGATAATATTTCTATTGTTCTATTAACAAATCTAAGATGACCAATTTCTCCAAGAGGGTCAATTACCAATAATTGTTCCTTTTTTTTTAACATAATGCATAAAAAATAAAGTTAATCCTATAAAAATCCCAGAGCATATATAACTTTTCAGTCCGAAAGAGAAAGTAGTCAATATATATAAAGGGGCCGAGATAGCAAACCATGTCATACTCTCCCATTTAATTAAAGAAAAAATTAATATCGAAATAATGAATAAATATAATAGCCCAAAAACCCCCATTTTAATAGGCATATATGGTAAAGTACCGTGGCCTTTCTTATACTTTTTTCTATTAATTTCTTCTTGTGAATAATCATCAATAGGATTTAATTTTATATTATACTTATTGAACCAATTATCCTTAGAATCATCAATGTACGATCCAAACCCTTTACCTATAAGAATAAAAGGATACCCTGTATCCTCAAGGTTTTTAAAAGAAAGTAGAAATTCAACAACCCTTACTCTAGGAGATTTGGGTATTGCAGAAATGTTACCACCTATAACCTCTCCTACGGAATGGATTGCCTGATTGATTTTAAATTTGGTAACAACACTGCTATAATCATACACAATAAATGAAGAGGCGCTAAAGATCAAAATAGCGAAAAGTTTTGTACTAAACTTTATCTTACTAAAAACGAACAATAAAGCCCCAGAACTCAAAAGTAACAAAACATTTAGACTACTTGTATAAGTATACTTGGCTTTTAGAATAAAAGCAGTAATACTCAATAATATAATCAAAAATTTCTTTGGAAATTTAACGAACATACATGGTATTATTGCCACATAATAAAATTTCTCAAATTCATCAAAATACACATTATAATCAGTATCAGCTATAAGAATTGAGAAAATGGTAAGTATAGGATAAAAATAAACCACATAATTAAACACCAACTTTAATAAAGATGTAGAGTTAAATTCATTGAGACCTAAAACTGCAATTATTACTAAGAAGAAAATGGAAAACATGCCCAATTCATTCAAATACCATCCAATGGAATAATTAAAAAAAAAACCTGCAATTGCCGCATAACTAAATAATCCCAAAAAGGGTAATAATATTACCACATGAATTTTCATCAACTTTATATTCCTAAATAAAAAAAGAAATAAAAAAATAAGTGATAGATAGGATAAGTTAAGTCCTAAGATTTCAAAAGTATAAATATTTACAAAACCTGACTGGTAGGATCCAAGAATTAATAGCAAAAATGTCGGCACAATATTATTCTTCGAGATTGCTAGGACTGAATGGACAAACAACAAAAGAATTAATATCTTAGCTGCAACATTAAATTGCAGGAAAAGACAAATTAAATGAGCTATTAGGTAAACAACTTCAATTTTAGATAAGTATCCGAAATTAAGGTTTTTAAGACTCATAGAACTTCTGTAATAATTCAATATTATATTTACTCCTTTCTTTTAGTTGCTTCAACTTAGGAATATCAACACTCTCATTAGATTCCGATGTGTTGAGACATTGTTGCAATCGACTAACCGTCAATTCCTCATCATAGGAAATGAAATTTAAAATATTAACTTCCTCACAAAATGAATTAATTTTAGGACTATAAGATAAGGGAATACAATTTACATTATTAAAAGCTGATATAACGACACTATGTAATCTTTCGGTAATATTGAGGTCTGAGTTTAAAATTACACTAAGTTTCTTTTCCATGTCATTATCATCAACAAATATGACATTCTTTGAAGTAACCCCGTTCATCAATTTGTGATAAAACCTATTATTAGCTTCAAAATCCTTTACAGAATCAATTGGCATAACCACGATGTCACATTCATGGATCTGTTTAATACCAAATAGAAATTTTAATAATACCTCTTGCCGATTTTTAATTTGATCTAAAGTATAAAAATTTGTTAAATCTCTTAGGCTAATAAGTATGTACCTATCACTGGTACTACTTTGTTTGAATAATTTAAAATCTAGGATGTAGGTAAGATCAGAGGATAAAGTGAAATGATCCTTCATTGGAGTTAGGGAATTAGCTATGGTAAGAGATTTTGGGTCTCTAAAACTAGTAAACAAAGAATTGTTTAATAATAGTCGAGTAATTAATTTAGACGTATTCTTTTTCAACTCTCCTATACCAATGCCCAAATACGAAAATTTTCGTCGAAATATCAGATTAAATATAAAGAATTTAAAATTCCCAAGACCATCTTGATCTGAAAAACAAGTCCCACCACCCCAAATAGTTAAATCAACAGTAAAAATAGTCTTAACATAAAGATATAAATTGAAAGGTTTATTATTCATCTTGAAATAGGCTATTTCTACATTTTCAAATTTATCTATTAGATTCGCCAAATTCTGAGATTTTCTTGCCAAAATCGTGATTTTCAAATTTTCCAGAGAGTCATTAATACCATTTAAAAGAGCTAATAACATTAAATCATCACCCAAATTATCATATCCATAATACCCTACTATAAGAATCTTTCTCTTTTTCATGCACAATTTTAATTTATACTAACCAATGTTTCAAATTATTACTATATAAAATATACATTCTATAAACTACTCTAAAAACTAAAGAAAGAATAAATATTATAATGAGGTTTTGAACTGAAAACCAATTGAAAGTGTACAAACATAATATACCGCCCAAATAGATAATAAAAGCAATTAAGAAACTACTTCCTAAATACTTACCTAGGCCATTAACAACGAGTATTGATGTACTAATAATAGGCCCAATCGCGCGAAAAATTAACGTAGCACTTAACATAATTAAATAGTCTTTTGCATCCACCATATCACTACCCCCTAGAAGACTGATTATGAACTCCGAAGAAAATAACAAACCTATTATTATGATTATGGAAAATAAGAATGATATTTTAATTGATTTTTTAACCAAGTTATAATCTTTTGATTTTGCTACATTAGGAAAAATCGCATTTGAAAAATTTTGGAAGAATACAGATATTATATTTATAATCTTATCTGCTAAGTCATAATAAGCTAATTCAACCTTACCAACAAAGAAACCTATTAAAAACGAATTACTTTTACTTGTTATACCTCCAAGTGCATGACTAATAAAATAAGGATAGCTATCAACCATTACTGCTTTTAAACTAAAGGAACGAGGCAAAATGAAACGATTCTTGTCAGTTATGAAGATTTTATAAAAAGAAAAGGCGAAACAAACTAAAGTGCCAATGAAGTATGCGAACAATATATAAATATAATCTGAACTATCTCTCACTAGGATGATAATAAGGCATAATGATGTGATTTTTGAGAAAAAACTACAAATAGCAATATATTTCATTTCTTCCTTGCCTTGAAAATACCAAACAGGAACAGCAATCTCATTAAAACATATATAAGTGGCAAATAGATACAAGAAAAGATTTTCTATCCAATTAGTGGTAGAAAACATGATAAGTATTGCCATTATATTTATAAAATAAAAAAATAGTTGAACACAAAATATTCGCCCTAGAGTTATAGCTATTCTTTGCTTAGACTGTGAATATCTAGATATCTCTTTTGTGCCATAAATATTGAAGCCATAATTGATAAACAAGGAAAAATAGACTGCAATACTTTGAGCGAAAAGGACTTCCCCATATAATTCTTTACCAACTGCCCTAATTAGGTAAGGATAGAGAATTAAGGGGAATAGCAAATTAAATAACTGAATAATAGTTAAATAACCGAAATTATTAATTATTTTAAAACTTTCTCTATTTACAAATCCCATTAATATTTCAACAAGAGTGGATACTTAATTATTTATAGTTTCTTTAAAATAATTATATATATTTTTTACATTTTGTCCTTCTCCAGAGGGCAGAATCAATATCACATTTTCAGTTTCAATTAAATTTAAATCCTTCAAGCCAATTCCCAAAACCCTTTTATTACTTATAGCTGAGCAATTTGCTATTTGAACACCGTCCATTTTTTTAACAATTGAGTTTTCATTCCCACTTCCATTTTTAAAATATTCGATTAATGAATCAAAATTACCCATATCATTCCATAAGAAGTCGGAAGGGACAGTTTTAATTTTATTGCTTTTTTCAAATACAGCATAATCCACACTTTCTTCTGGAACCTTATTCATTGAGTCTTCATCAATTCCGCTTCTATAGGCTTCAACGCAGCTTTCGTAAATATTTGGACTATGTTTTTTCAGTTCCTTAAGAAAACTGCCTGCTTTAAAACAGAACATTCCACTATTCCAATAAAAGTTTCCATCTTCAATAAACTTTATAGCTGTTTTTGAATCTGGTTTTTCTCTAAAGCTAAGCACATTGTTTCCTTCTACTTCGATATATCCATAGCCTGTCTCCGGGAAAGTTGGCTTTATAGAAAACGTTACTAGATAGTCCTTCTTTGCTAAATCAATTGCTTGATTAACACACTCAATGTAAATATCCAAATCACCAATCATATGATCACTAGGCGTTACAAAAAGGATGTCATTTTCATCAACAGACAAAGCAGCTAAAGTAATTGCAGGAGCCGTATTCCTTGCAACTGGTTCTAAAACTTTATTATCGAATTTTTTACCTATTTCTATCATTTGGGCTAAAGCCATATTATAATGAGCCAAATTTGTCAATATCATATTACCATCAACTAGACTACAATTTCTCTCAACTGTATGTTGAAACAGTGACTTTCCTCCAAATATTTTCAAAAATTGTTTTGGATTCTGTGGTGTTGACATAGGCCAAAGGCGCGTTCCAAATCCACCACTTAATATAACATTAATTATATTTCCCATATTTATATACCTTCACCTATATTATAATATTCAAAACCAATTCCTTCTAAAGATTCTCTATCTAATATACCCCGACCATCAAAAATAAATGTGGGTTTTAGCATTCCATCGTAGATTCTTTGCCAGTCATAATCTTTAAACTCATCCCATTCCGTGAGGATTGCAATTGCATGTGAGTTCTCACAAGCTTTATAAGGATCATTATAAACATCCACTAAAGAACTATTTTCATTTTCATCTCTAGTTTGTAAATAATTCAAATCTTCAAATATTCTAGATTCACTAACTTTAGGATCATACACAGCTACATTAGCCCTTTCCTCTAACAATTCGTCTGCAACATAAATGGCCGCTGACTCCCTGGTATCATTAGTATCCTTTTTAAATGCCCAACCCAACATTGCTATTTTTTTACCCGAAACGGTATTATATAGCGTTGAAAGAATATTTGATGAAAATCGACTTTTTTGATGATCATTCATCAAGATGATCTGCTCCCAATAATCGGCGACCTCAACTAATCCGTAACTTTTGGCTATATATACTAAATTAAGAATATCTTTCTGAAAGCAAGAACCTCCAAAGCCAACCGAAGCATTTAAAAATTTAGAACCGATTCGACTATCCATCCCTATAGCCTTAGCTACTTCTCTAACATCTGCACCTGTTTTTTCACATAACTCTGAAATAGAGTTTATTGATGAAACTCTTTGAGCTAAAAATGCATTAGCTACAAGCTTTGACAATTCAGAAGACCAAACATTAGTAGTTAAAAGTTTTTCTCTGGGTACCCAGTTGGCATATATTTCCACTAAAGCATTAATTGCTTCTTTCCCTTCTTCTGTTTGTTCACCCCCTATTAAAATCCTATCTGGATTCAACAGATCCTGCACAGCAGTTCCTTCTGCCAAAAATTCTGGATTGGATAGAACTTGGAATTCAACACCATTTCCTGTTTCTGATAGGATGCTTTTTATTGCTTGAGCTGTTCTAACCGGAAGGGTTGATTTTTCTACTACAATCTTGTTTGTTTTTGCAACCTTAGCTATTTGTCGTGCACAGAGTTCTACGAATTTCAAATCTGCCGCCATATCTTTACCCTTCCCATAAGTTTTGGTTGGTGTATTGACTGATATAAAAACCATTTCAGCATCCTCAATAGCTTTATCTACATTGGTTGAAAAAAACAAATTCCTTCCTCTTGCTTCCTTTACAACATCGGCTAGACCAGGTTCGTAAATGGGTAAATCATTAAGATCATCAGAGTTCCAGTTGTCTATCCTATCCTCATTTATGTCAACCACAGTTATATCAATATCAGGGCACTTCTGAGCTATTACTGCCATTGTCGGCCCTCCAACGTAGCCTGCACCAATACAGCAAATTCTTTTAATTTCCATCAAATTCCTTTAATATTCTCTTTACTTTTTACACAAAAATACAATAATTCAGTACTTAATCAAGCCTTTTTAGACTTATTACTCTATATCTAGATTATGGCACTATACTTTGGTCTTTTTGCTATTGTTTTATATTCATTACCCTTTAGAACGTCTATACACCTTAAATTATTATTTTTAAGAATGTCTTTTGCAAAATCATACCAACTCATTACAACTTTATCACTAAAGTGATGGATTCCATAGTCTTTATTTTTGTTTGTAATTAAATCAAGTATGAATCGCGCTAAATTCACTGTATCTGTCGGGCAACCGGTTTGATTGTCAGTAATTAGCAATTCTTTTTTTTCTTTCGCTAGAGTCAGAATAGTACGGTAAAAATTCTCCCCGAATTCTTTACTATAGAGCCAAGAAGTACGAATAATAAAATAATGTTCTAAGGCTTTTTTAATGTTAAGTTCACCATGTAATTTGGAAGCTCCATATATGTTAATGGGATTGGGGACATCTTCTGTAGTGTATGGGGTGGTCTTTTGACCATCAAATACATAGTCAGTTGAAATATGAATCAGAATAGTTTGGTAGATCTTACATATTGTTGCGAGATTTAATACAGCATCTGAATTGATTAAATAAGCCTTCCCTTGCTCTTTTTCTGCCTTATCAACATTGGTATAAGCAGCGCAGTTGACACAATAATCTGGTTTAACTTCCATGAAAACCTCCCTCATTTTATTTTCATCAGTAATGTCCAAAGCTTGAGAACCCATAAACACAAAATTCAACTGAGAATAGTGATTTTCGTATTTTCGAAAAGTCATTCCCAACTGTCCATTGGCTCCTGTGACCAGTACAGTTATTTTATGTATATTATTATGATATTTTTTATTTTGTTCCATGTGTATTTTTTGAAAACATTTTAAGGACTCAGAATTCGGATTAAAAATGGCTATACTATCTCTTGGATCAATGCTTTAAAGCTAGGAAGTTCTCTGTCCTTCTGTGCAACAATAATTTGCGTATCGGGTACTTGCCAATCAATATTTAAGGTAGGATCATTGTAGATGATTCCACTTTCGGATTCCTTATGGTAGTAGTTATCACATTTATAGGCAAATTCAGAAGTTTCACTTAAGGTAATAAAGCCATGACCAAAACCCCTAGGGACAAAAAGTTGTTTTTTGTTCGCATCAGACAACAGGATGGTTTCGTATTGTCCAAAAGTTTTGGAAGCCTTTCTTAAGTCGACCACAACATCCAACACTTCTCCTTGGAGTACCCTTACGAGTTTGGCTTGAGCAAATTCACCTTTTTGAAAATGAATCCCTCTGAGTACGCCATATCTAGAGCTGGATTGATTGTCCTGTACAAAATTGACTTTTTCGTTTATAGCCTTCTCAAACTTCACCTTATTAAAACTCTCATAAAAACACCCCCTATCATCCTTAT
>Ga0079224_100007094_pt1 | contig 14976 bp, 9 predicted proteins | sample Stecom2015_FD_80414 | JGI IMG/M metagenome (GOLD analysis project Ga0079224, IMG submission 80414) | Agricultural soil microbial communities from Utah to study Nitrogen management - Steer compost 2015 | ecosystem: Environmental > Terrestrial > Soil > Agricultural land | place: USA: Utah...
AAATAGAAACCGTCAGCTCGGCGCAGGTCTGCGAAAAATGTGAAGACGGTACCGTCAAATGTAAAAACATCGAAATAGCTAAATAGTATGCAGAACTTTCTTTCCCAACTGACGGCTCAAGTAAACAAGACTGCTGCTGAAAACGGAGGCAGCGAGTTTCTCGATACGATCGTGACATCGCTCGATATTTTCAAAAACTTCATTTTGGCGATCGTGATCGTGATCGTCTTTTACCTGATCGGGAAGTTTATTGCAGCAAGGATCATCAAGTCCTTGCAGGAGGCTAAAGGTGAAAGCCTCTACCCCGACATGGTCGTCTTCGTGAATCGTTTCTCGGTCTTCGGATCGCTCTCTATCGGTATTGCTGCCGTATTGCAGTTCATTTTTGAACTGGATTTCATTCAGGTGGTGAGCTTTTTTGGACTGGGGATCTCTTTCGCGTTTAAGGACCTGTTAGAAAATCTCATCGCTGGAGCGGTAGTCATTCTTCAAAACCGATTCCGTATTGGTGATTTCATTCAAATCGGAGCCGGAACCGGTGGTATTCGTGGAAAAATCATGGAAATCCAAACCCGTTGCACCATCCTGAAATCCATCGATGGGACGGAAATCGTCGTCCCTAATTCAGAACTGATGACTAAATCGGTGATTTCCTTCACCGCTCATCACACTCGTCGAATCAACTTTACGATCAATATCGACTTGGATGCGGACCTCAAGAAGGCCATGGCTCTGGCGACTGACATTGTTTCCAAAAAGGTCCATGTCCTAAAAAATCCGAAGCCAAGGGTGATTGTTAGTCGTGTGAGCGGACCAAGCATGACCTTGAATATCCGCTTCTGGGTGGACCCTCAAAACAAGGAAAAAAGCTGGGTTTTGACGAAATCAGAGCTGATGGCGGAAATAAAAGAAACCTTTGATAAAGAAGGGATCCTCATCTCTTACCCTGTTTATTCCTACCTGGAAGAAAAGCGAAAAGTGGCAAATAGCACGGAAAATGAGCAAATCGCCATTCCCCAACCTCAACCTGTTGTAAATCAGTAAACAACAGGAATTTGAAAAAAACGTAAAAGCATGACTGTGATATTGGACTATTTGTTGAAAATAGTGTATTTTGGGGTATGTACTAGCCGATATCCTTGACTGAAGCAGAAAAGATAATATATATATGCGTTCCTTGCATTTTTGAAGCACATGCAACAATCGTCGGAAAGTCACATAACGAAGTCTCCCGAAAGGAAAAAAAGGATACCGCTGACCGACCTTCAGGAACTGAGTGCCATCGTTAATCGAATAAAAGGATCGATTATCGACAAGACAAGAACGAGGGCCACTAAGCTGATGCTGCATGAAGGGCCCATCATTGTTGGAGTGAGGTATGAATTTCTCCAAACAGAAAGTGAAGTGCATATTCTCCATGGAGTTATGCGTGAAACGAGCCCGGAGAGAGAGCGCATACTACTTGAATTTGACCTCAAAAAGTTAGCAGCCATGCTCTTGAGGGATTTTATGGAAATTAGCGGATTACAGGAAACAAGACCTAATTTGCGAAAAGCATTGGATTGGATTACTGGCATTATTTATCATCAAATTCGAATATCAGGAGATCAGGAAGGACTGACATCAGCAAACATTAAGGGTTTTGAAAATGCGCTCAATCACGCTGAAGTTCCCTATAATGCTCTTGTCAGGAGAGGGCTCAATATCACTTTTGATGATCGCTTCGCAAACCGACAGCTCGAAAAAACAGCCATTTCTTTTGATCTGGAGCATGAAGATCTGACGAAATTAGAAATGGACAGTAGGCTTACAGAGGCATTTGAAAGACGTTCAGCACAGAACTCTGAAGAAAAAATCTATGATCTCGTCTATCATCCTGGAGCAAAAATCACGATCGAATGCGGAGGGAAGAAAAAAAATGTTGGAATTTTAGAGATTATTAGAACATACTTAAGAATCTCTCGGAAGATACTCCTCGAGAAAAAAGATTTTATTTCCCGTGACTACGACATAAAACAAATAGACAATGCTCTCGACCAAGTCTTAGGGAACCTCAGTATTGAATCTGACAAAAAGAAAATTCCTCAAGAGATAATGACGGAAATCAGAAGAAACATTTCTACCACATTAGACCCTATATTGATAGCGTCTCTCCGAGAAAACATTACCGGGCCAAGCTACGAAAAGAAGAAGAAATTTATAAAAAAGAAGTAGGCCTGATAAAATGCAATTACTATGATGATGAACCAAAATATTCCAAATGACGGACAAGTAGGCAAGAAGGCCTTTAAGGATACTCAACGAGTGAAGTACGTTCCGGCTGAGGAAGATGACAGTGTACGAAAGGTTTCTCCTGGCAGAATTGATAAGCAATCCGGTTCAAATCGCCTTGAAAGAGCTGTATCAAAAAGCGGAGAGAAAATTGATCAACAAGCACTAAATACTCGTCAACAAATAAGCGATGTTGTAAATAACAGCAATAGCAAGTTTGAACGGTTGCCTCCACATCGTTTTTTGCCGGACTTGAAAGAAATGCCGGAAGGGCGAGAAAAAGAAGCTGCGATGAAGGCTGTCTATAGGCTCATGAAGGAGAACCAATTCGAGAGTGTACCACCGGAAGAAAGAGCCTGGAAAGGTTGCATTTTTCATGTTCCAAAAGACCTTGATGAACTTCGCCAACGGGTGGCAAATTCAAAAATATTTCTGGTCATGATCAGAGAGCCTGACGGGAGGGTGATGGGGTTTACTGAATTCACTGGAAAGAGAGTACTAAAACTATATAAAAGCGAAAGAATTCGCCACCCACAAACAAGAAGGCTTGAAGCAGTGATAAAGTATTCTGAGCAAAACAAAGTACTGCATGAGCAGTTGATAGTTGCTGATCAATCATTGCAGATCAAAGGGATAGGTACTGCTTTGCTCATTGAAGCCTTTGAACGCGCAAAAAAAATGGGAGCAGTCCTCGTTACCACCGAAGTACAAGGGATTCCACCGAATAACAAATCGATGCAGTTTCATTCAAGAACCATGGGCTACTGTGATTTTGCCACCATAAAAGAACACCCGGAAGGAATGCATGAGATAAATTTTGTTCTTTATGCTCGTCCTTTAAATGAAGACGTCGCCACCGAACTTCATGGCGATACGCCGATGCCTACCCCAACTGTTGGATTGTAGAATCCTTACTTCGATAGCTTCTTTGTTCCCAGTATCCTGCCATAAGGAATGCCAGGATCATTAAGAGTGACGCCAAAAGATTGGAAGGGTTAATACTGCTGTCCCACCAATACCCTATTAGAATGGTTATTACCACCATGAAGCTCATGGATAAGGTTACTTTATAGTGCGGTAAGTATTTGCTACTTTCGAAGAAGAAGAAGTGAGATATGCCCCCTGTGATACATCCATTTGCAATCGCTAATAAAATGATCAGTGGAGAAACTTCAAAGAAATTCTGGAGATTGATGAAAGGAAGAAAGATAATACTGGAAAAAAGGAACATGAACGCTAAAAGGAGCAGAGCGCGACTCTTTACTTTATATTTTTGCTGATAGAGATTTCCAAAATAGTTATAACTCATATGAAGGATCAAGACCGCGAAGGCCAGCAGGGTACCAGCAAATTGCACAGTGCTAAGGTCTTGTTGGAAAAGGAAAAGTACGGAGAGTGAACAGACGATGAGCACCGGAATGATACGTGGCAAAGAAAAACGGCTTAAAAATGGTTCGAAGGCATAAATGAGGCCTACCAAAATAAAACTAATGGAAACCGGAACAATATAGTTAATGCTTTCGGTTAGATAGAGTGTTTCATGAATGAGATAGGTATACAGGGACAGGACTGCAGTAATGAAAAAGAAGGAGAAGGAAAACTTCAGAGGTGAATAATCTTCATGGTAATGCCTGCGCAGGATGGCTGCCATAATGAAAAGAATCAGACTCGAGCTCAAAAAACGCAGTTCAGTAGCATTGGTGACCGTCAGACCAGATTGCATCAAATACCGGCTGATGAAGGTATTGATGGCCCAAAAAACCGGAACGGCGAAGAGGTAGATATAGGGCACAAAACTTTTCTGCAGCGGCTTGAGCTGGAAAAGGTTGTAATGGAGATACTCTTTGATGAACGAAAAGAACTGAACCCTCTGAGCAAGAGACCAGTCAACCGTAAAATCATCCACGTAGTACTGGTCATATCGCCGGGTCTTATTATGAGAGAACGGGATTTGATTGTCGCGAAAGTATTCTATGACCGAAACGATTCCTTCAGCGCCATTATTTCTGCGGATTTGGATGTCGGCCTTAAACTTCTTTAGTTGGAAAACATGTTTATCAAACAACAAATGAACTGCCGTTTGCACATCATGTTTGCCAGTACATAAAGCTTCCAATAAATCGTTCCAGGATTTTTCACCAAGTTTTTTTGCGACTTCCAAGCGGCGCTTTGTGGAAATTTCATCCAAGTATCCCGAACCCATTTCAGTGAGGGCTTCCTGGATCATTTCCTCGGAAATAGCACGTTGCTGAGATGGAGGAAGCGTTCGAAAATATTCGAAGATGAAAGAACGAGCGTAGGATGTCTGTACCCATTGAAGCCATTTGGGGGTGATCGTAAGGTGACCGAGGAGAGTAAAATGAATCGACTGCCAATCCTTGAGGCGCTGAGAAAATTGGACGGAATGCTGATCGATCATAATTTCTGCTACGCGAAGCGCATTATCTCCCAGATGCAAAAAAGCCGCGTCTAAAGCAGTGCTTTTCGGCGGCAGAAAGAGTCTTTTATTGTCTCCAGTATAAACGATAATGGATCCTTTTAAAATGTCGTTTTCGAGAGCGCTGATGTAACTCTCTGATTTATATTTTGTTTCTTTATGTATTTTTTTGAGGTGCTCTACCCAGGGAAGTTGTATTTTTTTTGAATGACGATTGATCCCAAAACAAGAAAGGATCACCCCTTTTTTTGAATATTCATACATCGCATCCGTCTGGATAATGAAGCGAATAATGCTTCCATCACTTTTAACCACCGAGGTTTCCAGCGCCTGATATCCATTTGAACGAGGTAAAGTGAGAAAGTCCCGAAAAGTACCACGAACATTATTCCAAAGAGCGTGGACATCCTGAAGCGCTAAAAAACAGTCAGAGTCTTTTTCCACGATCAATGTAACCTCATGCCTGATTTCGGGGATATCTTGTGGGGTCTTCATTTCAGAAAAACACACTCCCGACTTGTAGTAGATATGTCTCCTCCGGGAAGTCGGCAAATGCTTTTGCAGCCTATCATCGAGTCGTTTTTGATGACGGCGGAAGTCTTCCAAAGCTGATTTCTCCAATTCAATGTACTTGGGAAATTGTTCCGCATACAGGTAATGATAGCTCAGCTTTTCCAGTTCATCACGGATCTGGCCCATGCTTAAGCGGTCGGCAATTTTGACAAAAATATCCAGTGTTTCCTGAGCAATGCGTTTCTGCTTCTCAGGTCGAAACGCAAAGAGACTGCGCATGTTGTGTAGACGGTCACAGAGTTTGATCACGATGATCCGCACATCGTTCTCCATGACTTCAAAAATCTTCCGAAGGCTCTCGATTTTATTGAGGAGATTCGAATGTTCATTTCTAATCTCGGTATTGACATGAGGAAGTTTTGTCAATGCATCGACCATTTTTGAAATTCCCTTGCCAAATGTTTTCTCAATCTCTTCAAGAGTATGAGGAGTATCCTCCACCACATCATGAAGGAGCGCAGCGATAAGGCTCTCCTCATCCGCGCTGTATTCAGCCAATATCATAGCCACCGCCAAAGGATGGGTGATATAAGGCTCCCCGCTCATCCTGGTCTGTCCGGCGTGGGCTTTTTGGGCAAAATCATAAGCGGATCGAAGCTTTTCAGCATCGATTTGAGTGTGTTTCCTCGCCTCCTTGATGAGATCGCCGATGTCCATTTTGCCGATTTTACTAAAAAAGTATAGGATCGAATCAAAATCAACACAAATAGATTGGTCCGATTCGATCTTTTCAAACCGAAAAGCATATTTTCTCACATTATTCTTAAAAAATCTATGGGAGGTTTCACTCGAACAGTTAAAAAGCAAAAGGAATCAGGATACTATGAGCCTGATTAGCCCTCCCTCATGAGAAAGAGAACATCACCTCTGCCCATCCTTTTAGGACTCGTTTTAGTCGGTGTGCTGACCCTTTTCATCGATTTTTCCGGGATCTTAAAGACCCAGGTCCTTCAAACGCCTGAAAGCCTTTCCGCCGTCAAACTGATTAAACAAAAAACTGATCCGGTCCAATTCGACATTTACTACGACCAGCTCCTCTCCTCCGCGCCTCAGGACGTCAGCATCGTCTTCGTAAACTCTTTGATCGAATCCGCAGGACGTTACAGCAATGCCCATCAAATCATTGATCAGGTGCTTCTTCAGAGCGGGCAAGCCGAAACAGTCTTCTCTCCTAGTAGTGAAACGCTCACGATAAAGAACATTCAACCCTTGTCCACCACAAAATTGGGAACGGTGATCACCCGCTTAAAAAAAGACGAATACATCAGCCTGGAGTACGACACGATCGTGAATCGCACTCGAATGACTTTTCAGGACAATCCGGTCCCGAAAGACTTTCCACTCGGATACAAGACCTTCTTAAATCCCACCAGCGAGTTGCTTTACATCAGCACCCCGGGATTTCATACGATCCTGAGCTATGACGAAAAAGCCTTTGTAAAATCTGCGAAGGTCTCACATGGGGCAGTACTTCTTCCCAACACCTTAACGACGCTTCAGGAGCTGGACGGACTGAGTCAGAGCAGTCTTATAAGTCAACCATTCAACAAATCCATTCCGTCATTGACCATTGAGCAGCATCAGATCGTTCTCCCGAAAATTCCTCAAAACGATCTCAATACTCTTATCATACGTTATCGGTCTGGCACGAATGCCTGGGACTACAACTACTTCCTCCTGAGCGCGACCAAAGACATCACTTTAAAAGTGCCGCTCGAACACATGCTCGACTTTTACAGCGAGGTGGAATATGCCTTTGCTTATATCAGTGACGGCTTGGGGACGCTCAACCTCGACTTTCCCTACAACTCCCTGCTTTCGGAAGACCAGTTTCCCGTTTTCTATCGCACGGATTTTAGGTCTTTACAGCAGGAACTCGTTGATCTGAAAAACCGCCTTCAACTGGACCTGACGGTAAGTATTGCTCCTCAGGAACATTCAATCGCTATCGGCGTCCTTACAAAGGAGCCACTTCTGACATTGCACGATGCCGTTGAAAAAATTGAACAGAAAATCCCAGTGATGATATTCGAAGATCCGACGGTAACTTTTTCCACAGCAGTCACGCGGGCGGACCAACTGCCGTACTTCAATCTCGTCGGTCAGAACAATCAGATCTGGACAAAAAAAATTACAAAGCCAAACCTCGGCCTGGTATCAGACCACTTCAAACAAATTCCTCTCGTGTCTTCGGAAGAAGTATCCGAACTGGAAAGAGTCCAAACCGCCCGCGGAGACAAACTCCTTTGCCTGCTCAAAACGGAATCAGGCACTTATAGTCTCGCTACTATCACCTCGGATATCATGCTGACCACTGCCTGTCTGGAGAGCGCGCGCAGGGCCGGTTTCGATGAGGGTAGAATCTATCCCTTAAAGTATCAGGCCGCTGAAGACCGGTTGGTCGCACTTCGCCAATATGATTTTGATGGCTCTCTCAGCGCACAAATTCCCGTGGTGAGAAACTACAATCCAAATACCAAGCAGGTTTCTCTCACCAACAGCTTGAGCAGGGAAAAAGTGCGTTTAATGGTCAGTAATACTCCAAATTTTGAGAGTTACACCACCCAAGCGGTTGAACTGAACCAAAACAGTTTTAATCTCCCTCTCCTTGCCGGTTGTGAGACCAGCTGTTATTTCAAAATCCTCACGGTTATCAGAGAAGAAGAAGATATCCTGTTGGCTTACGCCTCAGAAACCCTGGTGTTTGCCGAAACAACCTTGCCGGTATTTCACCTCTGCTTTACCAATCAAAAAGAACTGAAAGAACTTTTTCCAGCTGAAGACTTGGAAGTACAGATTCTTCGAGGAAGCGCTCCGCCCGCTCTTCTTTCCTACCGTAGCAGGACGGGGTGCTACGAATACCTGGTAGAACAAGCCGCTGAGACCGAGGAAAGCACCCAGCAAGCCTCTCTCGATTCCTATCTCTTCTCAGGAGAATCACTGCCGGCAAGGACGATCATCTTCCACATTAATGGACTAGCGAATAGCCATATTGTCATTCCATCTCAGCGTCATTATTTACCGCTTAAAACAGACTCGCTTCAACAAGTACTGCTGACTCCGCTGCTCTTTGAACACTACCAGCTGGCCGCTGAGAGCCAACCGCCGGTCAAGAACCAGCTGCAAAAAAGCTATCTCACCAATGCCCTGGGAAGCCGAAACAACCTGATCACCGTCAACCGGGGAAACATTCTTTTGCAAAGGATCGGTGAACCACCATTTTTTTCAGAAAAAATCCCTGTCACTCCGACCATCAATGAAACGGTCCTGTACCCAGGAGCAGGACACCTTCTAGAAATTCCCAACACAATTCGCTTCTATGAGAGTGATGAAGTGGTAATTCAGGGCTTCGATGATACCTTGCAAAACATTTCATTGACCCTGCCGGTACCCGAGAGAAGTCAGGTAAGACTCTTTCTGGAAAATGTTTTCAGACCAAACATCCAGGTGAGACAGCTCATAAGCGAAGGGATCATCTACGACCCCGAGACAAACTTTATCAGCCTGCAAAATCCCACTGGCATGATCAGCTTACCGATGGAGGTCAGCCTCGAAAAACCAACCGATACGAGTCTTTATGAAAGCACTCTTCCTCCTACTCCCCCACCAGCTGACATCGACCTGGCAAGCTTCCAAACTCAGCTGGTCTTTGACATCGTCGAGCCCGCGAGTATTCCGGACACTTCCGTACTGGATCCCATTCTACTCCCTCGGGCCCAGGCAGGTTTTGCCTACGAAGCGACTGTCCCATTGGGAGGCATTCTCCAGACCAGCAGCTTTGAAATCGGTGAAGCAAGGCTCCTGACGCAGGCCTGCCAGGAAATATTTCAGTTCAATCCGGAGGAATTGAAGCTGACAGGAACCTCTCCTGCCGATACCTCTTTGGAAGCCTGTTATTTCGAATTGAGTGTCCGCTACCTTCAAAAACTTCCCTACGCGCAAATCGAAGTCACCACGCTGAGGACCTATCGCATACCTCTGGTAGAAAATCCAAGCACCGCCAATCTCACCCCGGAAATCATACCAGTTCCGATTCCAGTAGACACCGCTGAAGTGAGCCAGGTAGTTCAGATGCTTGAGCCGGTCGAAGCCGTCATCGAAACCACTTCTGAATTTGTCCCCAAAAACAATGAAAGCGAACTCATAAGTGGCACCGGTGATCTGTCGATCGTGTTTAATCCTTTACTGCAGCAATTTATTTTCTCCGGCAATCCCAGCGCTTTGAGCACAGAAATTTCTCGTTACATCCAGGCGATCCGCCAGGACACAGGAGAAATCGTCCTGATGGAATTTCGACTCATTCCCACCCAACAACAAGAAATCGTCATTCCAATCGTAGAAAACTTCCCTAATCAAATCGATGTCCCGGTGGTACTCGAAGACCTTGGCTTTAGTGAATTAGAAATTGCCACCCTGGAAATCATCACCGATTCGCTGACGAGTGAGGTCCAGATCACCGAGGACAAGGTCATGACGCTTTTTGGCCTTCCCGAAATGAACCATCAGATCTTTTCGGTCCTCCTGGAAAAAGAAATAACGACCCCTTCCGCTCTGGTGGAATTTGATGAAAGGCTTTCAGGAGAATCAGGCAACGATCTCCCCCGAAAAGTCCGGGTTGATTTCAGATTGCAGGTCAGCGAACCAGAAACAATGGTCCTCAACACCCTCGAACTAAACGCTGATAAAAATGTTTCAATCGACCTGCGGGCCTTTATCCCGGCCAACCATGTGCTCAACAGCCCGCAACTTCCTAGTTTCCTCCAGGCAAATGGGTATGTCCTCAGCGGCAGAACTCCTGTCGAACCGCAGGAACTAGAACTCCTGATCCAGGACTACACGGACGTAAAGAACTATCTCATCCCGCTGAAAATTATCTCAACCCTAACCTCTCCTCCTCCTGACGAAACGGAACCTGAAATTCCTGAAGAACCCCTCAGACCTTCTGCTGATCAGGAATTTTGTTTTCCGGACATCGGCGATCAACCCCTGGAATACCGTGAAGCCATTTGCCTGGCGAAACAATTCAATATTATCAGCGGTTCTAACGGCAACTTCTTTCCAAACGACCCGATTAACCGGGCGGAAATCAGCAAAATCCTGGTGACAGGGCCATTGGTGATCTTTGGTCTTTTGACCGCTCCGGAAGTAGCCAGTTTGAATGCCGCCTATCTCCAAAGCCGGTTCCCGGACGTGCCTCGCTCCGCCTGGTACTATGGCTTCGTGGAAACCGTAAAAGAAGTCGATATTTTTAGTGGCTATCCTGATGGAAGCTTCAAGCCGGCAAATCCGCTCAATAAAGCAGAAGCGGCCAAAGTCATCGTCGGCACCCTTCTTCAATTGCAACCTCAAAGCTTCCCGAGCAATATCCTGCAGGCAAACACCATCCGGGGCGACCAGTGGTTTGCTCCCTACGTGCGGGTCCTGAATCAAAACGGCGGAGACCTCGAAGACCCCAGCGCCTTTGTCGAACTTTCACAACCGATTACCCGCGCTCAATTTATTTACAACCTTCTTATTCTTCTCGACAGCAAAGCCGAAGGCATCATGGGCCAAATTCAAGGCTAATTTGCTTCTTCAGCTTCTCCTGCCTCGCGCCGGTCTAAGTTGATAAACTCGATTTCCGCAGGGTCGATCGTCTGCATCCGACGTACGACGTCTTGGTGTTCGATGACATCCATAGACTTCAACTGGGCGATCCTCATGTTCCACACTTCGTTTTGAATAATCAATTCGGTTCGTTCGCGCTCCAGATCATTGATAATGACTCCTTGGGAAGAAATCTTGTTGAACTCAGATAAGTACAAAAAACAGGTCATAAAGATAGCCCCTGCCAACACCATCATCAGCGTGTAAATATTCAAAACAATTTTCTTGGTCTTGCCCTTCATTCTTTTATTTTCCTGCGGAGGCAAACCGATGGGCTGCTTTGGAATGCTAATGGTAGCCATGGAATAGGACGAATAATTATATTTTTTCGGCGACCCTCATCTTGGCGCTGCGAGCGCGGGGGTTCATGGACATTTCTTTTTCGGAAGGTGTCACCGCCTTCTTCGTGAGTATACGAAGGAGAGGTTTTCTTCCACAAGCGCAGACCGGGAGTTTCGGTGGACAAATGCATGGATTCTCTGCGGTTTTAAAAAACTGTTTGACCATCCTGTCTTCTAAAGAATGATAGCTGATGACAATGATCCTTCCTCCTGATGGAAGAGATTCAATGCTGGTTTTGAGGGCTTGTTCCAACACCCGTAGCTCATCGTTGACAGCGATGCGCAAGGCCTGGAAGACCTTCGTGGCAGGATTTTTCTTCGAAGTGTAAAGACCGGCTGAGCGATAGACTTCGGTAATTAAATCCTTGAGTTGAAGAGTGGTCTGCAAGGCATGAGCGGCCCGATGCTCCACGATGCGCTTCGCGATTTTTCGGGCCAGCGGCTCTTCACCGTACTCATAAAAGATCTTCGTGAGCTCAGCCTCCGAAAAACTCTTTAAGATCTCTTCGGCAGTGAGTGCTTGCTGCTGGTTCATTCGCATGTCCAGAGGACCTTCTGCCTGGTAAGAGAAACCGCGTTCCGGAAGATCAAAGTGTGGCGACGCCACTCCCAGATCAAAAAGAATTCCATCAAACACAACGGAATGCTCTTTTAAATACCATGACAGCTCGCCAAAATTCATGTGCGCCGGAATGAAACGGTCGCCAAACTTTTGCAGCCGTTCCTGGGCTGCCCGCAAATGGGATGCATCCTGATCAATGCCGATGACCTTTCCATGAAACTCCTGATGGGAAAGCAAAGCCTCAGTATGTCCGCCCAAACCAAGGGTCGCATCAATCAGAACTCTTCGACGCTCGAGGTCGAAAAAATGTAAAACTTCTGCAAGCAGAACACTGTGGTGAATCATGGAAAAGAGGTTTGCATAAAGTGTACCATACAATTTATTTGACGATCATAAACATTTATATTGAAAAGCTATAAAGAAAAATTGCGCATGCATAAGCCAAAAAAATTTCTGGATGGTTACAGAAAGCCAAAAACAAATGAAGCAATAAACTGTTCAATGCCGAAAACGTGAGTATATAAACAAAACATTGACTCTGATTTCGTGAGGGCTAATATCTGGTTTGTCTTTTATTTTTTATTCTTCTCGTATGACTAAGCAAGATCTTATCGCTACAGCTGCTCAATCAGCAGGTGTTACGAAGAAAGCTGCTTCTGATGTTCTCGAAGCTGTTCTCGGTACTATTACGAAAGCTCTCAAGAAAGGTGAAAACGTTACCATCACTGGTTTCGGTACTTTCCGTGTGAGCAAGCGAGCTGCTCGAACTGGTGTGAACCCACGAAATCCTAGCCAAAAGATCCAAATCCCAGCTATGAAGCTTCCAGCTTTCAAGGCAGGAAAAGCTCTTAAGGACAGCGTTCGATAATTGAACCCCACGATACAAGATCCTCAAAATCCCATAGCGTCACACGACCTATGGGATTTTTTATAATGCTATGGGCACCTCCTCCGTCGCTGAAGCTCCTCGTCCTCCTTAAAAGGAGGACTCTAAAAAGAGTTTGATGGGTTGAATTTAAGGATATTTAAAAATCTGAAGTCCTCTTTTCAAGGAGGACGACGACCGTAGGGAGGGAGGAGGTGCACTATACTTCTATATCAAAATTATTCAGCTATTTGTCATGCCGACTAATGCTCTTTCGCCAGTCAGGGGAGAATTGAGCTATTGCAGTGGAAGAAGCACCCGTTTAAAATGGTCAAGTAATTTGCATGAATGACTAAATACATCTTCGTGACGGGTGGCGTGTGTTCTTCCATAGGTAAAGGCATTTCATCTGCCTCTATTGGGAACCTCCTGACCGCCAGCGGATACAATGTGTTCATGCAAAAACTCGATCCGTATTTGAACGTCGACCCGGGTACGATGTCTCCTTTTCAACATGGGGAAGTGTTCGTCACGGAAGACGGAGCCGAGACGGACCTCGACCTTGGTCATTATGAAAGATTTATCGACAAGCCCCTTAATCGTTACTCGACTGTAACGACAGGAAGTATTTATACCGAAGTCCTACAAAAAGAACGAAAAGGTGATTTTTTGGGAAAAACGCTGCAGATTATTCCTCACATTACGAATGCTATTCAGGAAAAAATCATCCGTGGTGGAGAATCTGCCAATGCCGACATCGTCGTCGTAGAGATCGGAGGGACCGTGGGGGACATTGAAGGACAGCCCTACCTCGAAGCCATCCGGCAGATGCGCCACATTTTGGGACCGGAAAGGACCCTTTTTGTCCATCTGACCCTGCTTCCCTGGCTCGCAGCCGCGAAAGAATTAAAAACTAAACCAACCCAGCAATCGGTCCAAGTCCTTCGTTCGCTCGGTATTCAACCGGACATCATTCTCGCCCGCGCTGACCAACCCATCCCCAAGCAACTCTTACAAAAAATCTCACTCTTTTGTGACGTTCGCGAAGAAGCGGTTATACCGGTATTGACAGCCGACACGATCTACCAGGTCCCCCTGGATTTTGAGAAGTATGGCATGATGAATATCATCGCCAGCAAATTGGCCCTCAAAAACAAAAAACCGAATCTGAAAGAATGGCAGTCCATGGTTAATAAAATTAAGAACGCGAAAAAATCATTGACTGTTGGCCTTGCCGGCAAGTATACCGACCTGGATGACGCTTACTTATCCGTCATGGAAGCCATCAAAGCCGCCAGCTACTCTCAAGGAGCAAAACCAGAGATTGTCTGGATTGATACGGAAAAATTGGAAAAATCTGACAAAACCGAACTGGAAAAATTGAAGAAAGTCGATGGGATGATCGTTCCGGGAGGTTTTGGAAAGAGAGGCGTCGAAGGCAAGATCATGGTGGCCCAGTACTGTCGGGAGAACAAAATCCCCTACCTGGGGCTTTGCCTCGGCTGTCAGATCATGACCATCGAATTCGCCCGCAATGTTGCCGGGATAAAGGACGCGACTTCTCAAGAGTTTGACCCTAAAGCCCAGCATCAGGTCATCAAATTTCTTCCAGGGCAAAATGAAGAGCGATCGAAAGGTGGAACGCTGCGCCTGGGTTCTCAGGAATGCATCATCAGCAAAGGGACCCTTGCCTACAAATGTTACAAACAGACCTTTATAAAAGAGCGCCACCGCCATCGTTACGAAGTCTCGATCGATAAGACCAATCCCTACTGCAACATCCTCGAAGACCATGGGCTGGTTTTCTCGGGTCGTTCACCTGACGGTCAGCTCGCTGAAATCATCGAAGTAAAGAATCATCCCTTTATGATCGGGAGCCAGTTCCATCCGGAGTTTCTGTCCCGTCCAAACCGGCCTCATCCACTTTTTCTCGGATTTATTAAAGCCTGTCTTTAAAAGAGAGACTCTTGAAGTCCGCAATATATTCGATGCTTTACAAGCTCACTCATTTTGAGAGCGGCTGTTTTTTTCATAGACTGATGGTAATCGTTTTTTTCATTTCATGAAAAGCTACAAACAGGCCATCAAATGGTATGGAAAGTCTGAAGGAAACTTCACAACCTCTCTCGGCATGCCCGTTAAGAAACCGAGCGACCTTGGCCTTTTCTACTATCCTGGCATTGCCGGAGTGCTGGAAAAAATTTCTGCTAATCCCGACCTCCAGGGCAAGTACTGCGTGCACCACAAAACGATTGGACTGATTAGTACCCGACCAGCGTCA
>Ga0079224_100007095_pt1 | contig 14976 bp, 17 predicted proteins | sample Stecom2015_FD_80414 | JGI IMG/M metagenome (GOLD analysis project Ga0079224, IMG submission 80414) | Agricultural soil microbial communities from Utah to study Nitrogen management - Steer compost 2015 | ecosystem: Environmental > Terrestrial > Soil > Agricultural land | place: USA: Utah...
CAGGAACGGCAGCACGTGGCCGAGCGACTTCTCGTCGCCGAGCTTGCCGATCGCCCGCAGCGCGACCGGCACCGAGCGGTTGTTCCGCGCGAGCATCTTGACGAGCGCCGGTAACGCCTTCGGATCGCCGATCTCGGCGAGCGCGTCCGCGGCACGCTCGCTGACCCACCAGTCCTCGTCGTCGATGGCCGAGATCAAATGGTCGATCGCGCGTTTGTCCTTGCATGTGTGCAGGATCTCGATCGCGGCGCGGCGGAGGTTCTCGTCCTTGTCGTTGACGAGCGCGAGCACCGCGTCGACGACGCGCGGCCCGCCGATTCGGGCGAGCGCATCGGAGGCACGGGAGCGGACCCACCAGTCCTCGTCGCCGACCGCCTCGAGCAGGTACTTCACACTGTCCGTGGTGCCGATCTCGTTCAGCACCTCGACCGCGGCACGGCGCGAGAACTCGTTCTCGGACTTGAGCGCCGGCAACAGGTACTTCACCGTCTCCGGATCGTTGATCTTCACGAGCACGTCGACGGCCTTGTTCATGACGCCGATGTCCGGGTCGACGAGCAGCGAAGCGACGATCTCGGTGTCGAAGGCCCTGCCGAGCTTCGATGCGGCGTCGAGCGCGGCTTCCCGGACGAGCTTGTTCGAGTCGCGCAGCGCGTCCTGGACGACGCGATGGACCTCGGGCCGATCGAAACGCGTGATGATGTTGATGAGGTGCATCTTCACGACGGGGTCCTTGCCGTCCGTCCGCTCGACCAGGTCCGGCAGGAGGTCCTCGGTCGCGATGTCGTCGATCAGCTTAAAGACCGCCGCTTTCTCGTTCGGCTGCAGGTAGTAGATCTGATTCAGCAGCTGACGAACGCTCAGCCGGTCCTTGTGGGCCGTCAGCACCTCGATCAGCGCGGGCTTGGAATAATCGTCCTCGCCGAGCAGGTCGACCAGGCGGTTCACGTTGTAGCGCGTGCTCGCCGACAGCGCGGCGACCGTGCCCTGTACCGTGCGTGTGTCCGAATCCGCGAGCCCGCGGACGACGACGTTCAACGTCTTGTCGGTGACCAGAGAGGTCAGAATCTCGACGTACTCGACCATCTGCCGACGGTCGGCGCAGGCAATGGCGTCGAGAATCTTCGGGATGGCGGGCGTGCCGAGCTTGCCGAGCTTTTCGAACGCCTTCCTGGCGGCGGGCGAGCTCGGGTCGGCGGCGTCCTGGATCTGTGAGATCAGCCTATCCGCTTGGAATGCGACGATGAAATTCATTCAGACCTGGAACAGCCAACCAGGGCCAACCTTTTTATCGCTTGATTATCCCCGCGAAACGACCCGCATCCGTCGTCCCCGCGGCCCTCGGCTCCCGGGACCCGACATAACGGATTACGGGACTCCCCGAATTATGCCACACGGTCTTCTCGTAAATGTAACGCGGATCACAGGTTTGCCGCCTTCGGCGCACGGCGGCAACGAACGGTTCGGCGTGCAGCATTAGGTTACAATCGAGGCTCGGACGGCGGGGCAAGATCATGGACGACGCGGCGGAGCAACGACTGAAGGCGCACCTCGAGCAATTCGTGCTGCCGGAGACCGGCCGGCCGCTCGGCTCGCGGGGCAGCCGTGTCGAGGTTCGGCGCGCGGAGAACGGCTTCGCGGTCTCCGTCCGCGTCGGTTTTCCGGTCGCACGCGGCCGGGACGCGCTCGCGGCGGCCGTCGCCGAGCATTGCCGCGGGGTCGTCGACGGACCGGTGACCGTCGACGTCGACTGGACCGTCGAGACCCACAGCGTGCAGCACGGCCTGAAGCCGATTCCGGGCGTGAAAAACGTGATCGCCGTCTCATCGGGCAAGGGCGGCGTCGGCAAATCGACGGTGGCCGTGAACGTCGCGCTCGCGCTCGCGCTGGAGGGCGCCGAGGTCGGGCTCCTCGATGCGGACATCTACGGGCCGAGCCAGCCGCGCATGCTGGGGCTCACGGGCCGCAGGCCCGAATCGACGGACGGCAAGACGCTCGAGCCGCTCACGGCGCACGGCATCAAGGCGATGTCGATCGGCTTTCTCGTCGACGAGCGTCAGCCGATGGCGTGGCGAGGTCCGATGGTCACGTCGGCGCTCAATCAGCTGCTCACGCAGACGAACTGGCGCGGCGTCGATTACCTGATCGTCGACATGCCGCCCGGCACGGGCGACATTCAGCTCACGCTCGCGCAGCGCGTGCCCGTGAGCGGCGCGGTGATCGTGACGACGCCGCAGGACATCGCGCTCGCGGATGCCCGGAAGGGCATCGAGATGTTCCAGAAGGTCAGCGTGCCGGTGCTCGGCATCGTCGAGAACATGAGCCTTTACATCTGCTCGCGCTGCGGCCACGAGGAGGCGATCTTCGGCGAGCTCGGCGGCGAGCGCCTGGCGGCCGAGTACGGGGTGCCCCTCCTCGGCACGTTGCCGCTCGAGCGGCGCATCCGCGAGGAGACGGACGGCGGCCGTCCGACCGTCGTCGCCGATCCGGACGGCGCCGCCGGCAAGCGGTTCCGCGCGGTGGCGCTTCGCGCCGCCGGCGAGCTCGCGGCGAGCGGCAAGGATTACAGCCGGCTGTTCCCGAAGATCACGGTCGAGGACGACTGATCCGCGGCAGACGTCCGTGCCCGTCGTCGGCCGCAGTTCCCGCGGGATTCATCATGCTTTCGGCAGCGTGACGCCGCGCTGACCCATGTACTTGCCGCCGCGGTCGCGGTACGAGACCTCGCAGAGCTCGTCGGACTCGAAGAACAGCATCTGGGCCACGCCCTCGTTCGCGTAGATCTTCGCCGGCAACGGCGTCGTATTCGAGAACTCGAGCGTCACGTGCCCCTCCCACTCCGGCTCGAGCGGCGTGACGTTGCAGATGATCCCGCATCGAGCGTACGTCGACTTCCCGAGACACACCGTGAGAATGTTGCGCGGAATGCGGAAGTATTCGACGGTGCGTGCGAGGGCGAACGAGTTCGGCGGGATGATGCAAACGTCCCCTCTGAAATCGACGAAGGAACGCTCGTCGAACTGTTTCGGGTCGACGATCGTCGTGTTGATGTTCGTGAAGATCTTGAACTCGTCCGCGCAGCGCACGTCGTAGCCGTAGCTCGATACGCCGTACGACACGACTTTCCGGTCGCCGAGCATGCGCACCTGCGCGGGCTCGAACGGCTCGATCATGCCGTGCTCGAGTGCCATCCGCTTGATCCAGCGGTCGGACTTGATCGTCATCGAATGTCTTGCTCGTTGTCAGTTCGTATCGGGGAGCCCCTGCACGGATTCGAGCAGGAGCGTCGTCAGAATCTCGTCGTCCCGGTGCTGCTCGATCTTGACCGGCAGATGATCGAGCTCCGGCGCGAGCCAGATGATCGTATGGCGCGATGAGCCTTCGCGGCGCTGCACGACCTTGATCGTGTCATGCGTGCCCGCAGGCGTCACCAGCGTCTCTCGTCCCGCGATCTCGTAGCTGTAGGACTTGACCGACGCGTCGTCGATCAACGCATGGGAAGTGGGCTCGGTCATGCGGCCGAGCTCGAGCATCAGCACGAGCTGCAGCGTCGCCCGGTCGTGCACGCCGGGCTCGAGCGGCAAATCGACGCGTCCGTCTTTCGCCGTGACGCGTGCGACGCCGGCCGTCCAATCGAACTCGATCGCGACGTTGTCCTCGCCCTTGCGCGTGCCGTCCTCGAGCCTGAACTCGAGCGGACGCGGCTTGCCGTCGTGGAGATCGAACACGCTCTCCTCGATCAGCGGGCGTGACCGCACGAGCCGCGCGAGGCCGCGCGCCTGCGTCGCGGAGCGGAACCGATAGCGGTCGCCGTCGCGGACGAGCGACTGGATGCTGTTGCCGACGTCGCGGCCCTTGTACTCGACGTTGTACGTTGCGGTGTACGTCGGAATCGGCTCCTCTGCGTGGGCCGGGCCGGCGGCAATCACGGCGCAAGCGGCCGCGCCTATCGCCTCGACGATCCGCTGCACTATCGGCTTCGCTGCGCTCATGATTCCTCCTCCACGACGACAGGGGCCACGAGGCGCTCGCCGTCGAGCATGACTTCGCCGCCCGCGAGCTGCAGCCGGCCGGTGACCAGCCAGTCCGTCGCGCGCGGCAGGATGACGTGCTCGCCGCGATGCACGCGCTCGACGAGCGTCTCGACCGAATCGCGCGAATGCACCGGCATTCTGTACTGGATCACCGCGGGTCCCGCATCGAGCTCTTCCGTGACGAAGTGTACGGTCGCGCCGTGCTCCCGATCACCTGCCTCGAGCGCGCGGCGATGCGTATCGAGCCCGCGGTGCCGCGGCAGCAGGGACGGGTGGATGTTGAGCATCCGGCCCTCGAACCGGCGCACGAAGCGAGGCCCCAAGACGCGCATGAACCCGGCGAGCACGACGGCCGCCGGCGAGTACGTGTCGATCGTCTCCGCGAGCGCGTGCTCGTACGCGTCGCGGTCGGGAAATTCCTTCCTGCCGAGAAAGATCGCGTCGATGCCGGCGCGGCGTGCGCGGTCGAGACCGCGTGCATCCCGGCGATCGCTGATCGCAGCGGCGATCCGCGCGTTCAGGCGTCCGTCGCGCGCCGAGTCGATCAGCGCCTGGAGATTCGTGCCCTCGCCGGAGATCAGGACGACGACGGCGGGGAGCGTGCCGGGCGTGCTCAATTAATCTCGACCCGTCCGGCCCCGTCGGCGACGACCTCGCCGATCGCCCAGGCCTCTTCGCCGGCTTCGCGGAGGTGGCGCAGGGCCGCTTCAGCGTCCGGCGCTGCGACGATCACCACCATGCCGATGCCGCAGTTGAACGTGCGATGGAGCTCGTCCGGTGCGACGCCGCGCCGCTCGAGCCAGTCGAAGACCGGCGAGCGCGTCCACCGCGACGCGTCGAGACGCACGCCCAGCCCCTCGGGCAGCACCCGCGGGATGTTCTCAATCAGGCCGCCGCCCGTGATGTGGGCGAGGCCCTTGATCTCGACGCGCTCGCGGAGCGCGAGCACGGAGCGCACGTAGATTCGCGTCGGCGTCAACAGCGCTTCGAGCAGCGTCCGATCGCCGCACGGCGCGCCTGCGTCGTCGGGGTGCCGCTCGAGCACGCGGCGGATCAGCGAGAATCCGTTCGAATGCGCACCGGACGATGCGAGCCCGATCACGACGTCCCCCGCACGGATTCCGCTGCCGTCGATGATCCGCTCGCGCTCGACGATGCCGACACAGAATCCCGCGAGATCGTACTCGCCGGCCTTGTGCATGCCCGGGTGCTCGGCCGTCTCGCCGCCGAGGAGCGCGGCGCCTGCGAGCTCGCAGCCGCGCGCGATGCCCGCGATCACGCGCTCCGCGACGTCGACGTCGAGCCGGGGCGTCACGAAGTAATCGAGGAAAAACAGCGGCTCCGCACCCTGCACGACGACGTCGTTCGCGCACATCGCGACGAGATCGATGCCGACGCCGTCGTGCGCGTCGTTCTCGATCGCGAGCTTGAGCTTCGTGCCGACGCCGTCCGTTCCGGCGACGAGCACGGGCTCGCGGTAGCCTTCCGGCACGCGGAACAGTCCGCCGAAGCCGCCGAGCCCGCCGATGACCTCGGGACGCAGTGTCCTTTTCACCGGGGCCTTGATTCGCTCGACGAGCAGATTACCCGCGTCGATATCGACGCCTGCGTCCTTGTACGTGAAGCTGGGATCGGCCGGCATGCTGGCGGTCCGTGGGCTTGAGGCGTGGGCCGGTATAATAAGCGACCCGCCCGGGGGGCGACAGGGCCGAGCCGAATGAAGGGAAGGAGCGTTTCGTCGCGTTCGATGCGCAAGGAACGAGCGCGCTGCCGGACGGCGTCAGTGGCTGTTCTCGCGGCGGCGGCACTATTGGTCGGCGCGCTCGCGGTCACACCCGCGCGCGCGGTCGTGTTTCCCGACCTGTACTCGTTGACCGTCACGCCCGAAGCGGGCGCGGCCGACATGCGCTCCGCGGCGATCCGACTCGCGATGCGCCGGCTCCTCACGCGCATCACGGGCGTGCGCGATCCGGATGCGGACCCGGAGCTTGCGCGACTGATCGCGAACGCCTCGTCGTACGTTTCGTTCGACGGCATGGTCGACCGGGGCCGCTTCAGGGTCGAGTTCTATGCGAATCAGATCGACCAGGCGCTCGAGTCGCTCGGCAAGCCCGTCTGGGGGCCCGAGCGTCCGTTGACGCTCTTGTGGATCGCGATCGACGCGGGCCGCGGGGAGCGCGTGCTGCTCTCCGACGCGGGTATCAGCGCCGACGGGCTCGCGGATACGGTCGGTGTCGTCGGCGTCAGTCCCGAGACGGCCGAGCTCGCTGCGGCGATACGCGCCGAGATCGAGACCGTCGCCGACGAGCGCGGTCTGCCGATCCGCTTTCCGTTGCTCGATCTCGAAGACATGGTGTCCGTTACTGCGGCCGACATCTGGGGCGGGTTCGTCGAGCAGGTCGAGGCGGCGTCCGAGCGCTACGGCGCGGACGCGGTTGTGATCGGACGCATCAACTCGGATCCGTTCGGCCGCAGCGTCCGATGGACCCTCCTTCATCGCGGCGAGGTCAGCACGTTGGGCGGCACCGACGTCGCGGATGGGCTTTACTCGCTCGAGGACCCACCGAGCTCCGTCTCGGAGCGTCTTGGCTCGGCCACCGTCCGCGACGGCGTGGGCTCGGTCGCGGTCGGCGCAGGCCCCGTGGCGGACGGCACAGGCTCGGGCGGGGACGACACGGGCTTGCTCGCGGAAGAAACGGTGAGCGCGGTCGCCGACGGGCTCCATTGGGTCGCGGACCGTTTCGTGCAAGCGTACGGCTTCGTCGGCGGCGCGCGCACGGTGCGGCTCGTCGTGCGTGACGTCTCGACGCTCGACGACTACGGCCGCGTTCTGAGCTATCTCGAGGGCTTGAGCGCGCTGCAGACGATCGACGTCGAGGCGTACGAGGACGACGGCGGCTTGCTGGTTCTCCGCGCATCCGCGCGCGGCGACCTCTCGGTGATCGAGCAGATGGTCAGCCTCGGCCGCGTGCTGCGCCTCGACGAGCGAGCGTCCTCGTCCGTCGACAATACGCTCGTCCTGACGCTCGCCGGCGGATCGAGACGATGAGCCTGCGTTGGCTGCCGAACGCGATCTGCGTGATCCGCGTTCTGCTCGTCGTGCCCCTCGTCACTGCGTTGCTCGACGGTCGCTACGAGCTTGCCCTCGTGCTGCTGATCCTCGCCGGCGGCTCGGACGCGGTGGACGGTTTCCTCGCGAAGACTTTCGGCTGGCGTACGCGGCTTGGCGGGCTGCTCGATCCGGCGGCCGACAAGATTCTGATCGGCAGTGTCTTCGTGACGCTCACGTATATCGGCGCCGTGCCGCTCGCGCTCGCCGTGATCGTCGTGCTGCGCGACGTCGTGATCGTGCTCGGCTCTTTGGCGTACCACGTCCTGATCGAGCCGCTGCAAGGCCAGCCGGCCGCGATCAGCAAGTTGAATACCGCGTGCCAGCTCGCCTTCGTGCTGCTCGCGTTGACCGACGTCGCGTACGGTTGGCCCGGCTCGCTCGTGCTCGCGCCGCTCGGCGCGGCCGTCGTGTTCACGAGCATCACGAGCGGTCTCACGTACGTGCTGCGCTGGAGCCGCCGTGCATGGCAGGCGAGCCATGCGCGAGCCTGAAGCCGGCCGGCCTGCGGCGCGAGGACCGGCTCAGCTCGCGCTGCCGCTGCGTCTCGACGACCACGCGGTATTCGGCACCTTCGTCGCCGGCCGCAATGCCGCGGCCGTCGCGCACGTGCGCACGCTCGCGAGCGACGGCGCCGGGGGGACGCTCTGGCTCTGGGGACCGCGCGGCGTCGGCAAGAGTCATCTGCTGCAGGCCGCGTGCCGCGCGGCGGACGCGGCAGGGCAGCGCGCGATGTATCTGCCGCTCGGCGCGGGCTCGGGTCTCGAGCCGGACGTGCTCGCGGGGCTCGATGCGCTCGATTTCCTCGCGCTCGACGGCCTCGATGCCGTCGCCGGACGCGGGGACTGGGAGCGGGCATTGTTCGACGTGCTGAACGAGTTTCATGCGAGGGGCAAGCGCCTCTTGCTCGCGGCGTCGAACGCGCCGGCTGCGCTCGATTTCGCGCTCGCCGACCTCGCGTCGCGCGCGGCCGGTGCGATCGTCTACCGGCTCCATCCGCTCGGCGACGACGAGCAGATCGACGCGCTCCACCTGCACGCCCGGAACAGGGGGTTCGAGCTCGAGCCCGCGGCGGCGCGTTTCCTGCAGACGCGCGTCGAGCGCGACATGTCGGCGCTCTGCGGCTGGCTCAACCGCCTCGACGCGGCTTCGCTGGCCGCGCGTCGGCGCATCACGATCCCGTTCATCCGCGATTCGCTCGCGGCCGCGGCCGGGCAGGGCGACTCAGCGTGAACAAGAGGCCAAGCTCGGCGAGCGACGCGAGGAGCGCGATCGCCGCGAACGGCGAGCCGCCGGACGTCGCGACGACCTCGACGGCCGCGGCCCCTGCATAGCCCACGAGCGCGAACGCGAGCCACAGGTACGTGTAGCGGCGCCGGCGCACGAGTCCCGGGATCGCGGCCGCGAGCGGCAGCGCAGCCGCGATCGCGAGCGCGACGCGGCCGGACAGCATCAGCTCCATCGTCATGAGCCCGACGGTAACCGCGGCGAGCAGCACGCCGTGGCAGAGCCACACGGCGACGACGAGCGTGTCCGACCTCACTTCGGGTTCCGGTCCTTCAGCCTGATCGCGAGCCGTGCGACCCGTTCGCCGAGCGCGCGGGCAAGCTCGCTCTCGTCGTTGGACAGCGTCGGATTCCACGGCGCGGCCACGTGCGACGCGCCGTACGGCGAGCCGCCGGTCTGCGTTTCGAACAGCGCCGCGCGCGTATAGGGCAGCCCGACCCAGAGCATGCCGTGGTGGACGAGCGGCAGCGCCATCGCGAGCAGCGTCGACTCCTGGCCGCCGTGCAGCGTCGACGTCGACGTGAAGACGCCGGCGGGCTTGTCGACGAGGCTGCCCGAGAGCCACAGATCGGTCGTCGAGTCGAGGAAGTGCTTGAGCGGCGCGGCCATCGTGCCGAAGCGGGTCGGGCTGCCGAGCAGGAGCGCGTCGCACTCGGTCAGGTCGCTCGCCTGGGCATAAGGCGGACCGTCGCTCGGCACCGGCGGCGCCACCGCTTCGCTCGTCGCGGACACGGGCGGCACGGTGCGCAGCCGGGCGACCGCGCCCGCCGCTTCGACGCCTCGCGCGACGTGCCGTGCGAGCGCTGCCGTGCGGCCGCCGCGCGAGTAGTAGAGGACGAGGACGGTCGTATCGGTCACTCGAAGAGTTCCAGCACGTTCTCCGGCGGGCGGCCGATTCGGGCGCGGTCGCCGACCTCGACGATCGGCCGCTCGATCAGGATCGGGTGTCGAACCATCAGCGCGATCAGGTCTTCCTCGCGTGCGTTGGTATCGAGGCCGCTCTCCTTCCACTCCTTCTCGTTCTTGCGGATCAGGTCCGCTGCGCGCATGCCGAGCTTGCGGAGCAGGGATTTCAGACGCTTCGCGTCCGGCGGTGTCTTCAGGTACTCGACGACCTCGGCCTCGATGCCGCGTTCCTCGAGCAGCGCCAGCGTCGCGCGGGACTTTGAGCAGCGCGGATTGTGGTAGATCCTCGTCGGCATGATGTACTCCTCGGTCTTCGTACGAGTCGCGGGCGATGTCGGGCGGAGTTTAGGGGAGGCGGATCAAGGCTTTCCAGCGCGAGGGCGAGGAGGGCCGTGCTATGCTTGGCGGCAGCAGTCTCCTTGGCGGAGCTGAAACGGTATTGTTCGAGCATAAGAAGAAGGCGGTTCGAGCCCCCTGGGTCCGGGCGCCAAGACGAACGGCAGCGGCGCTGGTCGCTACCCTCTCGATCATGGCGTGCGCGACGTCGCCTCCGGTGCAGGAAATGAGCGACGCGCGCGAGGCGATCGCGGCGGCGGAGCAGGCATCGGCCGACGAGCTTGCACCCGGACCGCTGAACGACGCGCGGCGTTTCCTCGAGACGGCCGAGCAGCTCTTGAGGGACGAGGCGTACGGCGCGGCGCGTATCAACGCGATCCGCGCGCGAAATCGTGCCGTGCAAGCGCTCGAAGCGAGCCAGCAAGCGGCCGAGCGGGCTTCCGAGGATTGATCGCGATGCCTGTGAAGGCGGTCCGCTACCTCGTCAGCGGCAAGGTGCAGGGCGTCTATTTTCGCGGCTCGACGCGGCAGCAGGCGCTGCGCCTCGGGCTCAGGGGCTGGGCGTGCAACCTGCCCGACGGGCGGGTCGAGGTCGTCGCCGCAGGGGACGCTGCGCGGCTGTCCGAGCTTGCCGAGTGGCTCTGGGAAGGCCCGCCGGCGGCCGTCGTGCGCGAGGTGACGATCGAGGAGTGGACCGACGAAGTCGCAGGCGACGCGTTCGAGATCCGCTGAGCGACGTCAGAAGCGGTACCACTTCCTGTTGAGACGCTGGACGACGCGATCCGCGTACCACGTCTGGCCGACGCTGCCGTTGTAGCGGGCGAGACCGCGGACGAGATCGAACCGCTCCATCTCGAGGTAGTACTTCAGGATCCAGCAGCCGATCAGGATGTTCGTATCGATCTTGAACAGGACGTTCTTGTCCTGGTAGCCGAGCTCTTCCTCGAGCTCCTTTACCCAGAACGGCATCACCTGCATCAGCCCGAGCGCACCGGCCGACGAGATCGCGAAGCGATCGAAGTTGCTTTCGACGTCGATCACGGCGAGCACGAGCTCGGGCTCGAGACCAACGCGCGTCGCATGCCGATGCACGCTCTTCAGGATCTCGAGCCGTTCCTTCGGATCCGGGACCTGACGCGACAGACGATTCGACATGTCCGTGAGCCAGACCTCGGCGTCGAATCGGTCGGCGAAGCTGCTCGCGTCGGCGATCGCCTGCTTCAGGATCTCGCGAAGACGCGGGTCGGGTCCCGAGCGCGCGTCGCTGTAGCCGAGTGTCGTGGGTGACGCGGGCATCGCGGCGGGCAAGCCGGTCTGACCCGCGGCCGGCTGCGCGCCGAGCGCGACGAGCGCGACGAGCGCGATCAGGGAAGTTTGCGTCGTTTTCCCGCGGTCCATCGAAACCGATCGAGGCGCGGCCGGCGGAGCGGCGTGAAACAGGTGCCCGTCATGACCTGCGGCGTGCCTCGATGAGCTGCGCAAGCCCGTCGAGGGGCAGCATCTCGACGTCCTCCGCGCGGCGCGACTTGTACTCGCAGCGACCTTCGTCGAGCGCCCGCTCCGAGATGACGACCCGATGCGGAATGCCGATCAGGTCGGCGTCCGCGAACTTGAAGCCGGGGCGCTGCGGCCGGTCATCGAGCAGCACCTCGAATCCCGCCTGCCCGAGCTCCGTGTACACCTTCTCGGCGGCGGCGCGGACGCGCTCGGATTTGTCCATGTTGATCGGGATCACGATCACGTCGAACGGTGCCAGCGGCTCCGGCCAGATGATGCCGCGCTCATCATGGTTCTGCTCGATCGCCGCGGCTACGACGCGGGTCACACCGATGCCGTAGCAGCCCATCTGCATCGGCCGCGGCTGGCCGTCCGCATCGAGGACGGTCGCGCCCATCGCGCGGCTGTATCGGTCGCCCAGCTGGAAAATGTGACCGACCTCGATGCCGCGGGCGATCGACAGCGGTCCGCCGCCGGAAGGGCTCGGGTCGCCCGCGACCGCGTTGCGCAGGTCGGCGACCTGCGGAAGCTTCGCGTCGCGTTCCCAGTTCACGCCTCGGTAGTGATGATCGGCGCGGTTCGCGCCGCAAACGAAATCGGCGAGGAGCGCCGCGTCCTGGTCGACGTACGCCGGGATGTCGAGCCCGACGGGGCCGACGAAGCCGACGACGGAGCCGATGGCCTCGATCTCTGCGGCGCGCAGCATCGTCAGCGGCTGGGCGACTCCGGGCAGCTTCTGCGCCTTCACCGCGTTGAGCTCATGATCGCCGCGCAGCATCAGCGCGACCGCGGGCGACTCCGAGCCTTTGACGAGCAACGTCTTGAGGCACTTCTCCGGAGGCACGCCGAGGAACGCCGACAGCGCGTCGATCGAGCCGACGTTCGGCGTCTCGACGAGGCTCATCGGCTCGGTCGGAGCCGGGCGCTCGCCGACGGGCGGCGGAACCGCAACGACCTCGACGTTCGCGGCGAACCCGTCCGCGTCGCAGTACGCGATCGCGTTCTCGCCGGACGCTGCGAGCACCTGGAATTCCTCGGAGCGGCTGCCGCCGATCGCGCCCGGGTCGGCCTGCACGATCCGGTACTCGAGCTGCATCCGATCGAAGATCCGCTGATACGCCGCGCGCATCACGCGATAGCCTTCGAGCAGCGACGCGTCGTCCAAGTGGAAGGAATATGCGTCCTTCATCACGAACTCGCGCGCGCGCATCACGCCGAAGCGGGGACGGATCTCGTCACGGAACTTCGTGCCGATCTGGTAGTAGTTGACCGGCAGCTGCCGGTAGCTCTTGAGCTCGTTTCGCGCGATCTCGGTGATGACTTCCTCGTGCGTCGGGCCGAGACAGAACTCGCGCTGGTGGCGGTCTTTGAAACGGAGGAGCTCAGGGCCGTAAGCGTCCCAGCGGCCCGATTCGTGCCAGAGCTCGGCCGGCTGCACGACCGGCATGGAAACTTCGAGCGCACCCGCGCGGTCCATCTCCTCGCGGATGATCCGCTCGACCTTGTGCAGCACGCGCCGGCCGAGCGGTAGCCACGTGTAGAGGCCGGACGCGAGGCGGCGGATCAGCCCGGCTCGAAGCATCAGCTGGTGACTGACGACTTCCGCATCCGCCGGCACTTCCTTCAGGGTGTTGATCGGTAGCTGGCTAAGGTACATTGTTCGGCGGGCAGCTCGAGTGAACGGTAGAAAGAACGCCGAATTGTAGCGGCGCGGCCGTTCCGAGAGCCAGTTCGAGGCCGATCCAGGTCGACGCGGTCTTCGTCATGGCGGCATTGGGCGGCAGCAGACGGCAGACCGTGTGAAATGGGTATACGAGTGGAAGGCGAGCAGGCGGGTTTTCCTCGCAAAGGGATTTATCTGCTGCCCAACCTGTTGACGACGGGCGGGCTCTTCGCCGGCTTTTATTCGATCGTCGCGGCGATCGACGGCAATTTCACGGCCGCCGCATGGTCGATCTTCGTCGCGATGTTCCTCGACGGGCTCGACGGGCGCGTCGCGCGGATGACGAGCACCGCGAGCGATTTCGGCAAGGAGTTCGACAGCCTCGCGGACATGGTGTCGTTCGGGCTCGCGCCGGCGATCGTCACGTATCAGTGGGGCGTCGAGCGGCTCTCCGAGTTCGGGGCGGTCTGGGGTCGGCTGGGCTGGCTTGCCGCGTTCCTCTATGCGGCCGCCGCGGCCTTCCGCCTCGCGCGCTTCAACACGAACACCGCGATGCTCGACCGGCGCTACTTCCAGGGTCTGCCGAGCCCGTCCGCTGCCGCCGGCGTCGCGTCGATGGTCTGGCTCAGCACGTCGTACGGGATCGACGGGCTGGTCGGGCTCGTCGCCGGCATCGCGATCACGGCGATCGCGGGCCTCCTGATGATGTCGCGCTTCAGCTACTTGAGCTTCAAGGACGTCGGCCCGGGGCAGCGCGTGAGGTTCGGCAAGCTCCTGCTGATTCCGCTCGTGATCATCGTGATCGCGATCGAGCCCGAGCTCGTCGTGTTCGCACTGTTCGTCGTCTACGCGTCGTCGGGCCCGGTGATGTGGCTGATTCGGCGCCGTCGGGTCCGCCAAGAGCCTGCCGTGCAATGAGCCGCCGCGTCCAATACCTCGCAGCAATGGGCATTCCGGTCTACGCGCTCCGCCGCGCGGCAAGCGGCGCGGGCGCGGCCCCGGTTGCATCGGATGCGGCCCCGGTTGCGTCGGACGTGGCCGCGGTTGCATCGGAGGCGGCCCCCGTCGCGTCGGACGCGGTTGCGCCGGACGCGGGCGCGGTCGCGCTCCGCGAAACGCGTGTCGGCGCCGCAGCTGCCACACGGCTCACGCTCGCCGACGCGTGGCGGGCGCTCGAGGCCGAGGTGCGCGACTGCACGCGGTGTCCGCTTCACCGCGGGCGCACGCAGACCGTGTTCGGTGTCGGCCGCCGCGACGCCGACCTCCTCGTCGTCGGCGAGGCGCCCGGAGAGGAGGAGGATCGGCAAGGCGAGCCGTTCGTCGGTCCTGCGGGGCGGCTTCTGAACGCGATGCTGCGCGCGATCGGCCTGTCGCGCGAGCAGGTGTACATCGCAAACATTTTGAAGTGCCGGCCCCCCGGCAACCGGGATCCGCGGCCCGACGAGGCGGACGCGTGCGCGAGCTTCCTGGACCGGCAGATCGAGATGATCGGGCCGCGCGCGATGCTCGCAGTCGGAAGGATATCGGCGCAGCGGCTGCTCCGGACGGAGCAACCGGTCGGGAAGCTCCGCGGCGTCGTGCATCGCTACGGCCCTACGGGCATTCCGCTCGTCGTGACGTATCATCCTGCGTACCTGCTGCGAACGCCGATCGCCAAGGCCAAGAGCTGGCAGGACCTTTGCATGCTCGCGCCGTTGCTGTCGTCGTCTTCAGCGTAATCGAAGGGCAGGGTCGATGAGCGCCGCCGTTCAACCGCAAGCGCAGATACGCATGATGCAGCCGACGGACCTGAAGGCGATCGCCGAGGTCGAGCGGGCCGCGTACGAATTCCCGTGGAGCCTCGGTATCTTCCGCGACTGCCTGCTCGCCGGCTATTACTGCATCGTGCTCGAGATCGACGGCACGGTGTCCGGGTACAGCATCATGTCGATCGCGGCGGCCGAGGCGCACGTGCTGAACATCTGCGTGCACCCGCGCGCGCAGAGCCGCGGCTACGGCCGTCGGCTGCTGAACACGTTGCTCGACAAGGCGCGGGAAGCAGGCGTCGACAAGATCTTCCTCGAGGTGCGGCCGTCCAATAAGCACGCGATCGCGCTCTATCGCTCGGTCGGCTTCGAGGAGGTCGGCATTCGGCCGGCCTATTA